>ERZ791720.1212-NODE-1212-length-9104-cov-2.30169_pt1 | contig 9104 bp, 11 predicted proteins | sample MGYA00510048_ERZ791720 | MGnify/ENA primary metagenome ERZ791720 (study PRJEB30046, sample SAMN00715142) | human gut metagenome | study: EMG produced TPA metagenomics assembly of the A metagenome-wide association study of gut microbiota in type 2... | reverse complement strand
GCAAGCGGTTTTGCGGAAAATCATCCTCGCTGCGCTCCGGTATTTTCCGCAAAAACCCTGCACCGCCGGAACACGGACCTTTTGAAGCCTGTGGAAGTGAACCCTGCGGATTCATCATCCATAATCATAAAAATAAGAACCATGAATCTGAATGAAGCAGAAATAGCAGTAACGACAAAACGGCTGGTAACGGCCAATCCGAAGAAAAGCTACCGGATGGAACTGGCAGACTATTGCGACATAGATGAGTTCCACCATGCCTGTGCCACCCGTTTCCCGGAAGAAGCCGAGCCCGAATACCGTTACACGGATTGGGAGAACATTCCGGAATACATGGTCAGCAGCGAATGGCTATGCCCGAACTTTTTCGAGGTACGGGACGCAATGGAACGGCTGGACGAGTTTCAGCAGGACTGGGGAAGGCCCGCACCTGCTCGTTTCCTACTTTCAGGACAGCCCCCATGCTCGGTTGGTTGTGTGGGAGGAGGAAGAACCCGATGTGGAGGAGGACAACCTGGTCTATCAGGGTATCTCTTCCTACTATTCATTCGTGACGAGTTACCCGTATGAGGTATTTGACGACAATTACGACTAACACATACAATTATGAATATGAATTTCATAGGACCGATATTCCCGATAGACCCTTGTGCGCCGAGGGCGTTTATCGAAATCATGAACATCATTCTGATGTCGGCCAACATCATGGAGGTAAACAGGCGACTGATAGAGAGAAACGTCCACCCGCATTACAGGTCGCTCTCCGGTTATTTCCGGTGGTCGTTCCGCAATGACCGTTTCACGCTGTGGCAGAGGGCGGAGTACAACTCGGATGTCTGTTTCGGACACAAGATAATGGAAATACACTTCGTGGCTCTCGTGTGCGAAGACCGCGTAAAGGCAAATACCATAAGCAATTAACCAGTAATAACTCAAAAACAACCGAATCATGAACACTTCATTAGAAATCATCCGTTCGGCAGGAACGGACCACCTGTGCTACCGGGTGGAGAAAGATACATTCGTGGCAGTCCATAACCAGATGCTTTCTTTCACGGAAATGGAAGACGAGTTTGAAATCGTTCCGACTGACAAATCCTATCGGGACAAGCTCTACATCTATCAGGGGCAGGCTGTACGGCTGGTTCCGCAAATCTATCACAACGGCTGGCTCGCTCTCTGTCTGGAACTGGCCGATACGGAAGAGCCTTACACGATTCTGACGGTCAATCTGGAAGAGATGGATGCCATCGGACTGCCCGACAAGGCTTTCATCGACATCAACAACAATCCCGACGCGATGGAGTTTCTGGTTTTGAACAACCTTGCTACCGATACCGGCTACCGGAGAGGCAGCGGATGGGTGGAGTACCCGATGGTACACGTCAATCTGCCGCTTGTCTTCCAGCATTGTCCGGAATCGTTCAATCGCATCAATATCTACGTATAATGTTTCCGATAAATAAACCGAATGTCTAATCGTGGGAGTCCGTCGGAGGCTCCCGCATTCATTTTTATGCCTTATGAAAACAGATTTCAGCGAACAAGTAGAAAAACTCCGCAAGGTACCCCCAGCCGCCATAAAAGCGGTATTGGAGAAATATGGGAAAACGGAAATGGAGTTTCCCGATACAGTGGACGCTGTGTACGTGATATGGTTCGACCATGACGGCGATCCCTATGAGTGCCTGGTGCGCAGGATACAATTCTTTGGGGAGGACCTCCATCTTGTTGTGGAAAACAAACATTCCCATGACTTGTACGAAATTGACGGTCCTTTTGAACTCGGGGCACGTTGCATCAACTGGCTGGACGAGATACTCCGGACAACCGTGCAACTTTTATCCGATTCAAATACAAAAACTAAATAAAAATAATGATGGAAACAATAATCATTGACAGGATATGCACCTCTTGCAGGTGTGATAAAGAGACGGCACGGGAATACCTCGATGCCGAAGTAAGAAACCTGCGTGAATTATGTAACGCGAACGATTTGCGGGAAGGCGATTTGGAATCGGCATGCGACAACCTCGGCATCGAACAGGACTTCCTGCCTTTTTTCTGCGAATCACTCATTTATTAATGGTCATCAATTAAAAATCAACATTATGGGATACTTTCAGAATATAAACAGCCTTGCGGAACTGAAGAAAAGTTACCGCGTACTGGCATTGCAGAACCATCCCGACAAGGGTGGCAGTACGGAGACCATGCAGCAGATCAATCTCGAATTTGAAAGATTGTACGCCAAATGGAAGGATGATACGACCGTATCGGTCGCCGCATCCGGTTATGAAAATGACTATGCCGGCGCATCAGCCAACGAGTACACGGAATACGTCTATAACGAATACCGTTGGAAAGGCAGGAACTACAACGGACAGATGCGCGGGGAAATTGTGGAGATTATCCGCAAATGGCTCAAGGAGACCTATCCGCGGTATAAATTCTCCGTCACGCAGAACGGTTACCGTTCCATCAACATCTATCTGATTAAAGCGGATTTCGAGGCTTTCACGAAAGAGTCCGGTCTTATATATCACATTGGAACAGACCGGACCATTACGGAACGGGCACGCGAGGTCATGCTCAACGTCTGTGATTTTACCATGTCGTACAACTACGACAACAGCGACGTCATGACCGACTACTTCGATACCAATTTCTATCTGACACTGGGCATCGGACGGTATGACAAGCCCTATCAGACGGAACTGCCGAAGCTGCAAACCAAAGATAAACTGCCTGAGGTTTTCAAGCATCCCGAAGGAGCCGCCCACAAGGCCATACGTCAGGCACTCGGCAAAGCCCGCTTCGACTTTATCCAAAGCCGGGCAAATGCCGGGAAACTGATTCTCGGTGAAGACACCTACGGGTCGAAAGGCGAGCATTACTTCTGGCCCAAGCAATATTCCAGTGCCAAGACCGCACAAAAGCGGATTGACAAACTCACCGAAGCGGGTATGCGATGCCGGATGACCGGTTATAACGGAGGATGTATCGAATTTCTCGGTTATACCTCCGAAACGGAAGCAAGGCTGGAACAGGAACGTCAGGAATATATTGTTGCACATCGGCAATGGCAAACCAAACGATTACCAACCAATTAAACTTAAGAATATGGAACCTAAAAGTTTGAACAAATGGTGGACACAACAACCTGATGAATTAAAACAGGCATTCATACTCTTTCCTGACGAACGCTGGGAAGAGGCAGGTCTGTCCCTGAAAATTGATGTCCGCAATTATTGTTGCCTGAAAAAAGACAGGCTGTTGCCCGAAGAAAAGGATCGATCAATGCTTATTGAGATAGTTTGTGAATTGGCAGATATGGAATTATGTCGGACAAACAAAAAGACACTCGATGAAATGTGTAATGCGGACGGGGTATTTCTGGAAGAATATCAAGACCAATTCAACCAAATATACGACAGACTGGAAAGGAGCATATTGGATTATATGAATGAATAATAACAGATATAATTATGAAGGCAAAAGTATTCAAGTACAAGTTTGACGGGAATACCACCGTCGTTGCTCCTTATATGGAGTTGGAGCCGTATGCAGAGAATGTTTATCTCTCATTATCTACAAAAAACGAATATGGAAATGTAAGCGAAGACATATTCCATGTTGTCTGTAAGATAGAAAATGTATTTTTCTCTTGTGGTCAATATTCGCGCCGATTTCTTGACAAGGAGGAACGTAAAGAAATAACTGCCGCTTATTGTAAAAATTGGATAACAAATATACTTCAAGATTTAGAAAAAGGAGTTCATATTTCTCTTCTTTCTATCCGTGTGTTTGAAGCTCTTGGGCTTGATACTGCACCTTTATTGCAAGCCCGTGAAGCGTACTTAAAAAGACAGGAACAAAAACGTCTGGAACGGAAGGCTAAAGAAGAAGAGGAAGATCGATTAAAGGAAAAGAAATGGCAACAGCAACTTGACGATTACAAGCAGAATTTTCTAAATGGAGAGCGAATAGCGGCAAACGTTTTTCTTGAAATAGCCAAACAGGATGGTTTTGAAATCCATATCCGTACCAAAGGCACATTCAACAAATCCGTAAACGGTCTTACAAAATCGGGAACGATCTATTTTAGAAAGTATAAAGGTAAACGGACTCCGGATTTTACCGGTTGTCAGCGTGCCATTGCAGACTATCTCAAGTTACTTGCATTAAAGCAATCTTGAAATTATGGCACAAGAAAGAATTGACGACTGGTGGGAATATGCCAAGGATCTGGCAAAAGCCGAGCGGGAATTACAGATCGAACGCTGGGTGTATATCTCCATCAAGTATAAGGATGAAGCCGGACGGAAGTGCCGGCTTCATTTATTTCATTAGAATACTTACAATATACTTCCATTCTTCTCCAGACAATTTTGAACGTGTTGGTTTTAAGGAATCCCAATCATTTAATGATAGCGAATTAATTATATTACGCAATTTTGTAAATGAGTAATCTGAGATAGAGCCTGTAATTATTTGCGATAAGGATAATGACAAAGAACGTGGTATTCCCAACATCCTCATAGCTAAAGCTGGATTATTATCTACACCATAATAAACATAAGATGGAATGTATGAATCTTTCATTTCATCCTCATTTCCTTTTACTATACCTTCAAGTGCGCTTAATCCCCACGATGCTTTAAATCGCAACTGATTCATATATGAAACAAATTGAGTTAGGCGTTTATCCGCATCATTGTCTATAAAATGGGGATGGATTGAGGATATGGCATTTATTTTATCCCCTTTAACCCAACGTATTATCATTTTTGCAACCAATTCTGGATTAAATGGTGCTGTCGTATCATCAGTTCCAAGTCCCGTTTCTCTTAATTCTGAAATAGCTTTAATCTTCTCTGTTAAGTTTTCAGCATTTCTTCGATTAAACATTACATTTACATTCCATGTGTCTAAGTCTGCAATAGCCGGATTTGTTGCTTTTTGATGCATAATCTTTAAAACAGATGGAACGGAAAAACCTGTCTTATCTGCATATTTCAAAACCCCAATATTATTTGCATATCGTGCTTGGATTGTTAAATATATCTGTTTACATAAATCTATGAATTTGTTCCTTTGCTGTTCATTATCCAACATAAAATATACCAATGAATCTTTAAAAAGGTCATCAATATCTACAGCAAGCTCGTTATTGGAAACATTTAAAAGATGTACGAAATATTGAAATATAGGGCTGAATGCATCTGTATATTCAGCCATTAATATTTCGATTCCCCTTTCTTTTATTAATGTCTCAAGTATATATTCTCTATCAAGAAACAGCTTCGCTAAGACACTTGTTAATTCTTCTGCACCTTTGCTAAGAATAGCTTTGCCTGTTTCTGCATTTGTATGAGTGTTAAATGGTAAGATTATCTTTCCAAAATCATCTACCATAGTTCGTCCAGATCTACCTGCTATATTCCAAAAATCATTAGCTGATAACAAATTATGTTGGCCACGTTGATATGTATCAAAATAAACAGAAGATACGGGAAAATTAACACCTTCAGCAATGGTTGTAGTTGCACATACATAGTTAATTAATCCTTGGCGAATAAGATGTTCTGTTAGTAATTTAGTTTCATCCGATAAGCCTGCATGATGAACAGCAACTCCCTTTCCTAAAAATTTAGAAAATGATGTTGAGCATCCCAATTCTTCATCAATATATTTTTGGACTAAATGAATTTCATCACTATTAATATTATTGCCAATCCAACTATAGATTTTTTCTGCTACATTGTTAGCCGAACCTTTACCTTTGCAAAGTATAAGTTCCGTTTTCCCTTTCGAGGAAAAATGACGACATGAAAATTCTAATATTCTATCTTTAGGAGTTTTTGATACAAGTTGATATGGATTTTTTATTACTTGCTCATTCTCCTGATATAGATCGAAACTGTAAGCAGATGGTAGTAAATTGAATGTAGCTTTGGTTTTAGTTACTTTTAATCCAATAACTATTTTTTCAGAAGGTCTCCAATCTACATTAATAATGTTACCTCCTCCAAGCCAGTCTTTCAGTGCCTCTGTATTGCCAGGTAGGAACGGCGATAAAAGCATATATTTAGCATTGGGCCTCTCTCGTCGTAACATAGCAATAAGTAATTCCAGTCGTGCTCCTCGTTCTCCGTTTTCAATAGTATGAGCCTCATCTATGATAAATAGCGAAACGTCTTCAACGGAAGGATGAGAACGGCGAATTAATAAATCTAATTTTTCTGGCGTTGAAACTATAACATCAACGTCATCTGCAATCAAGAAATCGGCCTCAGTCGGATCTATTTCACTTGCAGAAGATGTTCGTTCAACATTGAAGCCTATTGCGGATAAGTCTTTACGTAAATCAAAATATACCTGATTAACTAATGCTCTGGATGGCACGACGTATACAACCTTAGCGTCTTTTCGTAAAGATTTTGTCAAAACAATATTAAATTCTGCCAACATAGTCTTACCGGCACTTGTTGGCATTTGTACTATTGAAGCATTTGCATAGACATCAAATAAATTTTGCTGCATAGCCTGTCTTTGCGATGGTAAAAGTTCCAATATATTATGAGAACTTTTGAACTCGCAAAGTTTTTTTATTTGATCTTGAAAGGCTGTCCCATTCCAAATGGAATGCCGTATTAAAGATTGCAAGTCTTTGTTAATTATAGAGATAAAATCTCTTAAACGAACATCCGAAGGTATTAGGTCCAATGCAATGTCAATATGTTGTCTCACAACATTATCAATACGCTTCTTATAATTATATCCGTTGATTAGATATTCTGCTGTTTCTGTTAAAGCTTTTGAGGTATGATATAACCCAACCAATATAAGAGCTTCTTCTTTTTGTGTTTGAACATCGAATTGGTTCAAATATTGATCTTCAAATTTTACTTGTTCCTTTTGCAGATTAGATATTTCGGATATGGCCCTACGAATATCTTCAAACCCATCACTTTTACGAATTAAGAAAAAAAGAGCTTTAAAAATACCAGCCAAAACACGTTGACTCCAAGATGATTCGACATCTTCGAAGTCAACAAATTGTTTTAAATCAAGACGGGCTGAGATAGTTTTATCTAAAATAAGAGCAAGACTTGATAAATAAAAATAATATATTAACGAAACATTATCCAATTCATAGCCCATTATTTTATCAAAAATTTCTCTATCTTCATTCTCTTTTATATGGATGTTTTTTAATAATTTATAAGCATATTCAGCCCATTTGGGGTTAGTGTTTTCATGAAATGAAAGTCCTATAAGTAAAAATGCAAGGCGACAAGATAATTCAATTTCAGACGAAGTGAAATTTGAATTGTTTATACATATTGATTGAAGATGATATGTTTGATTACTCTTTTGTAAGAGTATATTAATATCATCATCATTTAGAATCTGCTGTATGTAGTCCATGCCATTCATTGTACCATCTCTTTGACTTTTTGATAAAACAAATCGACTGTTTCATCAATAGTTTTTTCAGTAAATGAAAAAATGGCAAAATCAACCAAACCAGGCTTAAATTCGTGCGCTAAAGATTGCATCTTCCCAAAATCTTTTGCTTCATTCACGCAACCGGAGTCTCGAACAAGACCGCAACCATAGGTAATGTCATATTTATCGACATTACCAACTTTCATATTGATTACAACACCTGCAATAACATAAAAATGTTCTGTTGAAGATAATCTACGCAAGTAATCCGTCAAACGTTGTAAAACTATACCTGTATCGTCATGATGGTTCTTTTGAGACTTATAAATCGAGTCCTCGTGAACATCTACTACATGTGGAGGATTTTCTTTCTGTGAGGATACTTTAGCTTCTCCAATCAGAATATTAACTTTATCTCCTTCAGTCCTATATCCTATAGCATCAAAACCTCGACCCGGCAAATCCAATGTTTCTCGATATGATATATTTTTTATTGGAATTAAAAATCTCCTATTTTCTTCTATTTTCTCTTCAAAATAATAGGTCGTTAATAATTCTCCCAGATCACTTCTATATATATCTTTAAAAGCTAATGGTCTTTTACCTTCTTCTCGGGCAAAATCTGTTGCGATAGAATTCTGTTTGATTATTTTAAATAGAGCCTCTAAGTTGAAATCGCATCCGATTGATTCTGCTTGTTGTAACAATTCAGCATTAATGCCACTAAAAACCTCTGACCGTTGTTTAATATAACGGTCTGCAAATTTGTCTATGAATCTATCAAAGACTCGTATGTCAATTTTATCAAAGTGGTTCATTTGAGGCATCTATTTAATATGCAAAGATATGAATTTATTTTGTGATGCCCCAATTTCCGAGAAGGTAATCTCTTTTAAATACTAAATTCTTTATTATTAATAGGGAGGCTAAAAAGTCAGAATGACTCTCTGAGAATTGAATATTTGGAAACCAGGTCGAGATTGACCTCACCGAAAATAAGAAAAAGGGGCTTTACTAATACTTTAGTCAGCCCCTTAATAATTTAATGTATATACAACAATTCAAACTCTTTCTTCCGTCGTCGCTCGATGCTCGGCACCACCTTTCCCTTATAGCATCGGAACGAGATATACTCCTCGTAGATATCCCTGTTGCCGGATTCTAATTTTTGGATCAGCCTGCTTTTCGGTATCTTCCCATACCCGACCAACCGATAATATCCAACATTATAGGCCAACGTTGCGACGAGCAGGGCATCTTTTCCGAAGCGGCTGCACATCTTATGCAGTTTCCTCAAATCGGCTCTCAACAGGGAATCAGCCTGCGCTTCCGTCATATCGGCCGTCAGTTTCTCGTGGGGAAGAATCTTGTGGCCGTACCCCACATAAGGCAGATGGTTTCCGTGCCAGCCTTCCGCTTCCTTGATACAGGCCACCGCCTTGTTGAACAGCCCGGCATCCGGCGGGGAAATCCCGGTCTGGGCAAACAGCTCGGGAACAAAGGAAAAGGCCAAAAGCCAAAGGGCAAACAGTTTGCTTCTCATAAGGCAGTTTTGTCTTAAAGACCGGTTTCCATTGTCAGCGGAGTGAAAGAGGGTTCATCCGGCGAATCGGGCGGGAAGCGAACAGGTGTCGTATCGATCTGCATGG
>ERZ791720.1199-NODE-1199-length-9228-cov-2.49308_pt1 | contig 9228 bp, 6 predicted proteins | sample MGYA00510048_ERZ791720 | MGnify/ENA primary metagenome ERZ791720 (study PRJEB30046, sample SAMN00715142) | human gut metagenome | study: EMG produced TPA metagenomics assembly of the A metagenome-wide association study of gut microbiota in type 2... | reverse complement strand
ATCCGAAAAAAAAAAAAAAATAAACAAAACCCCCCTCTTAGCGAGGGGCTCTTTTTTCAGCCTGCATTTTTAATCTGCAGTCTTAATTTGTCAGAAATCATGGCAATAAATTCGCTGTTTGTGGGCTTACCTCTGTCGTTGTGAATTGTATATCCGAAATAAGAGTTCAGAACATCAATGTCACCTCGATCCCATGCAACCTCAATTGCGTGTCTTATAGCTCTTTCAACCCGTGAAGAAGTTGTTTCGTACTTTTTGGCAACCGACGGATAGAGCTGTTTTGTCACGGCATTGATAATTTCAGGATGCTCAACAGACATAATGATTGAATCACGCAGATAGTGATAGCCTTTGATGTGAGCCGGAACTCCTATTTCATGGAGAATATCGGTCACTTTCATTTCAATTCCGAAAGCGTCGATAACTCTGCCTTTGCCAAAATTGTTTTTCTTGCTCAAATCCGATAAATCGCTGATAATGGTGCTTAATTCGGAAATGTTATACGGCTTCAACACAAAATACGATGCGCCCGAATTCATAATTTCACGCTCAAGAACAGTGCTGTGGAATGACGAATACACCATAAACACAGGCACTTTCGTGCTTTCTCGTGTAATGCTTCTCATAACACCGATCGCATCAAGCCTTGTCATAAATGAATCCATCAGTACAACATCAGGGTTTTCTCTTTTAATTTTATCGCACAATTCTTCTCCGTCTTTTGCACAGAAAATAACGGAAATATTCTTACTTTGTAAGATATTAAGATTTTCCTGCGTAAATTCAGAAGCGTCATCGGTTACGATTAGTTTTATTTTGTTGTTCATTGTGATTTCCCCCAGTAATTTTTGTTGTACTAATATTACCACAAAATGGCAAAGATGGCAATACCTTCCATAAAACTTTTTTGAAAAATTGAGAAAAAAGTTTTATAATTTGCGTTACTAAATCAAAAATGAACAAACTATCATATATTTAGTGTTGATTATTGTAGCGATTTGCCATATATTGTGCAAATACACCGTAACCTTCTTTTGGATTATTCAGAAAAACATGGGTAACAGCGCCAATAATTTTGCCGTTTTGAACTATCGGACTGCCGCTCATACCCTGTACAATACCGCCGCAATTTTCGAGCAATCTGCTGTCGGTTATTTTTATGACAAAATTTTCATTTGATGTCATATCACGGTTGCATATTCTTTTGATTTCAATATCATATTTCTGTGGCGTATCTCCGACAGGCGTTGTTACCATAACAGCCTTTCCTGTTTTTACCTCATCGTCATTTGCAATCAGATATTTCTTGTTTCTTTTATAATTTTCACTTGTTAAATCTCCGAAAATTCCTAAAGGGGAGTTTACGCTCAAATTACCAAACTTAGCATCGGTAAAATATCCGCAGAAACTGCCGGCTTTACCGCAGACGCTTTTTTCAATGCCGCTGATTTCAGCCCGAACCGCTTCTCCTGATTTTAACGGTAACAAAGCAGCCGTGTCACAGTCGCATATTCCATGACCGAGTGCGGCAAAATAATTATTACTGTCATCATAATAGGTCATAGTTCCGATGCCTGCACAGCTGTCACGAACCCACGCACCGAGGAGATATACTCCCACGGTATTTTTAATCGGCAAAACGGTTTTGTTTTCGGTTTTGCCGTTTCTATCAATTTCAACAGTAATTTCATTGCCGTTTGATTTTTCAATTTCAGACTTTAATTCTTCATTTGTGCTGATTTTTGTATTATTTACTTTCTTTATAATATCGTTTACTTTAAGTCCGCCGTCTTTTGCGGGGCAAACATATTTTTCACCGTCATAGTAGCTTTCAACGTTTATTTTCTTTTCTCCTTTAGAATAAAATTTTACTCCGAAAGCCTCACCGCCGATGTAAACCTCATTTTTATCATCAGCGGCATAAGGCGAAAAAGTCGAAACAGTAAATAATAATGTGAAAATCAGGGCAACTGATATAATTTCTTTAAATTTTCGCAAAAAATTCACCTTCTTTCCGTTGCCTTTATTATGATTTGCATTTATAATATAGATTAGTGCGTTGATGAAAATATTAAAAATGTTACTGGCAGAGGATTTTCCGAAAAGGCGATAAACAGCCGTGCATTGTAAATTATTTTCTGAAATTATATCATTTTCTTATTATGAGGTATATATGGAAAACATAAATTCTAACCTTGTCGGTCTTACCGATTCCGAAGTCCAACAGCGTGTAAATGAGGGAAAGGTAAATATTTCAACTAATATTAAAACCAAATCAATCAAAAGAATATTTTGTGATAACATTTTTACGCTTTTCAATCTTATAAATGTAATTTTGCTTGCGGCATTGATTTTTGTGGGTTCACACAAGAATATGCTTTTTATCGGTGTTGTTATCGCAAATATAATTATAGGTATAGTTCAGGAAATTCGTTCCAAAATAAGCGTTGACAAGCTGACTATTTTGTCTGAGAAAAAAATCAATGTTCTCAGAAACGGTAAAATTGCAGAAATAAGTAAAGATGAGATTGTCCTTGACGATATTCTTGTGCTTTCAAGAGGAAGCCAGATTCCTGCCGACTGCATTGTATGCGACGGCAACTGCAGAGTCAACGAAAGTTTGCTTACAGGCGAATCAAATCTCATTGAAAAAAATGTCGGAGATGAACTGCTCTCGGGCAGTTTTATTGCGGCAGGAAAATGCTATGCTCAGGCTGTAAAGGTCGGAGCCGATTGCTATGCCGCAAAGATAAATAATGAAGCCAAATATATTAAAAAAGTAAATTCTCAGATTATGGAGTCATTCAATTTCATTATCAAAATCTGTACATTTGTACTTTTCCCAATTGGCATTGCATTTTTTATTCGACAATTCACCCTGCCCGATGCAACATTGCAGTCTGCTGTAATCAGCACTGTTGCGTCGCTTGTCGGTATGATTCCAAAGGGAATGATTCTTCTTACAAGCTCTGTTCTTGCAGTATCAATTATCAGGCTTTCATCCAAAAAGGTGCTTGTACAAGAGATGTATTGCATTGAAACACTTGCAAGAGTCGATGTGCTTTGTCTTGATAAAACGGGAACGCTTACAACAGACGAGATGACAGTAACAGGTGTTATCCCGTTTGGGTCTGATGAAAATAAAATCAAGAAAGTACTCTCTTCAATTGTAAAAGCGTCTGATGAACTGAATGCAACTTTGTATGCACTGCGTGACTATTCGGATTCCGTTTCACCGTATGAGTGCAGTAAATTCTGCGATTTTTCGTCCGAAACAAAATGGTCGGGCGGTACATTTGAAAACGGAAAGACCTACATAGTCGGTGCGACTGAATGTATTTTAAAAAGCAGAGAAAAGTATTCCGAGGTGTATTCTGAGATTGAAAAGATAAATCAAACCGTCAGAATCCTTGTTCTTGCCGAAAGCGATAGTGAACCGGACAAAGACTCATTGCCTGATGATTTAAAACCGCTTGCACTCATTCTTATCAAGGATAAACTTCGTGATAATGTAAATGAAACGGTAAAATATTTTAAGGAACAGGGTGTCACCTTAAAGGTCATTTCAGGCGACAGCGTTAAAACTGTTAAAAATATTGCGCTTGACACAGGAATTGAGGGTGCAGAAAATGCAATCGATATGTCAACCGTAACAACAGATAAAGAGCTTGAAGATGCGGCAGAGCGTTGTAATGTGTTTGGCAGAGTAACTCCGGCTCAAAAGAAAAAGCTTGTGGTTGCCCTTAAAAAGCACGGACATTCGGTTGCTATGACAGGTGACGGCGTAAATGATGTTCTCGCACTCAAAGAGGCGGATTGCTCCGTAGCTATGGCGTCGGGCAGTGATGCCGCACGAAATGTGTCACAGCTTGTACTTGTCAATAATGACTTTGGCGCAATGCCGAGCGTTGTGGCAGAGGGCAGACGAACAATCAATAACCTTGAACGAAGCTCCGCACTCTATCTTGTAAAGACAATTTATTCGGTTATACTCTCAATTTTCTTCATATTCTTTCGCACAGGATATCCCTTTGAACCGATACAGCTTACGCTTGTCGGGGCATTAACGGTTGGACTGCCATCATTTGTTCTCGCACTTCAACCGAATAAAGATATAGTAAAAGGTAATTTTACTGTAAATATAATAGCAAGATCACTCCCCACAGCTTTTTGTATTTCGGCAGATACAATATTACTCGCAATTTTAAAGTATATGACAGATATGCCACAGGCACAGTTTTCAACTCTCTGCGTATATCTTACTGCATTTTCATGTATGCTGCTTGTAATCAGATTATCAATCCCGTTCAATCCGCTCAGAGCCGTTATGGTCATCGGATGTTCCGCGGGAATAATAATCGGTTCAATCTTCTTCGGCGGATTGTTCTCACTTGCACCGCTTACATTTGAAAACATCATATTGCTTGTAATCTTTGCTGTAGGCACATTTGTTGTATTTAATATATTCTACAATATAGCACAGCACTATATAGAAAAATTCAAAAAGGAAAGTCATCTTAAACTGACTGCAAAAAGAAATGCAAATAAACAAAAACGCTGAAAAATTAATCAGACAACTGAATAATCAAGGCTATGAGGCTTTTATAGTGGGCGGTTGTGTTCGTGATTATCTTCTCGGTTTTACTCCGCATGATACAGATATTTGTACAAACGCTTTGCCCGAGCAGACAAAAAAATGCTTTGAGGCTTATCGTACTTTTGATACAGGTATCAAACACGGCACAATTTCCGTTGTATGCGGCGGTGAAGTCTATGAAATCACAACCTACCGTATTGACGGCGATTATTCCGATAACCGTCATCCGGACAGCGTAAGCTTTACACGAAACATAAACGAAGATTTGCAACGCCGTGACTTTACGGTAAATGCAATGGCATATAACGCTGAATACGGTCTTGTCGATCCATACGGCGGTAAAAATGACCTTAAAGATAAAATTATCCGTTGTGTCGGAAATCCCGATACACGCTTTAACGAGGATGCTCTGCGAATCTTGCGGGCATTACGCTTTGCCTCTGTTTACGGATTTTCAATTGAAGAGAACACATCAAAGTCTATATTTAAAAATGCAGACTTGCTAAAAAACATTGCAACAGAGCGTGTGATTTCGGAATTTCTAAAGCTCATCTGCGGTAAGGATGCCGTAAAAATTCTTGACGCTTACCGAGAAACTATTGCTGTTATTATCCCTGAAATTACGGTTATGTTCAATTTCAATCAGAACAACATTCATCATTCGTATGATTTATGGCAACATACCCTGACTGCACTCGGTACAATTGAGCCGAATCCCATACTTCGTATGACAATGCTTCTGCATGACATCGGCAAGCCTTCTGTTAAAACTACTGACAACAGCGGTCAATCGCATTTTCAGGGACATCAGCTTGAAAGTAAAAAAATTGCAGACAGAATTCTGCACAGACTAAGATTACCGTCTGATTTTATTAACAAAACTCTTCTGCTGATTGAATATCATGATGTCCGTTTTAACGGCAGTAAAAAGCTTATGAAAAAGGTTATGAATGTACTCGGTACAGACCTTACAAAGCAGTTGTTAGAGGTCGAATACGCCGATATATCTGCCCAGTCTGAATATCAGCGAGAAGAAAAGCTCGGATATCTTGAAACGGCTAAAACACATCTTCATGAAATAATCAAAGATAACGAATGTTTTAAGCTGAGTCAGCTTGATATCAACGGTAAAGATGTTTTAAATCTTGGCGTAAAAGAGGGAAGAGATGTCGGAAATATTCTCGATTATCTGCTAATGCTTGTAGTAGATGCAAATGTTCCAAACAAAAAATCAATACTCATATCAAAAGCCAAAGAATATATTTACGGTAATCAAATAAATAAGTAATTAAAAAAGAGGATTTCAGCGAAAACTGAAATCCTCTGATTTTTGTTTAAAATTAAAGAACCTTTGATAAAAATTCCTTTAAACGGTCGTCCTGCGGATTATTGAAGAACTCCTGCGGATTGTTCTTTTCTTTGATAACACCGTCGTCAATAAATACAACATCGGTTGCAACTTCCTTTGCAAAGCCGATTTCGTGAGTAACAACAACCATTGTCATACCTGCCTTGGCAAGCTCTTTCATAACATCAAGAACTTCGCCGACCATTTCGGGGTCAAGTGCAGATGTCGGCTCGTCAAAGAGGAGAACATCGGGATTCATAGCAAGCGCTCTTACAATTGCAATACGCTGTTTCTGACCGCCTGAAAGCTGGTTCGGATATGCGTTTGCCTTTTCGGCAAGCCCTACACGCTCCAAAAGATCCATAGCGTCTTTTTTAGCCTCATCTTTGCTCTTGCCAAGAAGCTTGACAGGAGCCATTGTAAGGTTGTCAATAACAGTCTTGTGGGGGAAAAGGTTAAACTGCTGGAACACCATTCCCATTTTTTGACGGTGAACATTTATATTAACCTTTGGATCCGTAATATCGGTACCCTCAAAGAAAATGTGACCGCCTGTCGGTTCTTCAAGTCTGTTAAGGCAACGGAGAAAAGTTGATTTACCCGAGCCTGACGGACCGAGAACAACAACTACATCGCCTTTAAAAATGTCAATATCAATACCTTTAAGAACTTGAATATCCTTACCGAATGATTTTTCAAGTCCTCTTACGGAGATTAATGCGTTATCTTTCACTCTTTTTCAATCTCCTTTCAAATCTTCTGAGGATGTACGAAAGCACAAGTACAATTACAAGGTAAATCAATGCAACCGTAATAAGCGGGAAGAATGCCTCGTAAGTTCTTGAACGAATCATATTACCAATATATGTGATATCTGCAAGTGCAACATAACCTGCAACCGAAGTTTCTTTGAGAAGTGTAATGATTTCATTGCCGAGTGCAGGAAGAACATTTTTAATTGCCTGCGGAAGAACGACCATTGTCATTGTCTGTCTGTTGTTAAAACCGAGTGAACGGCTTGCCTCAGTCTGACCGATGTCAACAGCCATAATGCCCGAACGAACAATTTCTGCAACATAAGCGGCAGAGTTCATACCAAATGCAATGATTGCGGCAAAGATACCGTTTCTTACAGATGCAAGAATAATGTAATACATAATCATCAACTGAACAACAACAGGTGTGCCTCTGATAACAGTAATGTAGATGTTGCAAATTGCATTAAAGAATTTCAGAATACAATCACCGAAGCTCTTGCATTTTCTCTTGTCAAGCTGAATATCGTGAGTAGCTCTTACAAGAGCAATGACAAAACCGATAATAACACCGATAATACCTGCAAACAATGTAATTTCAAGGGTTACAAGCAAACCGCTTAAAAGCTGCTGCCATCTGTTATCTGTGATGAATGTGTTTTTAAAGCTTTCACCGAGATTGCCGAACAAACTGCCCGATGCACTGTCGTTTACGATAATAACCTGAGTTGTGTTTGCATAGTAAGTAGAAAAGTCGATTTTTTTTCTTCTTGCGGGTGTGTCGGTCACCCCCGCCATACCGAAATCGTCTTTGCCGGTCTGAACAGCAGTGATAACAGAATCAAATTCCATATCATCAATAACAAGTTTTTTACCGAGCTTGTCACAGATTGCTGTAGCCATCATCGGATCAAGACCTACAATTTCACCGCCTTCAACATATTCATACGGTGGAAAAGCAGCGTTCGTAGCCATATGAAGTTCACCGTCATACTTGATATCCTTAGGTGATTCATAGGGTACGGTATCAGTATTACCCTCTATGTAGTAGCTTTTGATTTTGTCAAGAACGCCCTCGTCTTTAAGCTCTGCAAGAGCTTTGTCGATTTTTTCGGTGAGTTCATGATTTTCCTTTGAAATGCAGATTGCATACTGCTCTTCCGCAAAAGGTTCATCAAGAATTTTTAGTCCTGCATTTGCTTTTACAAATTCCTTTGCCGGTTCACTGTCAATTACAACACAGTCGATTTTATTCTGTGTAAGAGCTACGATAGCGTCGGCACCCTTGCTGTAACGCATAACCTTGGTGCCGTCAGCCTCATAGTCAGATACAAAAGTATCGCCGGTTGTACCTGTCTGAACACCTACGGATGCTCCTTTGATATCATCGGCAGTCTTAATTTCCTTAACCGATGAATCACCGCATCCGGTGAACAGAAAGACAGTTGAGAACAGCATTGAAATCAGTACCAATAAAGTAACTGTCTTTTTCATTGTTTTCCTCTTTTTCTTTCTCTTAAAATATTTATTTGCAAATCTTTATCAGATTCTTGCAACGCCTGATTCAATTGCAGCCTTCTTAACAGCCTCAGCAACAGTTTTGCCGATTCTCTTGTCAAATGCCTCGGGAAGAATATAATCAGCATTAAGTTCTTCATCGCTCACGAGTGAAGCAATTGCAAATGATGCGGCAACTTTCATTTCTTCGTTAATATCGCTTGCACGGCAGTCGAGAGCACCTCTGAAAATACCCGGAAAAGCAAGTACATTATTAATCTGGTTAGGAAAGTCACTTCTGCCTGTACCTACAACAGCCGCACCGGCTTTTTTAGCAATGTCAGGCATAATCTCGGGAGTCGGATTAGCCATAGCAAAAAGAATAGGATCCTTAGCCATTGACTTAACCATTTCTTCGCTTACGCAACCTGCGGCAGAAATTCCGAGGAATACATCAGCACCTTTCATTGCGTCAGCAAGCGAGCCCTCAAGGTGAGAAAGGTTAGTAATTTCAGCCATTTCCTGTTTAACAGCGTTAAGTCTCGGATCACCCTTGCAGATAATACCCTTACTGTCGCAAAGTGTAATGTCCTTTACACCCATATTAAGAAGGTGCTTTGCAATTGCAATACCTGCCGCACCTGCACCGTTCATAACAACCTTGATTTCGTCAAGCTTCTTGTGAACAAGCTTGAGTGAGTTGATAAGACCTGCGGCAACAATAACGGCAGTACCGTGCTGGTCATCGTGGAAAATCGGAATATCGCACTTCTCTTTGAGCTTTTTTTCAATTTCAAAGCATCTCGGAGCGGCAATATCCTCAAGATTGATTCCGCCGAATGAACCGCTGATAAGGTAAATTGCGTTTACAATTTCGTCAACATCCTTACTTCTTACGCAAATAGGAAATGCGTCAACATCGCCGAATTCCTTAAAAAGCGCACATTTGCCCTCCATAACAGGCATACCTGCCTCAGGGCCTATGTCACCAAGACCGAGAACAGCTGTACCGTCGGTTACAAACGCGACTA
>ERZ791720.1183-NODE-1183-length-9355-cov-1.77538_pt1 | contig 9355 bp, 5 predicted proteins | sample MGYA00510048_ERZ791720 | MGnify/ENA primary metagenome ERZ791720 (study PRJEB30046, sample SAMN00715142) | human gut metagenome | study: EMG produced TPA metagenomics assembly of the A metagenome-wide association study of gut microbiota in type 2... | reverse complement strand
ATAGACACATGATCTCTTTTTATAATATTCCACCAATAATTTCCATCTTCAAACTAAAACTTCCCTTCTTTAAACGCCCGCATCATCTCATTCGTCAAACTAAAATCATTTGGTTGTAATTCAATTTCATCACGAGATTTCCACTCAGCAAGTTTCAATTCTGAAGCATCCATATGAATCTCTGTATCTCCATCTACCTCACAATAAAAACCAGCCAGCAGATCATCCACAACACCCCAAGGCTGAGATTTATAATATTGAATATTCTTCACACGAATACCAGCTTCTTCCATGACCTCTCGTGCAACAGTTTCTTCCAAAGTTTCACCAATTTCCGTAAACCCAGCAATTAAAGCAAAAGGAGTGAATCCTTTACGGTATTTTGTAAGCAGGATCTTATCACCATTTTTAACTCCAACAATAACAGCAGGTACGATTCTTGGATAGATCAAGTGACCGCAAGATGGGCATTTTAAAGCACGTTCTGTGGAAGAATGAACGGTCTTGTGTCCACAGCATCCACAGAAACGGTTTGTGCGGTACCAGTTATAAAGATGTAAACCAGTGATCGCCGCAAACGTGCGGTATTTTGGACCAATCTGTAAATTGCGAAGCTCACGTACGGTATTGAATTCATAATCTTCAGGAATTTCTTCCGGAGCTTCATTTAATAAGAAGTAGTTGTCATCATCCACAGAGAAAAGATATGTAAGAGTTTCTTCTGTAACATGAGTATCATTCACAAAATCACTCAATCTAGGGAATCGTAAAAATAGATGTTCCTCATTTAAAAGAGTTGGTCTTGCAAGTTTCTTACCATCACCAGTATAGATCATTTCATCCAGAGAAAATAGATCTTCCTGCCCCATTTCTTCTAAGTCTTCTTTCTTTAATAAACGATGAAGAAGACCGTCCTGTGTAAAATATAAAATAATGCTGTCAGCATCTGGTTTTTGATCTGGATGATATTGATTGTTTAGTTTATGTGGATAAATATCTTGTATCATATGTAATAAAATTCCTCGTTTCCATTAAAATTCAAATAAAAAAAGCACTTTTATCATAACAGAATCAAAAGAAAATGAACAGAAGAAAAAAGATATATCATAAATGAAAAAGAAAGTTATGTATGAAATAAAAAAATGACCAATGTTCAATAAATTATTGACTTTCATCAAGGAAGTGCATATAATAACCAATGATTCAAAGAGGTATGACCTCTATTTAAGTAATAAAAATGCAAGGAAGGAGCAGCTGTGATCATGTTAAAAAGAGAATGGCAGAAAATTTCAAAGAACCCCTGGATGATTATCATTTTGATCGCGATCATTACGATTCCTGCAATTTATACATCTGTATTCCTTGGTTCTATGTGGGATCCATACGGAGATGCAGATCAATTACCAGTAGCGGTAGTCAATCACGATAAGAAGGTAAATTACGAGGGAAAAACATTACAAGTAGGAGATGATCTGGTAAAGAATCTGAAAGATTCAGGATCACTGGATTTTCATTTTGTAAGTGACAAGAAAGCAGAGGAAGGATTGAAGAGTGGAGAATACTATATGATCATTTCCATTCCAGAAAATTTCTCAAAGAATGCAACAACATTAATGGATAAGAATCCAAAACAGATGAAACTGACATACAAGACAAATCCAGGTACGAACTATGTAGCATCCAAGATGGATGACAGTGCCATAGCGAAGATTGAGAAGTCAGTCAGAGAAAAAGTAACAGAAACTTATGTAAAGACCGTATTTGATCAGATCAAGACAGCCGGAAGCGGTTTCCAGAAAGCAGCAGATGGATCCAAAAAGATCGAAAGCGGAGCGAAGAAGCTGAAAGCTGGAAATGATACGATCGAACAGAATTTAAAGAAGTTAGCATCCAGCACATTAACATTTCAGAATGGAGCAAAATCACTTTCTGTAGGACTAAAAACATACACAGCAGGTGTAGCCAAAGTTGACAGTGGAGCAAAATCTTTAAAATCAGGAACAAAGACATTGAAAAATGGAGTTGCAGCTCTGCAGACAGGAGCAACTCAGTTATCCAATGGCTCTAAATCCTTAAAATTAGGAATCTCCCAGTACACAAACGGAGTCAGCACAGCACAGGCTGGAAGCAAACAGCTTGCAGCGAATAATAAAGCATTAAATGCAGGTGTTGAAAAATTATCCAGTGGAAGTAAGGATTTAAAAGATGGAACTGGAACATTATCAGCAGGCCTTAAAAATCTGTTGGGTCAGACAAAAGAAACATCCAATGGACTTGGAACTCAGCTAAAAGAAAATGAAGCGAAGAAAGATGGAATTATAAGCAAACGAAGCAATTTCGATACACAATTAGAAGCATTTAATACAAAATTAAATGAATTAAATCAAATGCTTTCTGCTGGATCAACCGCATCAGAGACATCAACACAGACAGCAAACAATGAAACAGCTAAGAAGGCAGCAAGCAGTGCAGCAAATGCAAAGTCAAGTGTATCTGATTTAAACAGCAAAGTAAGCGAGTTAAAGAATTCATCTGTACTTGATAAATTAAGCGAAGAAGATAAAAAAGCATTATTAGCTGAAATCGACGAGGTAGATAGCGCAGCATCTGATGTTGAAAATAATGTTGATGAAACATATACAAATGCACAGAAAGCGGCAGATACAAAAACAACAGCAAAAACACAGTCCGCAAGTAGTGAACAGCAACTTGCAACAGTGAAAGCATATGTTAGTTCTTTAGCAAAATCATCTAAGCAACTTGCAGAATCATCCCAGACACTTTCTGGATACGAAAAAGCGATGATGAATGGTCTGTATGAAGGCTTAAATAAAGTAAAAACAACATTAGACCGTCAGGGAACAACTCAGGATACAATGGGTATGATCCAGGCGTTGACTCAGTTATCAGAAGGTGCTACAAAAGTACAGACAGGAATGACAACCTTAGAATCTGGAATCAACGACAGCACAAGCGGATTAAAGATTGGAATTGCCAACTACACAGCAGGAGTTGAAAGTCTGAACACAGGACTTACAACGTTAACAAACAATTCCAAAGCATTAAATAGCGGAGCAACTCAGCTGAATAGTGGAATTGGTCAGGTAAGCTCAAAACTTCCAACATTTAAGTCAGGAACAGCAAAACTTTACAAAGGAACAAAAACACTGAAATCAGGAACAGCAACCTTAGTTGCTAACAACAATACATTAAACAGTGGAGCCGGACAGTTAGCATCTGGAGCTGGACAGATCGCAAGTGGATCAAGTCAGTTAGCAGCAGGATCTACAACTCTTGGAAATGGAATCGGAACACTTCAGAGTGGAAGCAAGACATTAAAAGATTCCTTACAAAAAGGAGCAGATCAGGTTAACAGCATTAAGGCAACCAAGAAGACAAACAAAATGTTTGCAGCACCAGTAAAAGCTAAGAATGTAGAATATTCACACGTTGATAACAACGGTCACGCAATGGCACCATATATGATGTCCGTTGGATTATTCGTAGCATGTATGGCATTTACATTAATGTATCCTTTAATGGAGAAAAACGAAGAAGTCAAGAGTGGACTTCAGTGGTGGTTAAGCAAAGTCACAGTCATGGCAGCAGTATCCATTGCACAGGCAGTGATCATGGTTGCAGTTTTAATGGGAATCAATGGACTCGAACCACATTACGTAGGAAAAACATTTGGAATGGCTGTCTTAGCATCCATGGCATTTATGTCATTGATCTGCTTTGGTGAGATGTTATTAAACCGTGTCGGAAGTTACGTCATGTTAGTATTCATGGTCGTACAGTTAGGTGCAGCCGGAGGAACATATCCACTGGATATGGCACCACACTTCTACACAGTATTACACAAATATATGCCATTCAGCTATACAGTACACGCATTCCGTCACACACTATCCATGGATGGACAGATCGGACAGGATATTGCAGTATTTGTTGGAATCTTAGTTGTGTCAACATTAGCAACGATCATCTTCTACCGTTTCAGAATGAAGAAACAGGTTGGAGGAACATTGGAACCTAATGGAGCGCCACAGCATTAGATATAAAAATAATTAAATAAAAACTCTAATGAACAAAAGACTAGGACAGTCAGTTTTGGATTGTATAGATATACATCTTCCAAAACTGACTAGTCTTTTTATTGTTGTTGTATGCATGAAAAATGTGTATAAAATGTGAATAAATACATTGAATAAAGATTAATGCAGGAGTATAATTAAAAAAGTATAGTAATTGTAAATAGGGATAATAAGTTAATAGGGAGCTTTCACTTATGAAGAAGACTAAGATTCCACGGAAAAAAGTACGTGGAAAGAAAGCAACTGTAACGATTAAAATTAAATAATCTCAAAATGCGCTAAAAGAGTGATAAAATTGATCACTCTTTTATGCATTCTACACAAAAAAGTGTTATAATAAACAAAGCAATATGCAGATTCAAACATGAAGAAAAGGAGGACGAATTTCATGCAAAAAGGATGGAAAGTATTCAGCCACTTAAATGGAAAGAGCAGAAAGAAACTGTTAGCATGTCTGCTCAGTATATCCATGATACCGGTCAACGGATTTACGGTAATGGCGGCAACAGCAGATCAGGGGAATCAGGCAGCGGTGACACAGGAAGGTACAACCACACCAACAGTTACAAGTGGGATTTCATTTGCAGCAGAATCCCAGAATGTAACAGTAGGAAATTTCAAGTATTATGAATTCCAGGGAACTCAGGCAAAAGACTTTGATAAAGTCAACTTCAATATTTCTGATCAAACAGCATTAAAGATTGAACAAAAGACTTTCAAACAAGCAGATGGAACAGAAGTTGTGAAGTATATGCCGATTGCATTAAAAGACAGCGGAAAAGTTACTGTAATAGCAACATTTGAAAAGAATAAAAAGCCATTAGATGGAGTAAGTGCTCAGCTTGAATTTAATTTAAGCAAAGATGATAATATCATTCCATTTACTTCACAAACGATGTATCAGGTATTTAGTGGAAAGGAAGAAGGTGCACTTACCAAAGCAGACTTAGCAGCGAAGACAGAGATCAATCTTTCTGATAAAGGTCTGACAGATGCAGAAGTAGCATATCTTCAGTATGCAACTGGTTGTGAAAAATTAGATTTAAGCAAGAATACAAATATAAGTAAGATTGATGCATTAAAATCTATGACGAATCTGGAAGGTACAAAGGTTTCCACAGCAGACAGAATTGCGTTGATTAAGAAAGATCCGATCACAGTAGAAAAAGGAGCCAAAACAAATGATCCTATCCTTCCAAAAGGAATCTTAAAAGGATGCAAAGATGTTAAGTATTCTGAGGAAGTAGCAGCAGGAACAACAGCAAAATTAAAATCAATCCAGGTTCAGTCAGATGGATCCATAAGTCTGGAAGCAGTGGATACAGCAGAAGTAGGAACGACGAATTTAAAAGTTGAAAGTACAACAACACCAACAGTATCTGCAACAATTCCAGTAAATGTGACAGCCAAAAGTGCAACAACACCAGAGTTTGATAAAAATGATCCAAATGTAAGTGTAGGAGCATTTAAGAAACAGATCAAGTTAAATAATCTGGAAAAAGATGATGTAGTAACGATCACATCAAAAGATGCAAAGATCTTAAATATTCGCACAGAAACAGCGCAGGATGGAACAAAGACATACTATCTGGAACCAAAAGCAGCAGGAAAAGCAACGGTAGAAGCGGTAGTAGCAAGAGCAGGAAAGACATATACAGCAACGATTGAGATTCAGGTAGCAGCCGTAGGAAAAGATATCATTCCACTGACAAGTTACAAAGTATACGATGCATTAGAGGCAGATGCAAATAACGATGGAATGATCTCAACAGAAGAGATCAAAAATGTAAAATCTATTAATTTAGAAAATAAAGATCTGACGAATGCAGATTTAGCAGGTTTATCCGAAGCAGTTAATTGCACAAAGATCGACCTCGAAAACAACAAAAACATCACAGACATCAGTTTCATAAAGAATTTAAAACAGTTAAAAACACTCTATCTAAGAGGAACATCTGTGACAGATTTTACAGCATTAAATGATCTGAAAGCACAGTTAGAATCATTATATCTGCCAACAACAGCAAGCACAGCGACAAGAATGTCATTCTTAAGCGACAGCCTGTATCTAAAAGAAGGACAGGAATTAACAATACAGCAGTTTACAAAAGGTGTATTCGTAGATAGCAAAGAAGCATGCACGATCACATCATCTAATCTGGCAGCAGTATCCATTACAGGAGATAAGATCAAAGCCGGAACAAAAGGTCAGATGGCAACACTGACATTAAAAGCTGGAACAACAACAAAAACGATCAAAGTTTACACAACAGATGAAACAGGTAAGATTCCTACACAGGCGGTTGTATTAAACAAAACATTTGTAACATTAAATCCAGGCAAGACAGAACAGCTGAAGATCACATATTTACCAGATTATGCAACAGCTTCAATCGGAACAGTAAAATGGACATCTTCTAACGAAGCAGTTGTAACAGTTGATGCAGCAGGTAAATTAACAGCTAAGGCTGCAGGAAAAGCAATTATTACGGCAATAACATCTGACGGAAATGTAATGTACTGCATCGTAACAGTAGAAAATATCAAAGTCAGCAAGATTACGATCACAACAACAACATCTAACAAGATCGCAACTGGTAAGAAAGTAACATTAAAGGCGACCGTAACACCATCTAACGCATACAATAAAGGTGTTACATGGAAATCAAGCAATACCAAAGTTGCAACAGTCAGCAGCAGCGGTGTCGTTACAACGAAGAAGAAAATGGGTGGAAAAACAGTAACGATCACAGCGACAGCCAAAGACGGAAGTGGTAAGAAAGCATCATATAAGATCTATGTCAAGAAAGGTATTGTCAAGAAAGTCTATATTTCTGGAGTTAAATCAGTAAAAGCTGGTAAGAAGTTATATCTGAAAGGAAAAACAAGTGCATCTTCAGGGGCAAATAGAACTTTAAAATGGTCAAGCAGCAATACAAAATATGCGAAAGTTTCTTCCAAAGGAACTGTAACAACATACAAAGCTGGAAAGAAAAAATCCGTGAAGATCACAGCGAGAGCAGTGGATGGAAGCGGAAAGAGCAAGACGGTTACAATTAAAATTAAATAGTAAAGTAATCTCTGATATTTATTGAAAGAAAAAGCAGTTAGAAATCAAAATTTAAGATTTCTAGCTGCTTTTCTTCTAAATTGCAAAAGTAGTAACAAAAACTTGCAATACCCCTCTTATATTAAATCAAATGATAATGTTCAAATGCATGATAAATCCCATCATCATTTACGGAATCTGTAACATATTCCGCAATTTCTTTTAACTCGTCACAGGCATTTCCCATAGCAATTCCATGGCCAGCAGCTTTAAACATGGAGATATCGTTATTACTGTCTTCAAATGCGTAGCAGTCATCTGTAGAGATGTTGAGATGATCAGCGACATATGTAAGACCAGTCCCTTTATCAGGATTTTCAACATGATCCCATGTAAATTCATGCGCCATATAAGGAGCAAGGTCAAAAGCAGTGATCATAAATCCATAATGTGGATGAAAGTCAACATTATGATCGCGGAAATAAGAACATTTTTCCCCTTCAAAGGTGCCATAGATATTGTTTTCTTCGCAAATCCGTTTGATCTGTTCGACCACTGTTTTAGGAACTGTTTTGTGATAGATCGTTTCACCATCCAGAAAGATTAGTTTGTTGTTTTCACTCATATTATCATTCCCCATCTAAATATTTATAAAAATTAAGAGCCGGATACAAATGAAGATTGATGGTCCGGCTCTGTGCTGTAAGGATATAGTTGATTATTCTTCCACAGTTACAGTCTTCATAACCTGTGGTTCTAATGGCTTGTCAGAATAGTCTGTTGCAACTTCAGCGATCTTATTTACAACATCCATTCCTTCGATGATCTTACCAAATGCTGCGTACTGTCCATCTAAATGTGGAGCAGCTTTGTGCATGATAAAGAACTGTGATCCGGCAGAATCAGGCATCATAGAACGAGCCATGGATAAAACACCAGGAGTGTGTTTTAAGTTGTTGATCACACCGTTCTGGCTGAACTCTCCTTTGATCGTATGTCCAGGACCACCTGTTCCTGTACCTAATGGGCATCCACCCTGGATCATAAATCCGTTGATGATACGATGGAAAGTTAAACCATCATAGAAACCGTCTTTTACAAGATTTACAAAGTTCTCAACAGTGATCGGAGCGATCTCCGGATATAATTCTGCTTTCATTACATCACCATTTTCCATAGTGATCGTTACAATTGGATTTGCCATAATATGAAATTCCTTTCTATATTTTATAATCTTTTGCCGCTTACGGCTATGCTTTGATTATAATGGAAATACTAAAAAAAGTACAGCAGTTTGACCAGAAGAGTTACAATCCAAAATATGCATATTTTTTCACAAAAATTACAAAAAAGTTAAGAATATGAACAAAATTTAATGAAAAAGCTTTTATTTCTACAAAATGCGAGTATAATAGCATAGGAACACAGTATGATTTTAAAATCATGCGATAATAAAAATTTGGGAGGACATCATGGATTTATATTTAGATTTTGATCATAATTCCAGAAGGCGCAGAAGGGGGCGCAGACGTGGAAGAAGAAATCGTTCCAGAGCTCCATTTGTCATTGGAGTCATCATTTTACTAGTGGTCATTGTGGCAGGAGGTATATTTGCTGGAAGAAAATATATGGCTTACAGGCAGCAGAAAGCAGAAGAGGCCAGAAAACTTGCAGAGGCAAGAAGAGTCGTCACAGTCATGATCCCGGAAGGATATTCCATTGATATGATAGCAAAACGACTAGAGAAACAGGGAGTCTTTAAAGCAGATGAATTTATAAAGGCTGCGAAGAATACAGATCAGTATAAAAACGATTTTATTAAAGACATTGACCCAAAGAAGGGAACAAAGTACAAATTAGAAGGTTATCTGTATCCGGATACTTATAAGATTTACAAAAGTTCCAAACCAGAAGATCTGATCCAGAAGATGCTTGATAATTTCGATAAGAAATATTCAGCACTTGCGAAGTCTTATAAAGGAAAGCGTTCTATGGCAGAGATCATGACGATCGCATCAATGATCGAACGTGAAGCAAGCAATATGTCAGAACGTCCGATGATCGCAGGAGTCATTGAGAATCGCCTTGCAGCGAAAATGAGACTTCAGATCGATCCGACCGTTTTGTATACCACAACAAATGGATTATATAATGCGAAGAAAGTTTATTATAAAGATCTGAAAGTGAAAACGGTGTATAATACTTACGT
>ERZ791720.1178-NODE-1178-length-9389-cov-2.3724_pt1 | contig 9389 bp, 7 predicted proteins | sample MGYA00510048_ERZ791720 | MGnify/ENA primary metagenome ERZ791720 (study PRJEB30046, sample SAMN00715142) | human gut metagenome | study: EMG produced TPA metagenomics assembly of the A metagenome-wide association study of gut microbiota in type 2... | reverse complement strand
TCTACAGCGTCAGGCGGTATCTGCGGGCTTACTGCTAACGACTTTGCGTATAAAACAGGGAGGAATTCCAACTGCATCTGGTGTGGGGAATCTTTATGGATGCCGCATGTAAAAAACATCGGTGCAAAGAAAATCAGCCCCTGGTACCGGGCAACATACTTCAGAAACAAAGCCCAAAAAGGAAAGACTACGGTCTGGGTACATAAAGAATATGCAAGAAAGTATTACGCAGAGAATGAGACGGAACCGATATCTGTTTCAGAAAGAGATGGGGTAAGAAAATACTCGCCTGCTTCGTATATTAAAAAATACATGAAAGGGTATTTTGACATCGCTATTTTTGATGAGTGCCATGTGTGTAAGGACGGAGACAGTGCCCAGGGAAATGCAATGCACTGCCTGATCAAGGCAACGAAGAAACAGCTTGCACTGACTGGAACCATCGCCGGCGGAAAAGCAGAGGATCTTTATTACCTGATTTACCGGCTGGCACCGTGGAAAATGACATCGAAGGGGTACCGCTGGACAGATGTTGCGAATTTTTCCAAGCAATACGGAAAAGTGGAGCAGCGCTATGAATATGCGGGATCATCTTCGGAGGAGGATCTTGCGGAGAAAGTATCTGCCCGCGGCCGGAGTTTATCGTCGCCAAAGACAAAGCCGGGAATCAGCCCTACGATCTTTACAGACTTTTTGCTGGATTGTGCCGTTTTTCTGGACCTTTCGGACATGTCATCCTATTTGCCGGATCTAAAGGAGATGGTTGTGACCGTTCCGATGGCAAGAGAGGTGGCCCGGGATCATTCCATTCTGGTGTCAAGACTGACTGCGTATGCAAAAAGAAGAGAAAGCGGTGGATTTGCGTTACTCAGCCAGGCATTACAATATGGGCTTTTTTATCCGGACATGCCGTATGGCAACGAAGAGATCCGTAATCCGGTTGATGGAGACATTCTGATCAGAGCCGCTCAGCACGATGAATACCGTTCGGGAGAAAAACTGCTGCCGAAAGAAGAAAAGCTCATTGAACTGATAAAATCAGAGCTTTCGGAAGGCAGAAAATCCGTAGTATTCGCTGAATGCTCCGGAAAAAATGAATGGAATGTCACACACCGGCTCCGGGATATTTTGGAAGCCGCGGGGATCTTTGCCGTTGTTGTGGAAGCGGAGAGCCCGGGAGCATTAAAGAGGGAAACCTGGATCCGTGAGCGGGCAAAGGACGGCGTGGAAGTATTTATCACCAATCCAAAACTCATCGAGACAGGAGTTGATCTGTGCTGGACGGAAGGCGAGAAGAAGTACAACTATCCGACCCTGATCTTTTATCAGCTGGGATACAGTCTTTTTACTGTCTGGCAGGCTTCCAGGCGTCACTACCGGATGAACCAGACCATGGAATGCAGAACGTACTATATGGCTTACGAAGGAACCGCGCAGGCGAAAGTGATTGAACTGATCGCGGAGAAGCAGGTTGCAACGGCAGCCATTCAGGGAAAGTTCTCCGTGGAAGGAATTTCTGCCATGGCAGAGGGTGTCGATGCGAGGGTTGCACTGGCATCAAGCCTGGCGGATCAGGATGTAAAGTCTGGAAGTGCCCTGCAAAAGATGTTTGATGTGCTCCACAGCTCTGACAAACAGGCTGAGTCGTATGTGACGATGCAGGTATACGAGGAGTTGCTTGGAAAAGAAGAGGTAGAACGACGTAAAAAAGCAAAGGAAGATGAGCTGTTTGAAAATCTGTTCGGCCAGTGGGATGAAGATTTTATGGATCTGCAGGAGCCGGAAAACGAGGAACCGGCAGTGGTAGTGCCACAAAAGCAGCCCATGGCAGGTATGGCAAATATTTTTTCTTTGTTTGATTTCTAAAAAGGAGGACGTTATGAACCGATATAAAAATGATAAAGCGGATGAAACACGCATGATCCGCTTCATTGATCCGAATTACCGGGAGCTGTTTCAGATCCCGGATGGTGCGTATGTAGAGGTGAAGTATCCGAACAGCACAGTCATTGTGGCCTGCGGATGCATGGATGATTATCATCTGCGTTTTGGCAGTGAAGTTTACCATATCTGCGAATTGGCAGAACGTCTGGAACGATGCCAGGCAACCTGTGCTCCGGAGCCGGAGATTACGGAAGATGAGTGTGCCTGGAAGTTGGGTAATAAGGGCTATTTATATGTTCAGGTTTCGGAAGGTGGCTATGATTACCAGTTATACCATTCCGATTTTTCAGAGTGGGATGGCGGCCAGGTAGATACGGACGGCACCATGAATGAAGCCAAAAGGATGATTTTGGAAATGTATGAAATGGATACGCAGACGCATGAGCGTATCTTAACAGATGAACTGGAAAATTCAGTGGAAGAGAAAGGGGAAACATATGAGTAAGATGATGATCGTTGCAGCTACCAGCGAAAAGATGTTGGAACTGATGGATAAGATCACGATTGAAGAGGGGGTTATCAGCTTTCTGGCCAGTAATAAGGCAACGGCAAAAGGTTACCCGTGTATGTTTTCCGTAGAGGGAAAAACGACCACCGCCAGCGTGAAGTTCGAGGCTAAGATCAAAGGACTTGATGAAAAGGGTGAAGTGGTGCCGGTTGAGAAACTTTCCGTTTACTTGCCGGCGCGGTTTGCCGGTTCGGTCAGGGCTGTTGCGGAGCAGACAGACATTGTGTATATGCAGTTTGAGGAAAAGCAGGTGACCCTGCTTTCCCAAAAGCCGGCAATTCAGATCCCGGTAAGCTTCGTGGAAGAGCCGACCAAAGTGAAAAATCCGAAAACGGATGCATTTAGTATGAGCATTCCATTGGAGAAGATCTCACAGTATTTACCCCATATGGCAACTACAAAAAGCGGGATCGGCTTCCTTCCGGTATTAACCGGAGAGGGCCCGATTTTGAAAATGGCATCCACGGATCGCCAGAACACGATGTTAACGGTGGATTTATCTCCAACGATGGTCCGTTTTGAAAGTAAAGACCGGTCTGAGGTGAAAGAGGAAGTTTATAAACCTTATGTTGATGCAATCTCAACCTATCTGACGATCCACCCGGGAACCCTGATCAAGATTCTGGCATGCAACAAATATAACCAGTTCGGTATTTCATTTCAGTTTGATGAGGAGCATAAAAGCATCATTGGTATCGCTCTTAAGTGGCCGGATGCGATTTATCAGCTTCGCCTGAATATACAGAGTGCTGTTGATAAGCGGATGTATGAAGCGGCTTTCAGAAATACGGAAACCGTGCAGTATGAATTTCAGGCAGACAGCAACAGCTTAAGACGCGCGCTTAGCGTTATGAATGCAGGTGCCCAGAAGGTTGATACGGTAAAAGTTTCATTTGAAGGACAGACGATGAGCATTTCGGATATGAAAAATGAAAATTTTGTATCAGCTATTGATGTCAAGACGACTGCGGAAAGCGGAGAGTGCTTTTACGAGAAGCTGTCCCTGTTTATGAATTTTCTGAAACCTTATACGGAGGATGTGAAAATTTATAAGGGCTGGTGCATCTGGACCAAGGATGATGAAAATAATTTCATTCATCTGGTAACGCTGCATACGGGCCCGGGAAATCAGTCGACAAAAGAGGAAGAAACTCAGGAAGAGGAAACACAGGAAGAAGAAACGGAAGAAAGTTTCGAAGAAGATTCCAACGAGTAATTTGTTTATGGGAAGACTGCTGCAACTGCGGCAGTTTCCCATGAATTTCTGACTGTTCTGCGTATATCCAGTATTCCAACCAGGTTGGGGCACTGGATATGGGCAGGAACTGTTCATAAGCAATAGAAAAGATGAAGGAGGACATTAGGAATGTTCAGAAGATGGAAAGAAAATGGAAGGAAGGCACTTCTGGCCATGCAGGCTGCAGTCTTAAGTAGAATGATGACGATCTGCTCTTATGCGGAGACGGTCCAGGATGCAAACTGGATGAAAGAAGATGCGACAAGCGGAGGACTTTTTACGGAAGCGATCACGAAGGTGCAGGATGTGTTCCGAAGCGGCTATGCTTTTGCGATTGTGGTGGCAGTGGGACTTTTTCTGCTGTTGTTTATCTATGCAGGCGTAAAACTGTCATTTGGTGATACCTCTGACGCAAAGCAAACAAAGCAGAAGATATTCCGGATCTTCGTGGGCATGATCTGCGCGTTTGGGGCAATCTTCTTTGTAAGTCTGGTTTATAAGGCGGCTGGCGATGCGTTCCAGTAGAAAAAAGTGGCCAGGCGCATGGATCGGAATTGTTTTAGCGAGTTCTTTTCTGCTGGTAGGTGCGATGAAAATGAGTGCTTATGCGGAACCGGCAGAATCAACCGAAACGGCAGAAATCACAGAGTCTTCAACCGGCGCGGGACTGTCGGATATGGATTTTGGAATGGGAGATGGGCAGATCGAGCTGGATCCATACGATCAGGTATCCGATTTTGGGTTTAGTGACAGTGAAGCGTTACAGAGCCCGATCGCTTCCTTTTACAGTTTATGCCTGTATCTATCCATAGGGGGAATGGTTCTGTCATTGATCATAGCAGGTATTAAACTGGCAGCAAATGATACCAATCAGGGTAAACATCAATTTATTGACGTGGTGGGAACGAAAGTGATCGTGTTCTTCTGTATCAGCTGCTTTGTGGGACTTATCAATTTGTTTTTGGGTATGCTGCAGGATTAGAAACGGAGGAATGGCATGGATCAGCTGACAGAACTTAGACCACCGGATTTTACGGATGTGACAAAATGGTGGATCTTTTCAAACAAATCATTACTGGTGTGCTTGGGCGGCGGGGTGATTGCCTATCTGCTATTTAAAATCACGGCAATGATCCATCTGGCTTTTCTGGGTGTGTGGCTTGGCGTGATGCTTGAGGTAGGTCTTTTTATCGGGGTCACATTTCCGGTTCCCGATTTTGGAAGCTCCCTGCTGGCATTTGGCGGACGTACGGCTGATGAGCTGATCATCAGCCTGATTGCGCATCGGCTAAACCGCAGAACTTATTACAAAGACACGGAATGGGAGGAAGAATTCTAGGTGGAAAGTATCAATCATTTTACCCGGCTTACGGCTGCGTTTTTAGGGCTGACCATTCTGGTTCTGGGAATAGTTGCCATCTGGCTTATCCGGATGAGGAAAAAGAGCTTAAAGACAAAAAAGGCAGAAACAGAAGATCGAGGGCTGTTTTCCCAGACGGATGAACTGGTACCGATTGATGAGATCGGGCCGGGCTTCATCGTGACAAATGGTGGGAAGAAATTTATTGTGGTACTAAAATGCGGTGGCAGCGACTTTTACACAAAGCCGATTGGGGAAAAAGTAAGGGTCAAAAATAACTATGCTGCCTTTATATCGGAATTTACATCCAGGGTTACATACCGCATATACGGGGAAGACATCAATATGGATGGCACTGTCCGGGAATATGAGCGGATCTTAACCGAACTGCAGGACATGCTCTTTGAGACAAATGAAGACTATAAAGCCCTCCGAAAAGAATTTGAAACAGTAAGGAGTGATTTTGATTCCATAGAAACCAGGGAGCGTTCCAAACAGCTGCTCCTGCTCCAGAAAAAAATAAAAGCATACAGTTGGCGCATCCGTCATGTGGAAAGTCAGTTGGCCTATATCGCGAAAGTGTCAGGACCGGATGCTGCCAGGCAGAACCTTATTCAAACGTATGTGGTTTCCTGGAGCGCGCCACCGGATTTGGCAGCCATCCTAACCAAGGAGGAGCTGTATCAGGAAGCAGCGAAACATTTGAAGGAAGATATCAAAAAGCTGCTTCACAACCTGGCGGAGTGTGACGTAAAAGCGGTGCCCTGCAGTAAAGCGGAGCTCTTTAATATGCTCCATACGCATTATCACCCAATTTCTGGAAATCGTTTCCATTTTGATGATCTGCTGGAGTCCAACTGGGACAGCCGGATCATGCCGTACCGGGAGGATACGGATTTAGAGGAATCCTTTACGGACGAACTGATTGATGAAATGTTATACGGAGGACTGCAAAATGGTTGATTTTCTTATGATGTTCAGCTTGTGCATCTGCGTTTTGTCGGGCGTGACATTATTGATCGTGCATATCTGGTCTAAGAAAAAGCAGAAGAAAGAAGAGGCGGAAGACAAAACAGGAGGTACTGTTTTCCATAGCGGGACGAGGAACGTGCCAAAGCCCATAAAAGAGCGTGCCGGGATTTTACAGGTGCTTGCACCGGATGGCGCAAATACCATGCCGGTATCTTACATGACACTGGATGATAACGGGATTGAACTTTATTATGCCGGTCTCTATATCGACAAGCTTCCAGTGGAGGGACGGTTTGCCCATAGCTTTGCCGGGATCTTCAATATGGACTATGTGGAGTCCACGGTCATCATAGACCCGCTCTTAGAGGAATCCCAGAAAAAGATCAATCGTCGGATCCGGTCACTGGATATGGAACGGTCCGGGGAACGGGACAGAAACAGGCTCAGAATTTTGGATGGAAAGATTGCGGATGCAGAGCGGTGGGCCAGACAGATCGACTCTGACCAGTCAACCCTGTTTGAAACATATTTTCTATTCCTGATCCGCGCGGAAAGCTTAAAACTCTTAACAGAGAGGATTTCAGAGTTTATTTCCAGGGGAAAGGGGATCGGTTTCCGTTCCTGCTATGCGATGCACAAGGAAGCTTTTTTTACATCCCTCCCGCTCAATGAGATCTTTGAAGCAAAAATATCTGTCGGGAAAAATCTGAGTGTGAGTAAAAAGCCGATCAAGGGACATATTTTAAGCCAGGCCTATTTATCCCTGATTTTTAACCATACCACAAGTGAATATTTCCATGAAAAGGGCTGCGTGTTTGGCCGATCTATCTACTCTGGAATGCCGGTTACGTTTGATCCGTTTGATAAGACTCATTTCTCCTACGGAGCTGTGATCGCGGGCCAGTCCGGATATGGAAAGTCGGCAACCGTGAAGCAGCTGTTTTCCAGGCAGGTGGATTTCGGCGTGCATATCGCAAACATTGACTATGAACCGCTTCCTGGCGATGGAAAGAGAGGTGAGTATTCCATAGTGGCGGAAGCCGTTGGAGGAGTCAATTATCTGATTTCCAATTATTCCGACTCCCAACTTAATTTTTTTGAGATCAGCGATGAGTATGAATATAACCGGGCAACCGGAGAGGAGATACCAACGCTGTATCTGGAAGAAAAGATTGTGGACATGACGAATATCCTGATGGTACTGGCAACCAGTTTTACGACCAATGGCATGGTCGGTGAATTTGAGCCGACGGAATATTCCCGTATTAAATCCATTATTTCAAAAAATGTGCGGAAAATCTATGCTGACTGCGGCCTACGGGACAAGGATGCGGCGTCTCTTTATGAAACAGTACCGGCATCCGGCGGATCCTTTGGGTCAGGGAGGAGAAAAAAGCGGCTGCCCCAGATGCATGATTTTTACCGGGCCATATTACTGGATGCGCGGGAGAATACGGACAGCTTCAAAGAGAATGCGTTCTCCCTGCTGTTGGATATTTTTGAGGATCGTGTGCGGGAAATGTATTACTGTCCCCATTGCATGAAGGAATTTACAAGAGAAGAGCTGTCCACATTAAAAAGAACCGAGGGAGGTGTCCATATCTGTAATAATCATGAAGAAGGCAAGATCTATTATCTGCGGGAAATCCATGGGAGCCAGGCATACCTGGATTGCCAGTCCACGCTTTCTATTGATATGTCGCTGCCATTCCATAACTTCGATTTGTCGCAGATCACGGATGAGACGGAGCGCATCAATATGATCATGGTCGTACAGTCTTATATCGAGGAAAACTTTATCAAGAAAAACTCTACCAATCCGAATAAGGCAAAGAAACTCATTGTGTCTACGGATGAGGCACACCGTATCCTGAAATTTGAGGGAGCACGCATGTTTGAAAATGCTTTATACCGCGTGGCGCGTAAACGTCATACGGCTCCATGGCTGATCCTTCAGTCCGTAAAGGATTTTGCAAAATACCAGGATACAGAGGAGATCTTAAAGTCTACGGAGACCTTTATGCTGTTCCGTCATAACTACCTGGATGGGCAGTACATCAAAGATACCACGAACCTTAACCAGTCCCAGGTGGATACGGTACTCAATCTGGGCGGCACCTCTGAACATTGTGTCTGGTTGATATTCCGACAAAGCGCGCGGTATTCATCCAGGCAGATTATTTAAAAGACAGTGAGTTTGATGTAGTGGAAACAGATGTAGAAAAGATCGCAGAGCACGCAAGGATGAAACAGGGGGCATGAAGCAGATGAAACATGTGCAGATCATCAACAGAAAAACAATCCGACTTCTGCTCCTTATATTTGTACTTACATTCTGCATGGCACCGGTATCTTCTTATGCGGATGGGCCGTGGACGGACCGGGCGGATCAGAGCATTTATGATTCCACCGGGGACGCACCTGATTCCAGTACACCGGACATGCTGGACGGAGGAATTTTTGCGGAACTGCTTGGGGAGTTCTGTATTGGAATTGGTGACGGGCTGAATTTTTTGCTGACTTCTTTTGGGTGTGACTTAAACGCGATCATATTTGGAAGAGTGGGAGGTGCCTCTGCCCGCACCGGGGATGTGGCGTTGTTTTCTTTTGACATGGGGACCGGCAACATATATGGCCTGGTGGGCATGGCCATGTATGGGTACCTACGGAACCTGGTTTTTACGCTTATGGTGCCAGTATTCTTATACTACCTGGTTGGTTTCCTCTACTCAAATGGCAATCCGCGGGTCAAGGAACGGCTGCTGAGCAAACTATTTGTTGCCAGCAGCATCGGTTTTATTCTGTTCCCGCAGCTTTTAGAAATTGCTTTATACCTGAGAGATGCCATGCTCCATGCGATCATGACAGGAAGCCAGTCGCTGATCCTTAAGGTGGCTGACAGCGTCGGATCCGGCGTCAACATGGGGGATAATTCCTATGCCTTTTTCTTTGGCTCCGGAGGAGACTACAACCTGATCAGCCAGTTCCGTGCAATGGCAAAGCCCAATGGGAAAGTCGTATTTATCAATTCGATGTTATATGTAGGTGCGGTCGTTTATCAGGCGTACCTTGCAGTCTGCTATATTTCCGCGGCCGTCTGCATGGTGGTTTTGGTGCTGCTGTTCCCATTTGCTGCATTGTTTGAAATGGTCGAGCGGGGAACGATATCCAACTGGATGCGGCAGGTGCTGGGAATTTTGCTAAACCCTGTGATTGATTCCTGCCTGCTGCTCATTCCCATGTTTTTTATGATCATCGGGACGGCCCAGGAAAGTAAAGGTTATGCCCTGATCGCCCTCATTATCTGCGGCTGTATCATACCGGCGCGAGGCGTCATCCGTGGATTTTTACATATTGGAAATGGAATG
>ERZ791720.1158-NODE-1158-length-9556-cov-1.74803_pt1 | contig 9556 bp, 10 predicted proteins | sample MGYA00510048_ERZ791720 | MGnify/ENA primary metagenome ERZ791720 (study PRJEB30046, sample SAMN00715142) | human gut metagenome | study: EMG produced TPA metagenomics assembly of the A metagenome-wide association study of gut microbiota in type 2... | reverse complement strand
GACCAGAAAACAATCGCTCCTTCTGTTGATATATCTCTCTCCATACTTCATCATCAAATACTGTTTCATCAAGATCCAATTCCAGATTCTGTCCCTCGATCGCTCCTCTTATAAAAATAACAAGATCATTTCCAATCTGCTTTTTCTCTCCAAATAAAATTGCTCCTCTTACATATGTATTTTTGTCCATGGATAAAGAATTTAAAAATGTTATAACGTAATCTTCAATATATACTTTTGTGTGTCCTGCTGGACTTCCAATCTGCCTGATATTTTTAGGCAACTGCTGCTCTGTTTTCACGAAAAAACCTCCTTTTCTTCCATTTCACAAAAACCTTATCATAAAGAGATAAAAATTTTTATCAAACAACGTCGAGACGTTAAAATTTTTTTACATACTTCTTTTCTTTTTGTATACACTAAAAAGAGAATTTAAATCAGGAGGACGATCTATTGTTAAAAAAAATATCTTACTATCATCCAGATTCCCCTTATGCTCTTATGAAATTTCAAAATGATCTGCTACATTATCTCAAAATAAAGCATAAAAAAAATCAGCCCCTCGTCATTGTCTGTATCGGTACAGACCGCGCGACTGGTGACTGTCTTGGACCACTCGTTGGTCAGGCATTGCTTCCTTCTCCTCAATATTCAGTTTTTGGGACTTTAAAAGAACCTATTCACGCTAAAAATCTCAATCAAACTTTTAAAGAAATTTATTCTGTCTGCCAAAATCCTTTCATCATCGCTGTCGATTCCTGTCTCGGTTATGCACAGCATGTTGGATGTATTACACTCTCCCCTCTCCCACTACTTCCTGGCCGAGGCGTTTCAAAACAACTCCCACCGATCGGACAATTATCAATCACTGGAATTGTAAATGTCTTTTCTGATTCCGTTTCAAACGAATCTGTAATTCAAAACACTCGACTTCACACCGTTATAAAATTAGCGGATTTTATCACAAATGGTATAAAATCCGCTAATATCCCTTCTATATATCAAGTTTCATGTCCCCATCCTTGATCAATCCTGCTCTACGCATCGCTTCCGAAATAAAATATGTCAAAAATGCAGGAGCTATGATCTGCATAACCAGTATCATGACAATAACAGTCACTGCAGAAGTTCCTCCTGTTGTCATCGTCTTATATGTCATCATTGGTCCCACAAACCCTGCCGTTCCCATACCAGAACCAATTGCATTATTCGTCATTTTTAAAACTACAGTAGAGATCGGACCAAGAATGGCACTTGTAATGATCGGTGGCAGCCAGATCAATGGTTTTCTTACAATATTGGGAACCTGTAACATTGATGTTCCTATTCCCTGTGCCAATAGACCTCCAATTCCATTCTCCCGTAAACTGGCCGTCGCAAATCCAATCATCTGTGCACAACACCCAATCGTTGCTGCTCCTGCGGCAATTCCAGAAAGATTCAAAATAATTCCAAGTGCTGCTGAACTGATCGGAAGAGTTACAGTTAACGCCATACCCATCAATACAGAAACAACAATTCCCATCAAAAATGGCTGCTGTTCTGTTCCCCATCGAATCATCTCTCCGATCTGTTTCATGAGATCTGAAATATATGGTCCAACCGTTAACCCCACGATTCCACCACATACGATCGTTGTTAATGGCGTCAAAATAATATCAAGCTTTGTTCTTCCAATGAAAATCCTTCCAATCTCTATTCCTATGTAAGCCGCTACAAATGCTCCAAGAGGCTCTCCTGGGCCACTTAATAGGATTTTGCCACTTGAACTTACACTTCCATTCAATAAGCCAGAAGCAAAAGCTCCGATCATACCCGTACTTGCGGCAGATGCACATACAAGTGTTGATTCTCCTAATTTACTTGCAACTCCAATTCCAATTCCAGCTCCCGTCAATACTTTAGCAATCGATGCAACCATAACGATCATATTTCCTATATCTCCTCCTATGATCGTTCCGGCTTGTTCTAAAATCGTTCCAATTATCAATGTTGCAAATAATCCTATTGCCATTCCTGACAATCCATCTATAAAAATCCGTTTTAAAATTTTCATGCTCCATCTCCCTTTTAACGTAATGTTTTTTTTAGTATAACATACCTATTTTGCTTTACAAGAAACAAAAATACTTCTATACTAAGTCAAAAGAAGTAACTATTTACCAATTTATTAAGGCAGGAGTTTATTTATGTTTCGTATGTGGGGCAAGATTTTTCATGAAAATCATATGTTAAAAGACACTGTAATCTGTATAGATAGTGATCTGAATCGAACTAGAAAAGTATATCAGGCATTGGAAGAGATCTGTTATGAATTTGATCTTTCTAAACCACTCTGGCTTGATCACAATAAAAACGACTTTATCCATCATTCAAAAACCAGATTTAATTCTGACAGTTTTGTAGAAGATATTGATTTTGATTTTCTTGAAATTCAGGTAATTGAAGAAGACTAAATAATTTTATATTTTCTTTTGAAATCGTTTACAAAACCACAAGACAAATGGAGATTATTTATATGAAGGGAAACGGTCACCCCACAAACAATCAGAATATTTCTGAATATGTTGCACTTTTATATCAGAAATATTCGCATAAATTATACTGCAATGCTTTTCATTACACGTCAAATCCAAGTATTGCTGAAGATGGTGTTCAGCAGATATTTGAAAGAATTCTTTTACATCCTGACACAGCATTACATGTACCTGAACACGAGATTATCTATTATCTCTTTGCTATACAGCGTAATGTGATGTATACACTAACTATGGATGAGTATAAAAATTCTCACTATCCTTTAGATTATGATGATGGTAACGATATTTCTCGTAATCTCATTGATCCTGAGGATCTGTTTATCCGTTATATTTATCTTGATTCTCTCAAGATCATTTTCTCAACACTAACACCTGATTTTCGTGATACTATAATTTTTCATTATTTCTATGGATTTAAATATAGTGAGATTGCATGTATGTTTCATATTTCTGAAAGAGCAGTTAAGAAAAGAATTGCTGTAGCCAAGAAACGCGTAAGAACCATGTTTCAGAAAGATGATTTCCTATGAACAATACAAATAAGAATATTTTTTATTTTCTGGTTCCCTTTTTTCTTCAAAAATCGGTTTACTATATATAAGAGAGTGAACATTGTATTTTAAACGCATAATAATAACAGTAGGATTACCGATTACAAGATAACAACAGGCAGTCAAAAAAACAGGACACCCTGTATTCGTCCGTATATAGAATATAATTTTCATTGATGACAGATCTCATCTCTGAATCATATCTCAGATATAATGGATTCTCTCTTATAAATTCCACAAATGTATGGATTCTCATCATCTCCATACAAAATACAACAGGTCAGAGATTAATACTCTGACCTGTTATTCATTTTCTATTTTGTTGTACTTCCAAAGCCGCCATTTCTGACTTCTGTTGCATCATCATCGATCGTAACTCCGTACTGCATAAAGATTCCCTGTACCATGCCAGTTCCCTGTGCCACTGAAACTGTCTTACCTTCATTGGTGTCATTTGTTAATTTTACAAAAATGTGACCTTCATTGTCGGAATAAAAATAATCGCTGTCAATAATACCGACTGTATTATTCATCTGAAGACGGAATTTAAATCCTAATCCACTTCTTGGAAAAATATTTAATACCCAATCAGATTCAATAAAAACTCGGATTCCTGTTGGAATCTTGATTGTTTCTCCTGGTTTTAATTCAAAATCAACCGGACTAAAAAAGTCGTATCCTGCTGATCCTCTAGTCGCTCTCTTTGGCAATTTGATCTGGTCATAGATTTCTTTGATTTCTTCTTCTGAAGCTCCTGGAAAACTATCATCCCAGCTTTCTTTGAACTGTTCAAAACTTACTTTATGAAATTGTGCTATCTTATTCATCTGTATCTCCTAATTATAAATGATATTCTGCGTATCTGTTAATATTTATAACGTTCCTTATTTTATCAAACTAACGAATTTCTTTCAATAGTCCGGCAGTTTTTTCAATCCTTCAAATCGGTATCCATCTTTTTTTAGGTTTATGATCACTGTCTCCAACGCTTCTGCGTTTGATCGCGATATATTATGTATGAGTGGAATCGCACCTTTATGCGTATATTTTTGAAAATGTTCTATCACATAGTCTTTTCCAGGCTGTTGATCCACCTTAAAATCCACGTAAGCCATACTCCAGAAAATTGTTCGATATCCCATCTTTTTGGTTAATGCTAGTGTTCTCTCATTATACTCTCCCATTGGAGGCCGGATAAAAGGATCCATATCATATCCTGTTGCTTCTTTACAATACTGTGCACAATCTATGATCTCCTGTTTATTATCGCGATCTGACAATGTTGGCATGCTCTTATGATGTACCGTGTGATTTCCTACGATATGCCCATCTTTTTTCATACGCTTTACGAGCTTTGCTTCCTCTCTGATAAATGGTTTTGTTACAAAAAAAGCTGCTACAACTTTTTGTCTTTTCAAAACATCCAGAATTTTTGGAGTAAATCCATTTTCATATCCGCAATCAAACGTCAGATAAATCTTTTTTTCTGTGCATTTTGGATCTACATAATATGCATCATATTTTGACAGATCTATTTTCTGTGAAACCTCTGGCTGCTGATGTTCCTCATTTCTTTTAAACCACCAACTTTCAATCCCTTGCGAAACATTTCCCACCGTCTTGTATATCTGTATTGTTGAATCTTGGTGCGTATCCTGCTTTTTCTTTTTCTGCTCTTCGATTTGTCCCCTGCATCCACTAAGTAATATTCCTGTTATACAAACTAAGATCATCTGAAAAATCCTTCGATATTTCATAAAAGCACCCACACAACCCCTTTTTCTTATATGTATTATCCAATTTCTCACTTTATAAGTCTTTTATAAAATCTTTTAATATCTGCAGATCTTCATCTGTCAGCTGACATTCTCTAGAACTTGCAATCTCTCCCCAATGCTCTTCGATATTCGCTACCTGTTTCTTTTCTTTTTTTATCTCTTCTTTTTTCTTATTTTCTAAATTTTCTTTATAATTTTGTTTTTTTGTATAATTCAACATTCGATTTGGTAATATATTTTCCAAATAGTTAATCAGATTAATTTTTATTTTCCTCTTCATCTGATCCATTTTTGTTAAATAATCCATCATAAAGATGGAAATCTCCCATACAACTCCAATGATCAAATTTCTTCCCCAGAAATTAATATCTGCATTCATTGCTATTCCACGAATAGCGCCCAGACATCCAAGACCTACACAGATAATTGCACAAAACCCTGGAATCTGTTCCAGGAAAAACGAATTTATCCCCAATATCTTGTCCGCTTCAAAATATTTATCCACAATACAGCTGATATTATTCACTTTTGTTTGCAGATTATAATAGTTTTCTATTTTCTTTTTTAATGTGCCGATCCAATACCGTTTTGGTCTCTCCATTTCTTCTGAAGATACTAACAATCTATGATAATTTGCCCAAACTATGACCTTAGTAAGAACTGCGATCACCATTGCTGTTATAAATCCTTTCATAAAAAAAGTTTCCCTTAACATTTCCATAGATACCACTCCTTTTCATCATATATATGTTACTTATGATTATAAAAGGATATCTATCGAAACTTAAGAGAAACCGTCCTACAAAGTTAGACTACATTCTGTCTAATATTCCAAGAACCAGACGAACAATGTGTTTTATTGCCGCTTTTTCAAATTCTTCGTAACTTCCTGCTGCTTCCTGATCTGCTTTATCAGAGATCGCACGAAGAATGATAAATGGAATCTGATTTAAATGTGCTGCCTGTGCCATCGCTGCACCTTCCATCTCTGCACAGTATCCATCAAATTCATTGATCAGATAATGTTTCTTCTTATTATCTGAAATAAACTGATCACCACTGACTACTCTTCCAACATAGCTGTGGATATCTGGATTCACTTCGTCACATGTCTTCTTGGCAAGTTCGATCAGATCTTTATCTGCTTCAAAATAAGAAGTATCCATTCTAGGGATTTCCCCAACTTTATATCCAAAAACAGTTGCATCTACATCATGCTGAACTGCATCTTTGGAGATTACAATGTCCCCAATCTCAATGTCTTTATATAGTCCACCTGCAACACCTGTATTGATCACAGCTTTTACATCAAAACGATCTGCAAGAATTTGTGTGCATAATGCCATATTTACCTTACCAATTCCACTCTGCACGATCACAACTTCTTTATCTTTTAACTTTCCACAATAAAAATCCATACCTGCACAGGTTACTTTTTCTTTTTCTTCCATAGCTTCGATCAGCTGACTGACTTCTTCTTCCATGGCTCCAATGATACCAATCATATGTTATCTCCTTTTCTTTTATATTGATTTCAGTTTACGAGAAATCGTAATTTATGTCAAATAAGAATCTCTTGAAATACACTCTCTCTTGCACTATAATTTGTTGTGTATCTAGGCATTTTACCAGATACTTAATTTTTGAAATATATTTACAGGAGGATAATAGAATTATGGTATATAAAACAAAAGGAACTTGTTCCAGTGAAATTGAATTTGAGGTAGAAAATGGAATCTTAACAGATATCCATTTTGTTGGTGGATGTCAGGGAAATACAACTGGTGTCGCTGCATTAGCAAAGGGACTGCCTATTGATGAAGTTATCGACAAATTATCTGGAATTCAGTGTGGTTTCCGTGGAACTTCTTGTCCAGACCAGCTTTCTAAAGCACTGATCGCGTACAAAGAAAATAATTAATCGGGGTGAAAAGATCATGAAACGAATCGTATTAACCGGTGGAGGAACTGCCGGACATGTTACACCAAATATGGCACTTATACCGAAACTGATTGATGAAGGATATAATATTTATTATATTGGTTCTTACGAAGGTATGGAAAAGAAACTGATCGAAGATATCGGTGTTACTTACTATGGAATTTCTTCTGGAAAGCTTCGCCGCTATTTTGATATCAAAAACTTCTCTGATCCATTCAGAGTTATCAAAGGATTTTTTGAAGCAAAGAAGATCTTAAAGAAACTTCGTCCAGATGTTGTATTTTCCAAAGGTGGCTTTGTCACTGTGCCTGTTGTGATTGCTGCCAAACAGCTCCATATTCCCGTGATCATTCATGAATCTGATATGACTCCAGGATTAGCAAACAAGTTAAGTATTCCTAGTGCAAGTAAAGTATGCTGCAACTTCCCTGAGACAGTAAAACTTCTCCCTGAAGGAAAAGCTGTACTAACAGGTTCTCCGATCCGTGAAGAATTATTTACAGGAAAATGTGAAGAAGGACTTCGTCTGTGTGGATTTACAGAAGAAAAACCTGTACTTCTTGTTATTGGTGGAAGTCTTGGATCTGTTGCGATCAACAATGCGATCCGCAGTAACATTGATGCGTTACTTGAAAAATACCAGATCATTCATCTGTGTGGACGTAATAACTTAGATGAAAGCCTTGAGGGCAGAAAAGGTTACAAACAGTTTGAATATGTCAAAGATGAGTTAAAACATTATTTTGCATGTGCAAATGTTGTTGTGTCCCGTGCTGGAGCGAATGCGATCTGTGAGCTTCTTGCACTTAGAAAGCCAAATATCCTGATTCCTCTTGGATTAGAAGCCAGCCGTGGAGACCAGATCCTAAATGCTGAATCTTTTGAGAATCAGGGATACAGCTATGTGCTTCAGGAGAAGGATGTTACAAGCGAAACTTTATTGAATGCTGTTAACAGTGTTTATGAAGATCGTGATAAATATATTGAAGCTATGAATCATAGTAAGCTTGCAAATCCGATCGAGACGATCGTGAATCTGGCAAATCAATTAGCTTCTCGAAAAAAGAAACGATGATTTTATTAATTGCTCATAAAAAACGAGAAAAATTACTCTCGTTTTTTATTTTTATATGTATTATATCCAAAAAAATTAAAAAATTAGCATATTTTTTAATTTTTTATGTTATACTTCTATTATTATTAAAATTCACTTTATATTTTTTAAGGAGGACAACTATGGATTATCACATTTTAAAAAAATATCGATATACAAACCGAAATCAATTTGAATCTATCTATTCTTCCCGATATGAAAATGAATTAGTATTACATTATGATTTTGAAATTCATGGTTTTCCATACTTTTCACTCCCAACTACCGAAATTTTAAATTTAACATCAAGAATCTATAAACTTACCCAGACTTTAATCTATTTAAAATCAAGACTCCCTCAGATTGCTCTGGAACAGTATACTCAAACCTGTCTTATAGATGAAGTAAAACTTACAAATGAGATTGAAGGTGTAAACAGTACTCGACGTGAGATCCAAGATATATTAAATACACAATCGATCACACAAAAAAATATGCGTCTTTATGGATTAGTTCAAAAATATAATTTACTAAAAAATTCTGAAAAAATTTCAATTCATAATTGTTCTGACATTCGAAATATTTACAATGAATTAGTGAGTGAAGAAATTAAAAATAATGATCCTTTGAATCTTCCAGATGGAATTTTTTTTCGAAAAAAATCTGTTTCCGTTTACAGTCCACATATGAAAGAAATTCACCGTGGAATATCTGGAGAAACCGAAATTATTGCCTGTATGGAAAAAGCTTTATTTATATTGCATAATAAATCCATTCCTCCTTTGATTCGAATCTCCGTCTTTCATTATCTATTTGGATATATCCATCCATTTTATGATGGAAACGGAAGAACAAATCGTTTTATCAGCAGTTATCTTTTATCCAAGGAGTTAGAGCCTCTGATCAGCTATCATTTAGCAAAAACAATAAAACAAAATATTTCCAAATATTATAAAAGTTTTGATTATACAAATGATACTGATAATCGTGGTGACCTGACTGGTTTTATTACAAATTTTCTAGAAATTATTCTTGCATCCATTGAAACATTAATCGATTCTCTAGAAGACAAAATAGAACGTTTGCATTATTTCGAGCGAATATTATTGTCTAATTTTAAAGATAAAACGGATTATGGAATTCTTCATTTACTATTACAGAATTCTTTATTTGGTCTGGAACCATTGTCTGCCAGAGAAATTGCTGAAATGCTTGATAAATCTTATGTTACGATTAATAATCGTTTGAAGAAAGATTCCATCAAAACACTATTACGATCTGATATACCTCATAAATATGATTTGGATTTAGATCTTTTAAAAACTTTATGATTAGATAACAACAAAACACGAGACTGCTACCTTCTATGGCAATCTCGTGTTTTTATTTTTCAGAAAAAACTATACGCTACTATTTATTTTTTCATTATTTCACTTTGCAAGATCTTACTGCACTGTATGCACCGTAAACTTTAGATTTTCCTACTGTCTTGTATGCACGTACTTTTACAAAATATTTTTTCTTTGCTTTTAACTTCTTGATGACTTTCTTATATGTCTTGTAAGATTTTACTGTGTATGTCTTTGCACCTTTGAAGTTTTTCTTAGTTGCGATCTTGATCTGGTATCCAGATACGTTTTTGTCTTTCTTAA
>ERZ791720.1154-NODE-1154-length-9565-cov-2.75016_pt1 | contig 9565 bp, 8 predicted proteins | sample MGYA00510048_ERZ791720 | MGnify/ENA primary metagenome ERZ791720 (study PRJEB30046, sample SAMN00715142) | human gut metagenome | study: EMG produced TPA metagenomics assembly of the A metagenome-wide association study of gut microbiota in type 2... | reverse complement strand
GCGACAAACAAAGAAGGGGATCTGGTAGGCGGTCCTATGTACTATATTAAAAATGGCCTTGGAAAGAACTGGCAGTTTTTAGCTGTCCTGTTTTCCGCCTTCGGTGTGCTCACTGTATTTGGTACAGGAAATGCCACCCAGGTCAATACGATCACAACGGCTGTGAACTCTGCTCTCTTAAGCTGCGGACTGATCTCAGAAGGGGCAGTAAAGACTTCCAACCTGATCCAGGGTATCATCATTGCCGCTTTGGTAGCCCTGATCCTGTTAGGCGGCGTAAAGCGTATTGGTCAGGTAACAGAGAAGCTGGTTCCTTTTATGGCGCTCCTTTATATTGTGTTATCTGTAGGTATCATCCTCTTTAGGATCCAGGCACTTCCATCTGTGATCCAGGCCATTTTTGAAGGTGCTTTTAAACCTGCAGCTGTAACAGGCGGAGCAGTGGGAAGTCTGTTTATGAGTATGAAAAAAGGCGTTTCCAGAGGTATCTTCTCCAATGAGGCAGGTCTTGGTACCGGCTCTATCGCCCATGCATGTGCAGATACCAGAAAACCGGTAAAGCAGGGTATGTTCGGTATTTTTGAAGTATTTACAGATACCATTGTGATCTGTACATTAACAGCTCTTGTTATCCTTTGCAGCCAGGTACCGGTAGGTTACGGACAGGCAGCAGGCGCAGAGCTGACTATTCAGGGATTTATTTCTGTTTATGGAAACTGGGTATCTGTCTTTACTGCAGTTGCCATGTGCTGTTTCGCATTCTCTACCATTCTGGGCTGGGGACTTTACGGCGCAAGATGTATTGAATTTTTATTCTCAGAAAAAGTCATTAAGCCGTTTATGGTAGCATATTCCCTGGTGGCTATTTTAGGGGCTACTGCAGATCTGGGTCTGATGTGGAATATTGCAGAGACATTTAACGGCCTTATGGCGATCCCCAACCTGATCGCCCTGTTCCTTCTTTCCGGAACAGTGGTGAAACTGACAAAAGAATATTTTGCAGGAGAAGGCGCTGGAAAATAACCAGAGTATATAGCCGGGGCAGCTGTTAAAGCCCGCGGTTATACCAGATATGCATGAATTGCATAGCAGATGAAACAAATTTTCATTGATTTTCAGAAATAATGAGACTATAATGAGCAACAAGGTAAGTACATATTTAAAATGATGAAAATCAGTAAGAAGAATTAAGAAACGGAGGATACAAGATCGTGGAAAAGAAAAATCTTGACTGGGCAAATATCGGTTTCAGCTACATGCCAACTGATATGCGTTATGTATCAAACTATAAAGACGGAGCATGGGATGAGGGAACTCTGACCGCTGACTCCAATGTTACTATTAACGAGTGCGCAGGTATCTTACAGTACTGCCAGGAATGTTTCGAGGGCTTAAAGGCTTACACAACAGAAGACGGCAGCATCGTTACTTTCCGTCCTGACATGAACGCAGAGCGTATGATGGACTCCGCATCCAGACTGGAAATGCCAGTATTCCCTAAGGAGAAATTCTTAGACGCATTAGATCAGGTTGTTAAGGCAAACGCAGCATGGGTTCCACCTTACGGAAGCGGCGCAACCTTATATATCCGTCCATATATGTTTGCTTCAGGTCCTGTAATCGGTGTTAAGCCATCCCACGAATATCAGTTCAGAATGTTCGTTACACCAGTTGGACCATACTTCAAGGGCGGCGCTAAGCCGATCACCATCTGCGTCAGTGACTTCGACCGTGCAGCACCTCACGGAACAGGCCATGTAAAGGCTGGTCTGAACTATGCAATGAGCCTTCATGCACATGAAGTAGCACATGCAAATGGATTTGATGAGAACATGTTCCTGGATCCGGCAACCAGAACTTATGTAGAAGAGACCGGTGGTGCAAACTTCCTGTTCGTAACCAAGGACGGCGAAGTTGTTACTCCAAAGTCTGACTCTATCCTTCCTTCTATCACAAGACGTTCTCTGGTATACGTTGCAGAGCACTACCTTGGATTAAAGGTTACCCAGAGACCTGTTAAGCTGTCTGAGTTAGGTGACTTCGCTGAGTGCGGACTTTGCGGTACTGCAGCAGTTATCTCCCCAGTAGGCAAGGTTGTAGACCACGGCAAAGAGATCTGCTTCCCAAGCGGTATGGATGAGATGGGACCAGTGATCAAGAAGCTGTATGATACTTTAACCGGTATCCAGATGGGCCGTATCGAAGCTCCAGAAGGCTGGATCAGAAAGATCTGCTAATAAATATCAAACAGACAAACATAGAAATGAAATTTCCTGGATATATTGTTGTAACAGTATATCCGGGAGATTTTTTTGATGAAAAACGGAAAGCGTTTATTATGTACAGTCTGCGCCGGGATCGTGGCACTTTGCCTGCTTTTATCCGGCTGCAGTATTCTGGGCAAAAAAGAGGAAAAGGTGCGGGACCTCACGATCACGCCTGTTTCTGACAGTGGACTTCCTCAGGAGCTGCAGACGCTGATCAAACAGAAAACATCAGCACCCTTTAAAATGACCTATACAACAGATGAAAATCTGTACATAGCTGTTGGATATGGGCCCCAGGAAGGCGGCGGATACAGCATCTGTGTGAATGAGCTGTATCTGACGGGAAATTCTGTTGTAATAGCAACGGAATTAAAAGGACCTGAAAATGGAGAGGATAAAGGCGTTGAGAGCTCCAGTCCATATATTGTGGTGAAAACGGAATTACTGGATCTGCCGGTTGTGTTTCAATAAAAATGCATGAAAAATAAAAATGCGCTCTTTTTTTGAAAAATAACATATGATATAATGAGCCCTAAAGAAAAACAAGCGGCTGCGCAGCAGACATTTGTTTTGTTTGGGCCATTAACGAATGGACCGTCTGCGTAAGCAGACAGTAGAGCACGTCAGTGCGTGTCCATGAGTGACGCATTGCGAATACACCATGAGGGAGCCGTATTATGATATTTAAAGACATTTGGTTAGACATCAAAGCAGTACAGGAACGTGACCCGGCAGCAAGAAGTGCTTTGGAAGTTTTACTTTTGTATCAGGGGATACATGCTCTGATCTGGCATCGTTTTGCCCACTGGTTTTATAAGCACAAAATGTTCTTTATTGCCAGACTGATCTCACAGATCGCCAGATTTTTCACTCTGATCGAGATCCATCCGGGAGCGCAGTTAGGACATGGGATCCTGATCGACCATGGTTCCGGCGTGGTCATCGGTGAAACCGCTGTTGTAGGTGATAACTGTACGATTTATCAGGGCGTTACATTAGGCGGTGTTGGTACCCAGAAAGGCAAACGTCATCCTACTCTTGGAAATAATGTAATGGTAGGTGCCGGAGCCAAGATATTAGGAGCCTTTGAAGTAGGTGACAACTGCTCCATTGCTGCCAATGCAGTTCTTTTAAAACCACTGGAAGATAATGTAACAGCAGTGGGAATTCCTGCAAGACCTGTAAAAAAAGATGGTGTTACACTTCCAAAACGGAAAGAGACCATGACTCTGGAAGAATATGAAACAATGAAAGAGCGTATGCTCCAGATGGAAGAGGAGATACGCCAGTTAAAAGAAAAGTTAAATAAGCAGTAAAGTTATAAAACACCTGTTGTCCGCATAGACTTTCGTAAAAGACTATTAGAACGGCAGGTGTTTTTTATGGAATTAATAAAGAAGCAGATACATATGAACCGGTGGAAAGGAAATGCAGTGACCCAGATCACTCTGGATGAAGATTTTATTGTTCCTGATACACTGGAAGATATGGAACAGGTCATACTGGAGCAGGCTCATATCCAGGGGGAAAATGTAAAGACCCAGGAGGAGAAGATCACAGTAAAAGGAAAACTGGAATTTCAGGTCCTTTACAGAAAAGAAAATGGGGGACTGGAAACATTAGGAGGAAACATTCCTTTTGAAGAGACTGTAAATGTTCCGGGACTGGCAGAAGGAGATCATACAGGTTTAAACTGGATCCTGGAAGACATGAAAACAGATATGATCAATTCCAGGAAGCTGGGGGTAAAAGCTGTGATCACGGTGGAGATCCATACAGAGGGAGAAACATCCCAGATGGCAGCTTCGGACCTGAAGGAGACGGGAACAGTCGGCAGTTTTTCAAGTCAGACAGAAGAAATGCCCCCGGAAGTGAAAATGGGAAGCATTTCTCCTGTTATACTGGTTCTTCACCGTAAAGATACTTACCGTATACGGGAAAATACGGTCCTTACAGGGGGAAGACCGGATATAGAAAATCTATTGTGGAAGGATATTTCCATAAGCAGCCAGTCTGTAAAGCCGTTAGATGGCCGCCTGCACCTGGAAGGACAGCTTACATTATTTGTGATCTATGAAACAGAAGAAGAAAATATGCCGGTGCAGTGGATGGAAGAGGTGATCCCATTTTCAGGTGATATAGAGATAGCCCAGGCACATGAAGGACAGATCCCCATGGTATCTTTGCGCCTGGCTCATGGAGAAGTGGAGGCGAAACCGGATCCGGACGGGCAGATGCGGGAACTGGATCTGGATGTAGTCTTAGATCTGGATATCCGGCTGTATGAAGAAAAAGAAGAAATGCTGTTAAAAGATATTTATTCTAACAGCTGTCAGATCACGCCGGAGAAAAATGAGATGGGATATGACCGGCTGATCGCAAGAAATGTATGCAGACCGAGGATTGGGGAGAAAATACATCTGGGGCAGCAGGAGCGGATCCTTCAGATCTGCCATACCCAGGGAATGGTACAGTTAGATGAGATCGAACCGGAAGAAAACAGTTTGGATATAGAAGGAATCCTGGATGTGACCATTCTCTATCTCACCAGTGATGACAGTGCCCCAATCCAGTCTGTTTCCAGGCAGATCCCTTTTAAATGCAGCGCCCAGGCAGCAGGTATTACCAAAAAGAGTATTTATCAGCTGGATGCAGGAGTAGATCAGCTGACAGCTGTAATGACGGGAGCAGATACGGTGGAAGTAAAAGGTGTGGCAGCCCTGGACTTTATGATCCTGGAACCGGTACAGGAAACGGTGATAACCGGAATAAAGGAAGAACCCCTGGATCTGAAACAGTTACAGGAACTTCCCGGGATCGTCGGATATATTGTCCAGGAGAAAGACTCTCTTTGGGATATTGCAAAAAAATTTCATACTACAGTGGAAAATATCGTTACCACCAATGAACTTCCAGGTGAACAGGTAAAAACGGGGCAGAGGCTGCTTCTGGTGAAAGAGGTGGGAGTGTAGGTGGACCGCCTGTGCTATGGAGAAAAAAGTAATGTAAGATAGATAGGAAATATGGTATAATCTGATGTGCGCAAACGAAAAAAGAAATGAGGTACGAAATGGATTTGAATTTTAGGCCTGTAGAGGCTGAAGATATGTCCAGGCTGCGCCCTTTTTATGGTCTCAGGCCCAACAGGACCTGTGACAGCGTATTCCTGGACTCTTTTTTATGGAAAGATTACTACAAGGTAGAATGTGCAGTCAGCGAAGACAAGGCAGTTTTATGGCTTATGGAAAAAGATGGCATACTTTCAAGCGCCATGCCTCTTTGCAAGGAAGAAGATCTTTCATATTTCTTCTATCAGATGGTAGATTATTTTGACAATGTACTCCATAAACCTTTCTATATTTCTCTGGCTGATGCAGAAGCTGTAGAATATCTGAACCTGGATCCGGAAAAGTTTGAAGTAACAGAATTAGATGATCTGAAAGATTATCTTTATGATGGAAATGCCATGCGTACACTGGCTGGAAAGAAGCTTCATAAGAAGAAAAACCGCTTAAACGGCTTTTTAAAGACCTATGAAGGCAGATATGAATACCGCAGGATCTGCTGCTCCGACCGTCAGGAAGTATGGCAGTTTATGGAAAAATGGAGACAGCAGAAAGTAGAGTCTTATGAAAATGAGATCTCCCTGGATTACGAGGTAGCCGGTATCCATGATATTTTAAAGAACTGCTCTGCTTTCAATGTGCCGATGGCAGGCGTTTACATTGACGGGGAATTGAAGGCATTTACAGTAGGAAGCTTAAATGAGCGGGAAAATATGGCAGTGATCCATATTGAAAAGGCTGATCCGGAGATCAACGGTCTGTATCAGTTTATCAATCAGCAGTTTTTAGTTCATGAATTCCCGGATGTAGCCCTGGTAAACAGAGAAGATGATGTAGGTATGCCGGGACTGCGCAAGGCGAAGATGAGCTATTATCCGGTGGATTTTGCAAGAAAATATTCGGTTAAGAAGAAATACTAAGATCATGAAAATGAGGATGAAATATTCCATTAAATGAGGCTGTGATACTGGGCAGAAAGAGGCGGATATGGTACGATATTTAGAGAAAAGTGAATATGGAAAATGCAGGCCCTTATGGGAAGAGGCATTTCCGGAAGACTCAAAAAGCTTTGCAGATTACTATTTTTCCGAAAAACTTCCCGGCAGTAAAGTGCTTGCCATAGAAGGAGGAAAACTTCTGACCATGGCTCACTTAAATCCCTATACCATTTCTGTAAATGGAAAAAAATGGGAACTGCCTTATATCGTTGGTGTAGCCACAGCTGCCCACCAGCGCCATAAAGGCTATATGCGCCAGGTTCTTAATCAAATGCTCCGGGACTTAAATCAGGAGAAAAAGCCGTTCTGCTTCCTGATGCCTGCTGCAGAGGCTATCTACCGGCCATTTCAGTTTGCTTTTATCTATGACCAGCCGGTATGGAAGCCTGAGGATGAACCGGAAAAAGATCTGGAAAAGGTTCCTGTAGATCTGGCGGAAAAGTCAGAAGAGCTGGCTCACTGGCTGAATAACTGGCTTGAGAAACGTTATGAAGTCTATGCAGTGAGAGACAGGGCTTATATGGAACTTCTTAAAAAAGAGCTGGAAAGTGAAGCAGGAGAAGTGACGGGGCTGTATGAAAAAGACGGAAAACTTCATGCTTTGGAAGCCTGGTGGGGACTTGGAAAAAGAGAAGAGCGGTTTTATTACAGCATATCGGAAATAAAGCCTTCAGATATGCACCCGGCGATCATGGTCCGGATCACAGATGTAAGATCATTGTTAGAAGTCATTGGATTAAATGAAAACGCGCCAGGAGATAAATTTCAGGCAGTTCTTTCCATAAAAGATCCGATTATTTCGGAAAATGAAGGATGCTGGTTGTGGAAACTGGGAAAAAATGGAAGTACTCTGGAACGGATGAAGGGACTGGGGCTGCAGACAGAGGCAGATGAGGCAGAACAGATCCCATCTTCCAGCGAAGTGTTGGAGATCAACATTGACGAGTTGGCACAGTGGATCTTTGGGTACAAGACGCTGGAAGAGACATTAGGTGTGATGCCACCGTTCTGGACAGAATATGTGAGGACGCTGCAAGGGGTATTTTTGGACGAGGTTGTGTAGGAGGAAACGCATATGGATGAAAAATGGCAGCAGTTAAAAGACTGGATCAATGAAAGCGACAACATCGTATTCTTTGGCGGAGCCGGTGTTTCTACGGAAAGCGGCATACCGGATTTCCGCAGTGTGGACGGACTGTATAATCAGAAATATAAGTACCCGCCGGAGCGGATCATCAGTCACAGCTTTTACATACAAAATCCGGAAGAGTTCTACCGCTTCTATAAAGACCGTATGCTGTTTCCGGATGCAAAACCTAATGCAGCCCATAAAGCCCTTGCAAAACTGGAACAGGAAGGAAAATTAAAGGCTGTGATCACCCAGAACATTGACGGCCTTCATCAGATGGCAGGAAGCAAAGAAGTGCTGGAGCTTCACGGTTCTGGTCCTGTCCACAGAAATTATTGCACCCGCTGCGGCCAGTTTTATGATCTGGACTATGTGAGAAACAGCGAAGGCGTTCCTACCTGCACCTGCGGCGGCCGTATCAAGCCGGATGTAGTCCTTTATGAGGAAGGACTGGATGACCGGACTATCCAGAAGTCCATTGATTATATCCGCAACGCGGACATGCTTATTATCGGAGGTACGTCCCTTGTGGTCTATCCGGCAGCCGGTCTTATTGACTATTACAGAGGCAACAAGCTGGTTCTGATCAATAAAAGCGTAACATCCAGGGACTCCCAGGCAGATCTGGTGATTTCTGACAGCATCGGAAAGGTTTTGGGAACAGTTGTTGGAAATGACAATGGATCAGGAAGATCCAAGGAGAAATAGAACTATGCCAGGAGAACGTTTAAACTACGAAGTAGGAGATATCGTAAAATTAAAAAAACCCCATCCATGCGGAAGCAGTGAATGGGAGATCTTAAGAGTAGGAGCGGATTTTCGCTTAAAATGCACCGGCTGCGGGCACCAGATCATGGTAGCCCGCAGACTGGTGGAGAAGAATACAAAAGGGTTAAAGAAAAAAGACGAGATCACCGGTTGATATAGCGCCACAAAGTGGTCCGGCTGATTCCCAGCTTCTTTGCTGCAGCTGTCTGGTTTCCATTGCAGCTGTTTAAAACATGCTGGACAATGTCCTGGTTGATGCGGTCAAGAGGCTGTTCTAAGTTCAGGGAAAAGCCTTCTTTTTCGGTGGCTGCTTTGGAATGTGTTATCATATGCGCTTCATGGTCATCCGGGAAAAAGGCAGATTCTTCTTTTAATATTTTTTCAATGGTATCACGGGATATATAGGCAGTGCTGGTTTCCAGTACTGCTTTTTTTAATATACGTTTAAACTGGGTGCGGTTACATGGATAGTCATATTCCATAAGAAGCTTTGCGGCACCGTCTTCCAGTCCTACCACCTGGCGGCCCAGATTCTGGTTCAACGTATCAATATAAAGAGCGGCTGAAGGAACAATGTCATTTTTCTGTTCCCGTAAAGGCTTGATAGGAAGAGGCACACATCCAAGCATATTGGTATACTCCAATGCAGCATGGGGCATATGACCGTCCTTTGCCTGGGTGCAGGAAAAGATCAGACGGTTGCGGATATGCAGGTTGGTGTCCAGTATGATAGATAACAGCTGTTTCTGCCGCGGGTGGGACAAAACGCCCAGATTGGAGATGTAAATGGTATTTCCGTTGTCTGTAAAAGGAGAGTTGTAATGATTGATCAGGAAATTCCAGGTTTTATCATTTAACATGGAACAGTTTACAACGTAAAGCGGTTCATCATTAAACTGGCTCTTTGCATAGTGGAGATAAGCTACACGGTCTTTGCCTGTACCGATCTCTCCGGTGATCATAAGAGGGACTGAAGAAGAACCTGACTGATCCATGGCAGCGGCAGCGCTGCGGGATAGTTCTGTATTGCTGTAAAAGCTTTCAATAAAGCTTTGTAATGCCTGTTCTTTATCCATAATGGTGATGCCGTATTTAGAGTGGCTTAAAGGGATCTTGGATAACATGATGCGGAAGATGATATAAGGGAAATCCCCTTCCTCAGCCAGGCTGGAGCGGACGGAATACAGCTGGTTTCCCAGTGTGACAAAGAAAGAACGCCTGGAGGAAGTGCGGCATTTTCCAAGCTCTTTTTGCAGGCTCTGGATAAATTCTTCCTCTTTTTCATCATTGATTGTGGAATAATGGCAGCGGCCTTCCAGATCCAGGATCAGATACTGG
>ERZ791720.1137-NODE-1137-length-9773-cov-3.16989_pt1 | contig 9773 bp, 7 predicted proteins | sample MGYA00510048_ERZ791720 | MGnify/ENA primary metagenome ERZ791720 (study PRJEB30046, sample SAMN00715142) | human gut metagenome | study: EMG produced TPA metagenomics assembly of the A metagenome-wide association study of gut microbiota in type 2... | reverse complement strand
CCTCCAGCGTCTTGGTCTCACCCCGGTAACCGGTGACTTGCGCCCACCCCGTTACTCCCGGTTTCACCAAATGCCGCACCATATACTTATCGATCAACGCCGAGTACTGCTCGGTATGCTTCAGCATATGCGGACGAGGGCCTACCACGGACATATCGCCCAGCAAGACGTTCACGAACTGAGGGAACTCATCCAGATTCGTCCGGCGCAAGAAATCGCCGATCCGGGTCTTCCGAGGATCGTTCTTAACGGCCTGCAAGGTATCAGCCTGCGCGTTCACCTTCATCGTACGAAATTTGAAACATTCGAAGTCACGCCCATACAATCCCGTACGTTTCTGCTTAAACAAAATCGGGCCGGGTGAGCTTAACTTGATCATTATACCGACCACGATGTACAGGATAGGATAAATCGTGAGCAAAATCACCAAAGAGAAAAATATATCGAACGTCCGTTTCAAGAACCGGTTATAGGCGGATTGCAAAGGCTCCCGGCGGACCGTCAGCAATGGGATCGATTCCATCACCTCCATCACCATACTCTTCTTTACATCCCGGTAAAACTCGGGCACGATATAGAAGCGCACCATCTTCTTCTCGGCGAAATTCAGAAGCCGTACGATCTTTCCGTTGTTCGTACCCGGCAAAGTACAATAAATCTCATCGATATCATGCTCCAGCACATACGCTTCCACCTCGCTCGTCTTGCCCAAGTAATTAGGTAAAACGTCTTTCAACGAGTCATTGTCATCAAAGAATCCCTTTACGCTAAACCCATAGCTCAAATCATCTTTCATGACTTGGTAAAGCTCCATACCATTCTTTCCGGCCCCCACAATCACCACCTTCTTAAAGTTATAGCCTTTTCGCCTGTACAACTTTAAAGATAGGCGCACCAAAACCCGCCAAAGCGAAAACAAGATGATAGAAACCCCGTAATAGACCAAGAGGAAGGTTGCCAGAACATCTCCCACATTCAAGAAGATCAAGCAAGTAGCGAACAAGAAGATAAGTACGGTAACCAATCCGAACGCCCGTTGCACAATCTTGTCGATAAACACGACCGCCTGATGCAATTGAATCGGGATAAAATATAAAGAGAAGAAATAACAGAAGTTCAATAACAGAATAACCTCTCTCAAATTATAGGATATCGCTTCCGTGTATTTCGGGCCAAGCAGATGAAAAACGGCCATAAACAAAAGATTCAATACGATCAAATCTCCTACACCAATCAGCCATTGGATTAAATAACCATGTTTTTTGTTCAATATCATAGCAATTCGATAAATTCTCACAAAAGTAAGTATTTTTCGGCGCAAAAAAAAGGCCGCACTTAGAAGTACGGCCTTTTTAAAGCATTAATTCGTAAATTAATTATTAGCGCTCATAATTACTACACGGTTCCAGCTATTTTCGCCATAAGGTTGTTCGTCCGAACCTCTCCACTCGATAGTGATCTGGCTAGAAGAGATACCGTATTTATCGATAAGTTCCTTAGCGACCGCTCTAGCACGTTTCTCAGAAAGACCCATGTTATAATCAGAAGTACCCGTCTTCTTGTCAGCGTAACCAACTACCTTGATCGGAGCGTTGTTGTTCTTCATGAACTCAGCTGTGTTATAGATATTGATCTGCTGGTTCTTGTCGATCTTAGCGCTGTTGATGCGGAAGTAAACCACATTGTCAACGTAGTTATTTACAACTTCAGTAACTGTCTCTTGGCACTCAGGGCAAGAAACCGGACGTTTGCTCAACTCATCGTTAGCAGCACGCAAAGAGTTGATCTGGCCGTTCAAGTCGTTCAACAAAGCGTAATCCATCGGCTCCAATACCTCGAAGTCTGTCTTACCCAATTTGAATGTCAAACCAGCGCTCAACTGAACGATACCATCTGTCAGGTGATTCATCTCGACACGGTTAAACTGCTCGTTCAACAAAGAACCTTGGATCTCAACATTCAAATCAACACGTTTGCTCAAACGGAAAGCGGTTAAGATACCAGCGTTCAACGTAGGAGACTCCGTTCTTGGACGATCATAAGACTCTGTAGTCTTGAAACGCTGCGCATAACCAAAACCGACCCAAGGAATCAAGCGGAACACTTTAGATTCTCTGTAAGGAGCCCAGAAGTTAGTAACATCCCACAACAAATCTACGTGAGCGGCTACATATTTATTATGTTGCATAAACTGTGCGCCATCACCTTCAAAACCGTGGATAATACCACCATTTAACTGGGTACGGAATCCTAAATACGGATTAAACCACTTACCAAAAGATACTTGTGGAGCGAAGTTTAAACGATTCTTGAAATCAGCCTCTCCATTTTGGTCTCCTAACAATACGCTGGCTCCACCCGCAATTGAAATAAACCAATTGTCGCGAGCTTTATTCTTCTTGAAATTAGTCTTATAACCAGCCTCATTGCTGAACCCCACCTGCGGTTGATATTCCTGTGCTGCCACAGAGAATACAAAACCTGATAACAAAGCTAAAAGTAAAACCTTAGTCTTCATATTTTCAACATTTTAATTAAACAATCAATTACCTAATATCTTAAAATTGACACAAAATTAACTCTTTTTGTAATTACAACAAATAAAATCTTCAAATTGTTTCGAACTCACTCGAAATAGTTCAAAATTTTATATCCCCCCTCTTTCAGATAAGACTCCTTCTTCATTAGTTTTATATCGTTCTTCATCATATCCTCAATTAAAGCCGCTAATGAATACTCCGGTTCCCACCCTAAACGAGTACGTGCCTTCGTAGCGTCACCGATCAGCAACTCTACTTCCGTAGGGCGGAAATACTGCGGATCTACTCCTACAACTTCCTCACCCACACGTTTCTTAAAGTTTTCCAGGTAGGCATCACCAACCTTCTTGACGAACAATCCCTCGTCTATCCCTTCTCCTTTAAAGCGGATTCCCACGCCAATTTCCTCAAAAGCCATACGGATAAAGTCCCGAATCGTTGTAGTAATCCCGGTAGCTATGACATAGTCCGAGGGTTCATCTTGTTGCAAAATAGCGTACATGGCACGCACGTAATCTTTTGCGTGTCCCCAATCCCGTTTGGAGGAAAGATTACCCATATAAACCTTTTTTTGCATACCCAAAACGATACGTGAAACCGCCCGGGTTACCTTACGGGTCACGAATGTCTCTCCCCTTAATGGAGACTCGTGATTAAACAAGATGCCATTGGAAGCGTGCATATGATAGGCCTCCCTGTAATTCACCGTAATCCAGTAACCGTATAGTTTCGCTACCGCATAAGGGCTTCTCGGATAGAAAGGAGTAGTCTCCCTCTGCGGCACCTCTTGCACCAAGCCATACAACTCAGATGTAGATGCCTGATAAATACGTGTCTTCGGGATCAAGTTCAGCAAGCGGACCGCCTCTAGGATACGCAATACGCCCAAACCATCCGCATTCGCCGTATATTCGGGAGTGTCGAAACTTACTTTTACATGGCTCATGGCGGCCAGATTATAGATCTCGTCCGGTTGAACCTCGCCAATGATACGTGTAAGATTCAAACTATCCGTTAAATCGCCATAATGCAGAATCAAATTACGGTTTTCCACATGCGGGTCTTGATACAAATGATCGATACGATCCGTATTGAACATGGAAGAACGACGCTTGATACCATGTACCGTATATCCTTTCTTAATCAAGAACTCAGTAAGATAAGCCCCATCCTGTCCCGTAATACCCGTTATTAACGCTACTGTGCCCATTTCTCTAATTTTCAATTTTCAATTCTCATTTTTCAATTCCCAAGTACCATTCATAGAGTCGCTTCACGCCCTCCTCGATCTCGATCGTATGGCGCCAACCCAAGGCATGCAACTTGCTTACATCTGTCAGCTTACGAAGCGTACCGTCCGGCTTGGACGAGTTAAACCTCAACTCGCCCTCGAACCCGATCTCTCGCCGGATCAGTTCGGCGACCTCACGGATCGAAAGCTCGATACCCGTACCTATATTAATATGTGTATTCCGGACCTCGCCCTCCTTCTGGCGGACATCCTCGAAATCCACGTGTTCCATGATATAAACAGAAGCATCGGCCATCTCCTCGCTCCATAAAAACTCACGAAGCGGCTTGCCGGTTCCCCACAGCTCCACCTCGCCCGGACGGATACCCTGTTTATCCAATACGGAGAGTATCTCCGGCTCGGAGGCCTTCCCAGACACGCCCTCTACCGGACGAATGTCCATATCCTTACGCAAGGCCTCCCAATCTCCCATATGCAGGCATTTCGCCAGATGGATCTTACGGATCATGGCTGGCAACACATGCGAGGTCTCCAGATTGAAATTATCATTCGGCCCGTAGAGGTTAGTAGGCATCACGGCGATATAGTTCGTACCGTATTGCAGGTTGTAACTCTCGCACATCTTGATACCCGCTATCTTGGCGATCGCATAAGGTTCGTTGGAATATTCCAAGGGAGATGTCAGCAAGCAATCCTCCGGCATCGGCTGCGGAGCCTCACGAGGATAGATGCAGGTGCTTCCCAAGAATAATAATTTCTTTACATTGTTTTTCCAAGAGGCATGAATGACATTATTCTGGATCATCAAATTATTGTAGATAAAATCGGCACGGTACAGACTGTTCGCCATGATACCGCCGACGTGCGCCGCCGACAAGAACACATAGTCCGGCCGTTCAGCGGCAAAAAACTCGTTCACAGCGGCTTGATCCGTCAGATCCAGTTCCGCATGCGTACGAAGCAGAAAGTTCGTATACCCTTTGCTACGCAAATTATTCAGAATGGCGGAGCCTACCAAGCCCCGGTGACCGGCAACAAATATTTTACTGTCTTTTTCCATCGATATCTCGTATTCTGAACTACTTCTACTTATTAATCAACCTCATCAAATACTGGCCGTACTGATTCTTAATCATCGGCAAAGCCACTTGCTCAAGTCGCTTCTCATCAATCCATCCTTGCTTGAAAGCGATCTCCTCCAGACAAGCCACCTTCAGTCCCTGTCTCTTCTCGATCACCTCCACGAAAGTAGATGCCTCAGACAACGAGTCGTGAGTCCCGGTATCCAACCAAGCGAATCCACGTCCCAATAGCTGCACTTTCAACTCCCCATCCTTCAAGAACCACTGGTTCACGGTAGTGATCTCCAGCTCTCCACGGGCGGAAGGCTTGATATTCTTGGCCACGTCCACCACCTTGTTCGGATAGAAATACAATCCTACCACGGCGTAATTCGATTTCGGTTCCTTCGGTTTCTCCTCGATACTGAGGACGTTCCCATCCGCATCGAACTCGGCCACGCCATAGCGTTCCGGATCGTTTACGTAGTAACCGAACACGGTCGCTTTTTGTTCGTTCTCCGCCTTGTCAACGGCCTCTTTTAACATACGGGTAAAGCTCTGTCCGTAAAAGATATTATCGCCAAGTACCAAGCAAACGGAGTCATCGCCGATAAAGCGCTCTCCAATGATGAAAGCTTGCGCCAATCCGTCCGGCGAAGGCTGCTCGGCATATTCAAAACGAACGCCATAATCGGAGCCATCGCCCAGTAAACGACGAAAGCCCGGCAAATCCTGAGGGGTCGATATAATAAGAATCTCCCGTATCCCTGCCAGCATGAGCACGGATACCGGATAAAAAATCATCGGCTTATCATAAATAGGTAGAAGTTGCTTGGAAACTCCTTTAGTGATCGGATACAAGCGGGTACCCGATCCACCGGCTAAAACTATACCTTTCATATTCTTTCCATTTTGTTCGACAATACTCGCTTAGGATCGATTCCACACCGTCCCTAAAACTATACAAAGTTAAACAAATAATAATAGATTAGCGCATGGTTTTCAAAAAATCGTCCATATTCTGATACAATGGGACGCCATAGCGCGCACAAGTTAAGCGCACATTATCATACCGGTAAAAGCCGGGCTCGCAAATCACCCGCAACTTTCCGGAGCGCATAAACAGCCCCATCTCCAATAAAGTTATCGGGGATTTGCTGCTCGCCAAAATGTTCATGATAATCAGATCGGCTTTCTCCAGATGCTCCAGTTCCCAATTCACCTGATGCTCAAAATCGGACATCTCCCCGCTCAACCCTTTATCCCTACGAGGATTGAACAAGAGATACCGTCCCTCCGGAAGCGCCCGGAACCAGTCGCAGGTAGCCTTCTGCCAATCCACGCTTTTCCCCATATCGATCGTGCCGGCCAAAAAGATTTTTTGGTATACAGCTTCATCCAAATCCTTATTTTCAGTATCGGGATACAAGACAACGACCTCAGATTGGGCAAACCCTCCCATCGGCACCAAAAACAAATATAATATACACAGTACAATATTTCTCATATTCATGTCTCAAAGCTTACTTTTCAAGCAACAAACTTCGCAAAAAAACATGAATCCAACAAATACATTCACTTTAAATGTGGGCAACAGTCTTGTATATACTAATAGGATATCACGAGAAGTAGTACTTACTTGGACGGTGAAGTATATCTCCTAGGGTACTTGCAGTATATCTTCTCCAAGGAGAAGAGTATATGTACGTGTTTTTTCGAAAACACGTACATGTTTTTTGGAAGGACTCGGCATGTAGCAAAATCATGGGTTCAGCCCATAAATCGTAGCCTGTACGGCATGCGATAAGATATAGGCCGCAGGCGTGTCGTTTGAGGGGGAATAGCCTTTGGAGAGCCTCTGGATTACGGGTTCCTTGTTCGTGCCCAGTATCGGGACCAATAAGGGGGCGCCGTTCAAGATAAGCGGTCCCGTCATGGTGATCCGGTATTGGCCGGTAGAAGGTTGCTGGGATACCGCATAGTTACGGCTATCCGACAATAGCTCCATGGTGGTAGGGAAAATGGATGCCGTATGGGAATCCTCACCTACGCCGAGGATGATGCAATCGAACGTAGGCATTTGATTGAACAACGGCAAGAATTCCTTTACGACCCATGAATAACGCATCGCCTCGGTACCCGGCTCGTTCTCGCCCTTGATCCGGTGGATATGGTCCGCCGGGATACGCAAAGGCTTAAAAAGCAAATGATTCGCATGACCGTAATTACTATCCGGACTCGTTGGTGGAACGCAACGCTCGTCCACCCAGAAGAAACGGATGTTATTCCAGTCAATCTTATCCTTATACTCATCTACCCAGAGGGAAAACATATGCTTCGCCGTCTCCCCTCCCGAGAGCGCTAAGTTAAACGGAGCGAAGTCTTTGCGGCGAATCATCGCCATCATGTCCTCCGTCATCGACCGAAGCGCCTCTTTCATCTCATTGTATCTCTTTATTTCCATAAAATTATCTTCTTTGGCAGGCGCAGACTTTCTTTTCCGCACCTAAAATAACAGTTTCCTCCGGTCCGTCCTCGCCCGGCTCATAGAAGAATAAGTTCTTCGAACCCTCCTCTTTCCAATGGAGCAAGATCGGATCGATAAATTTCCAGCTAGCCTCCAAAGCGTCGCTACGAGCATACAGGGTGGAATCGCCCAGCATGGCATCCAGCAACAGACGCTCGTAAGCGTCAGGAAGATAGCTCTTCGAAAGGGAATCGTAGCGGAAGTCCATGCTGACTTGCTTCACCTCGAAACCGGCTCCCGGCATTTTCAGCCCGAACTTCAAGGATATACTCTCGTTCGGTAGGATGGTCAATTTATTGCAGGAACCTCCCGAACATTGACCGACAAACAGTTGATGGGGCGTAGACTTGAAGTGGATCACTACCTCCGATGACTTCTCCGGCAACTTCTTTCCCGTATAGAAATAGAAGGGCACACCGCTCCAGCGCCAGTTATCGATAAAGAATTTCATCGCCACATACGTCTCGGTATTCGAGTCGGGAGCTACGTTCTTCTCTTCCCGATAACCGATATATTGTCCACGGACAACCATCTTATCCATATCCAACACCGTATACGGGCGTATGGAGCGGAATACTTTCACGATCTCGTCACGAATCGGTTCCGGCTCGAATATAGAGGGAGATTCCATGGCGATAAACGACATCAATTGCATTAAGTGATTCTGGATCATATCCCGCATCGCCCCGGCTCCATCATAATATTTCCCTCGATTCTCCACCCCCAAAGTCTCAGTAGCGCTGATCTCGATGGAATCGATATAATTATGATTCCACAATGGCTCGAAAATACCGTTTGAGAAACGCAATACCAAGATATTCTGCACGGTCTCTTTCCCCAGATAATGGTCGATACGATAAATCTCCTCCTCATGGAAGATATGTCGTAAATGATCGTTCAACTGGCGGGCAGACTCCAAGCTGGTGCCAAACGGCTTCTCCACGATGATCCGCCGGAAACCATCCGGAGACTCGGTCTTGTTCAAACCACTCTCCAGCAAACATTGCGGGACGATCTCGTACATCACCGGCGGGGTAGCCAAGTAATAGATGATCTTATCCGGCAAGTCATGTTTCTCTTGCAAGAACTCGATGCGCTCACGCAATTTGTAGTATTCATCGGCGTTCGTGGAATCGAAGGCGAGGTAATAGACATTCTCCAAGAAGTCATCGATCAAGCCCTCGTCGTAAGTCTTTCCCTTCTGTGCCTCCAAAATATGCGTATGTTGCTCCGCACGGAACTCCTCATCACCATAAGCGGTGCGGGCGGCCCCCAAGATACAGAAGCGGTCGGGTAGCAAGCCCCGGACATATAACTCGAACAAAGAGGGAAGCAACTTGCGACTGGTAAGATCGCCCGACGCCCCGAATATAACTAATAATTGATTATCTGCTTTCTTCATACCTTTATACGTTATAAGTTCCAGAAACCGTCTTTCCTCCCTCACCCGTCCAGTTGGTATGGAAAAACTTACCACGCTCCCAATCGACCCGCTCATAAGTATGAGCCCCGAAATAATCCCGCTGGGCCTGAATCAAGTTAGCGGCGGAATGCGGGGTAGACAGTCCATCGAAATAACTCAACCCCGAGCTCATCGCCGGCAAAGCCACTCCATGCAAGGCACCCTCGGCTACCACTTGCCGCCAAGCCAACAAGGAAGACTCGATCTTTTGAATAAAGAACTCATCGAATAAGAGGTTCTCCAGATTCCGGTTCTTCTCATAAGCCTGCGTAATTTTCTCCAAAAAGACAGAGCGTATGATACATCCCTTCCGCCAGATCTTGGCGATCGTACCGTAATCCAACTGCCAATCATATCGCTTGGAGGCTTGGTACAACAAAGAGAATCCCTGCGCGTAGGAAACCAACTTAGCGGCATACAAAGCCTGCTTGATCTCTTTCTCCGAGATCAAGGTCTGCCCCAGCACGCCACTCTTCGGATAAAGCGAGGACGCTTTTTTCCGTTCTTCCTGCATGGAAGAAAGCATACGGGCATAAACAGCCTCGGTAATCAATGTCAGCGGATCATTCTCGTCCATAGCGGCGATAGCGCTCCATTTACCGGTACCCTTCTGGCCGGCGGCATCCAATATCTTATCTAGCAGGTAGCCCTCCCCCGCCTCGTCCTTGAAGCGGAGAATATCGGCCGTAATACCGATCAGGTAGCTATCCAGCTCTCCCGTGTTCCAATCCTCAAAGATACGAGCCAAGGCCTCATTGTCCAGATCCAGACGATTCTTCAATAAAGAATACGCCTCGGAAATCAACTGCATATCTCCATACTCGATACCATTGTGTACCATTTTCACGAAATGGCCGGCTCCACCCGGACCAATCCATTGGCAACAAGGCGTCCCATCGTCCAGCTTGGCGGCGATGCATTGCACGCCATA
>ERZ791720.1130-NODE-1130-length-9826-cov-2.29577_pt1 | contig 9826 bp, 10 predicted proteins | sample MGYA00510048_ERZ791720 | MGnify/ENA primary metagenome ERZ791720 (study PRJEB30046, sample SAMN00715142) | human gut metagenome | study: EMG produced TPA metagenomics assembly of the A metagenome-wide association study of gut microbiota in type 2... | reverse complement strand
ATTCTTGTCGTTTGTGGGGTACTTAAACTTGTCGTTTGACAGACAGAACTCATCGAGAAAATCAAAAATAGAAAACTGGGCGAACCTCATCTTTTGGTTTCAAGGTCGGCTTTTCTTCAATATGTTGATGGCCTCAAAGCCGGTGCGGAAAAAATGTTGAACCGCGGAAAATTTAACTAATCCGTGAAGAGTCATTAGGCTTGTCTTCGTCCAACGGAGACAAGCACAAAAAAGCAAAAAAAAACCGCGGTGAAGGGGTTCCGCGGCCAAATATTCGACGGACAAGGTCGAATGAACACTAGGAAATTCTATGAAACTGCTAACTCCTCATCAGATTCTGCAACTGCAGCCTGATTCTTTTTCTTAGCACCGTAGCGCACTTTCTGAGAGAGGAAGGCAATACCGAAGAGCGCAATACCGACAAGGTAGCCCCACCAGCGCTGTTCATACGGAAGGACGTAGCCGGAAATCAGAGCCGGGAACATCAGAACAACGGTAGCGGCAACAAGAATGAGTCTTTCAAGGATGTTGACTTTATCGATCAGCCAGCCCTGGATGGCGGAGGAAACCGCAACCATACCCAAACCTGTCATCGCAAAAATCATCAGACTTACCGGCAGGGATTCAATACCGATCAGAAGAATGTCGGAGTTGAACAGGAAGAAGACCGGGATGATGGCTGTACGAATATCGTAGAGGAAGCCCTGAACACCGACGGAGATCGGGTTCGCTTTTGCAATTGCGGCACCCGCGTAGGCGGCCAGACCGACAGGAGGTGTGTCGTCGGCCAGGATGCCGAAGTACAGGCAGAACAGATGGGCGGCAATCAGCGGAATCGCAATTTCTTGACCATGCAGTGTCAGACCAGTAGCTAACGTAACGATCACCGGAGCTGTTAGAGAAGCCATGATCTTGTAGTTAGCTGTTGTCGGAAGACCCATACCCAGAAGCAGGCTGGCGACGGCGGTAATGAGGATCATCAGGAAGATGTTGCCCATTGAAAGCGCTTCGACAAAGGAAGTGATCTGCTGACCTAAACCAAGGGAGACGCAGCCGACGATGATGCCTGCGGAAGCGGTTGCCAGAGCGACACCGGCCATATTATTTGCACCTGCGGCCATGGAGTTCAGTGTGTTCTTAATTCCGAACTTGAAGGCTGCCCAAAGGTCGGCGTCATGAACTTTAGCAATGGCTACCGGCTGCAGGACCATGATGATAGCGAGCACGATAATGGCGCGGAAGACAGAGAGTTCGGCTGAGTGCATTTCCACCACCAGTTCCCAAATCAGAACGGCAAGCGGAATTAAATAATGAAGACCGTTTTTGAGTTCGACGAAGAACTTCGGCAGTTCTTTCTTAGGAAGTCCCCTCAGCCCCAGCTTACAGGCTTCGATGTGAGTAATCCACAGCAGAGCAATGTAGGAAGCGAAGGCGGGAATGGCAGCAGCCTTTGCCACTTCAACATAAGGGACGTTGACATATTCGGCAATGATGAAGGCGGCAGCACCCATAACCGGAGGAGCTAACTGGCCGTTCACGGAAGAAGCAACTTCAATCGCAGCGGCTTTCGTGGCCGGATAACCGAGACGCTTCATCAGAGGAATCGTGAATGTACCGGTGGTCACGACGTTGGCAATTGAAGAGCCGGAAACCATACCGGAAAGCGCGGAGCTCACAACGGCTGCTTTAGCTGCACCGCCGCGATACTGGCCGAGACCGGAAATTGCAAGCGTGTGAAGTATGCACCGCCCCCTGCTCTATCGAGCATCGTACCGAACATCACAAAGAGGAACACAACCGTCGCGGACACATGCAGCGGAACACCGTAAATGCCCTGTGTATCCATCGTGATCTGGGAAATGAAGCGGGAAAGTGTTGCACCTTTAAAGGCCACTACGTCCGGCAGGTACGGACCTAAAAAGACGTAGGCGATGAAAGCACCGCAGATGATGGGAAGTGCAGGTCCCAGAACACGGCGAGTCGCTTCCAGCATCAGAACAATCAAAATCACGCCGAAGATCAAGTCGCGACCGATCGGCATGCCGGGACGCTCGGAAATACCGGCGTAATCAATCACGATATATAAGGCTCCGATAACGCCGACGATACCGATCATCCAGTCAACGATCGTCACGCGTTTCATTGCCAGAAGAATTCTGAGGTCCCAGCGAGACTTAAGTTCGGACTTAAGTGTCGGAAGGTTGAGATAAATCAGAGCAAGTGCAAAAGCCAAGTGAAAAGCTTTGACATATAAAGAGTCCAACAGCAGTCACGAAGCGGTGGACATCTGGAAAAAGGCCCAAGCCAATGCAACAATGTACGTCAGTTTGGCCGAGAGCCCGGTCTTATCTTCTTTAAGACCTTTATCTCCGAGCTGCTGAACCTGTTTTTTGTATTCGCCGATTACGTCTTCGGAGGCATTCTTTTTAGGCTGGGGAATGTAGCCCGGGATGCCTGCCTGCGGCAGCAGCATTTCTGTGTTCGATTTGTCCGTCATGTTGCCTCCTTTTTACTTCTTAACGAGCCTCTAACGAGGTTCGCAAAGACCCGGAGTCCCGAGTCTTTGCGTCATTTAAAGCTGAATTACTTCACGAGACCTGCTTCTTTGTAGTACTTGAGAGCGCCCGGATGGATCGGGGCGGTCAGGCCCTGAAGCATGCTTTCCGGTGTCAGGTTGGCAAGAGCCGGATGCAGTTTGCGGAACTGATCGAGGTTGGTCATCACTTCCTTAGTAACGGCATAAACAACGTCGTCCGGTGTATCGGCGGAGGTCACTAAAGTGGCGAGCATGCCGACGGTCTTAACCTTGTCCTTAGCGTTGACGGCATCGGGATACTGATCCATCGGGATTTCCGTCATGCTGTAGTAGGGAGCTTCTTTCAGCAAAGAGGCGACTTCGGCTTCGGAGATCGGGACGATACGGACTTTGCGTTTGCCGGCAGTTGCTTCTTTAATGTTGCCGTTCGGATGACCGACGGTGTAGAAGAAGCCGTCAATACGACCGTCCTGCAGAATTCTGGGGGCGTCGGCGGGTTTCAGTTTTTCATCACGGAAATCTTTTCCTGGAACGATGCCGACGGCATTGAAGATGTCGGTGGAGTTAATGCGGTTGCCGGAACCCGGGTCACCGAGGTTAATGGTCTTGCCCTTGACGTCTTTAACGGACTTGATGTTGGCGTCTTCGGCAGCCACGAAAGTCACGGCTTCCGGAGCAAGAGCGAAAACAGCGCGGAGTTTTTTAACGGGTTTGCCTTCCCAAGCACCTTTGCCGTTGTAGGCCATGTACTGTGTATCGGCCTGAGCAATACCGAAGTCCAGATCCTTAGAGTCGATGGCGTTGATGTTGAACTTAGAGCCGCCGGTCGATTCTACGGAAGCACGGACACCGTACTGATCTTTCTTTGCGTTCACGATCTTGGCAATAGCGCCGCCTGTCGGGTAGTAAACACCGGTGATGCCGCCGGTACCGATCGTGACGAATTCTGTTTTAGCGAAAGCAGTAGCGCCTGCCATAGCGAAAGAAGCTGCAACTGCAAAGGGGATGAGTTTTTTGACGAACATGAAAGTCTCCGTTTGAGATTTAATTGTGTAACCAGTGCGTTTGCTGCTCAGCTTATGGCTTTCATCGCAGCGGACAAGGTCTCGATTTTTTTACTCGCAAACCCCGGAAAAGCGCTTCGCTTTTCCTGTCACTTTCATAGAAGCAAAAGGCGTGCCAACTTTTGTTCAAATAAAACGGCCTGAGAGTCAGTGAAATTGAACCAAAAGAGCTCACAAGAAATGATCAAAACTTATTGATGCGCACTCTTTTGGTGCGTCTGCACCAAATTAGGAGTTTTTCTACTGTGCACGGCCTTTTGTGCAAAGAATTTTCTGCTTGCGAACTTAGAATAGGTGCATTGTTTTTGAGGAGCATTGAATGAGTCAAAAAGAATTTGTAAAACCGGTTGGTTTAGAAACCCCTTATCGCCTCTTTAATTTAGGCGGCACTGCCTTTGTTGAGAGCAAACAAGGCGACGATCTGGATATCATGCCCGCTTCTTGGAACTGCCCGTTGGATTATGACAAGATGACGGTCGTCATTGATTCGACTCACTATTCCCGCAAGCTCATTGAAGCGAGCGAATACATCCTGCTTGCCGTTCCGGGAATGGGAATTCAGAAAGAAATTCTTTATTTAGGTTCCGTAAGCAAGAACGACAATCCCAACAAGATTGCCGACAGCGGTCTGAAATTCTTTACGCTTCCTGACTGCGACTTTCCGCTGCCCGAAGGATGCTCTGCATGGGCAGTCATTAAGCTGATCCGTGAACCGCACAACGAAAAGACTTATGACCTCTTCATGGGCCAAATTGTTAAAGCTTGGGCTGACTCCCGTGTCTTCTCCAACAACCATTGGCACTTAGAAGAAGGTCCGGATGAACTGCACTCTATGCACTATGTCGCCGGCGGTCACTTCTATGCGATCGGCAAACGCGTCGACGTCACGCTCTAATTACTAAGTTGCTTAGAATAGGTCCGTACCAACCCGGACCTATTTTATGCCAGAAACCACAAAAATCCAATCTGTTGCCATCCTTGGCCGCGGAGCCTTGGGCGTGATGTACGGAGACTTTCTCACTCCGCGTATGCCAGAGGGCTCGGTTTATTTTCTAGCGGACGCTAAACGCTGTACACGCTATCGTGAGCAGTCCCTCACAGCCAACGGCCGCCCCTGCTCCCTCCTTTTTGAGAGCCCCGAAGAGCTGAACAAAGCACCTGACTTGCTGATCGTTGCTTTAAAAGGGCCCGCTTTGGAAAGTGCTTTGCAAGGCATCAAAGGTCTGATCTCTGAAAATACCATCGTCATCTCCGTGATGAACGGCATCTCCAGCGAAGACATCATCGAGCAAGAACTCGGAACGCACAGGATCGTTCACTGCGTTGCCCAGCGAATGGATGCGCTTTTTCAAAACGGCGTACTGACTTATAAAAATTTCGGAGAGCTTGTGATCGGACTCAGTCCGGAACATAAGGGCGAGCCTGAGGTTCTCGATGCCGTTGTGGATTTTTTTGATAGAACCGAAATGCCATACGTTGTCGATAAAAACATCCTGCACCGCATGTGGTGCAAGTGGATGCTCAATGTCGGCGTCAATCAGACATTAGCCGTCTATAACGATGTTTTTCGTCGTGTGCACCAAGAAGGCGAAGCCAGAGAAACATTGAAGGCCGCGATGCGCGAGGTACTTTCACTTTCACAAAAAGAAGGCACCGGACTCACCGAACAAGACTTCCGAGATTACCTTCAGATCATCGATGAATTAAATCCCGACGGGATGCCTTCAATGCGGCAGGACAGGCTGGCAAATCGGCTGACCGAAGTCGATTTCTTTGCGGGCACAGTCATTCAAAAAGCTGCTAAATACGGATTACCTGTATCTATCAATTGCCGTCTGTACCATGAAATAAAAAGTTTCGAAGCTCAGTATTAAGGCAACTCATTTTGGTAAGTTTTGAATAAGCCTTCTGTCGAGCCGTCCTACTATGCTTGCAACTATGGAGGTAACTCAAATGTCTAATAACGTTTTGATTCTTGATGCAGGCTGCCAAAACTTCGGTAAAGGCGGCGAGCTCAACCATTATTTATCTCGTCTCGCTGAGGGAGAATTGACTAAACTCGGTTGGAATGTCGAAATCACATTGATCGACAGCCAATGGGAAATCGCTGCTGAAGCGGAAAAGATTAAGAAAGCCGATGTCATCATTGTCCAGACACCGGGCTGGTGGATGAGCACACCGTGGCAGCTTAAGCGTTATGAAGACCTCGTCTTTGTTCAGCCCGGCGTCGTCGGCAATGACGGCCGCTCTCATCTGCATCCCGATGACAATTACGGCAGAGGCGGAATTCTGACAGATAAGAAGTTCATGATCAGCAGCACTTGGAACGCTCCGAAGACCGCTTTTGACCGTAAGGGCGACTTCTTTGAAGGCCGCGGCGTTGACGGCGTCTTCTTCCCGCTGATTAAGGCTTTTGAATTCTTAGGAATGAAGCAGCTTCCGTCCTTCATGTGCAATGACGTCGTGAAGAATCCGCACATTGGAGAAGATGTAAAACGCTGGAAGGAACACCTTCGTCACGTATTCAAAATTGAGTAAGTAGTTAACACATAAACAAAATCCTCGGAATCTAAAAAACTCCGAGGATTTTTTGGTTTAGGCGAAACGGAATTCTGTCTTAGAGTTCCATTGCCTTAGTGGCCTTGTCCAGTCCGAAAGCTTTGTGAAGCGCACGAACGGCCAATTCCATGTATTTTTCGTCGACGACGATGGAGGTGCGGATTTCGGAAGTAGAAATCATCTTGATGTTGATGTTTTCTTCAGCCAGGATGCGGAACATCTTGGCGGCAACACCGGCGTGGCTGCGCATGCCGATACCGACGCAGGAGATCTTAGCGATGGAAGCGTCTGTTAGGATGCCTTCTTCACCGAGGTACGGTGTGACTTCTTTTTCCAAAACCTTCATGGCTTTGTCGAGGTCGTTGCGGCTGACCGTGAAGCTGAAGTCGGTCAAACCGTTCTTAGCTGCGTTCTGCACGATCATGTCAACTTCAATGTTGGCTTCGGCAATGTGGCCAAGAATCTTGTAGGCGATACCCGGGGTATCGGGCACGTGCGGCAATGTAATCTTGGCTTCGTTTCTGCTGAAAGCGATGCCGGAAACAACAACTTTTTCCATCTTGGGATCTTCCTCAAAAGTAATCAGGGTACCGGAGTTTGCTTCTTCATCTACCGGAATATCAGGGTCTGTCAGGCTGGAGAGCACGCGGGTCGGAACGCGGTATTTACCAGCAAATTCCACACTGCGGATCTGAAGAACCTTGGAGCCGAGGGAGGCCATTTCCAAAATTTCCTCAAACGCCACAACATCCAATTTGCGAGCGTCGCTGACCACGCGCGGATCAGTTGTGTAAATACCGTCGACGTCGGTGAAGATAAGGCATTCGTCTGCATGAAGAGCAGCTGCCAGGGCAACAGCGGAAGTGTCGGAACCGCCACGGCCGAGCGCTGTGATGTTGCCCTCTTCATCACAGCCTTGGAAGCCCGCAACAATCACAACCTTACCGTCATTCAGGTCGGCCATGATTCTGTGAGAATCGATCTCTTTAATACGAGCTTTGGTGAAGGCGTTGTCTGTCAGAACTCTGACCTGAGTACCTGTATAGCTGCGAGCCGGCACGCCTAAATTCTGGAGTGCCATCGCAAGAAGACCGATGGTGACTTGTTCGCCGGTGGAGGCGATCACATCAAGTTCACGGGGATCGGGATTCTTTTGAATTTCTTTTGCCAAGGCAATCAGGCGATTGGTTTCACCGCTCATCGCGGAGACGACAACTACTACCTGATGGCCGGCATTCTGCCACTTCGCGATGCGTCGAGCGACATTTTTGATGCGCTCAACGGAACCGACTGAAGTGCCGCCGTATTTTTGAACAATCAACGCCATTTTTTATCTGTATCTTTAAATATCGAAGGGGCTGGTCTTTGTTGTTTCAACCAGAACTAACTTTCATTTTATGTAAAGAATTGATAAAAATTGGCTTTCCTAGTAAAAGTTTGATCGTCCGTTTAGATGACCATCGCAACGTGCACGAAAACCAATAATCCGCTGAACAGCACGATGAGATAAGCAATCACACCGAAGATATAAATTGCCTTGAGTAACGATTTTCCCTTAAGGCGCATTGCCGCCATAAAGCTCAGTACGGAAAAAACGAATCCCCACAGATAGAGAATGACAGCACAAATTAAAAGCGCCAAACCTGCCGCGTCAAAGTTAGGATTTTCTCGATAGGTAAAAGCCATTCCTACGCCGTAGAACATCAGCGCCCAAAAGAGCGATCCGCAGACGAGATAGCCCCAGAAAAGTTTTCCTACGGAACGGTTGCCCGGGAATCCTTTGTTCAGTTCAGCTTCCGCTTTTGCCTTTTCTTTCTTTAACTCAGCATAAGAAGGCTGTGCAGGAACCGGCTGTTCTTTTGTTTGAGTGGTTTGAGCAGCGATTTCTTCGCTTTTCTTTTCCTTTTCTTTTGTGTCCATTCTTTTCCTAAATTAGTGTTTGGGATAGACGGCGAGTTCAACCAAATTTTGATCCGGATCTCTCAAGTAGACCGATGTCATCTCACCTTTTCTTCCATGGCGAATCACCGGCCCCTCAACGGGAACGTCAAGTTTGCGAAAAGCTTCAGCGATTTCACACGAATCCGAGTCCGTTTGGATTTCCAAACAAAAGTCTCCGGTACCCGGCACGGCAACTTTCGCTTCGGGCAGTAAGGGATGCCCGATTACATGAAGGTTGATCTTAAAGTGCGGGAACTCGATCTCGTACCTTTCGCCGTCCTTTCGAACCGGCAGTCCGAGGAGACGATAAAAAGACACCATGGCTTCCGGCTGAGCCGTCGTCAGACAGAAATGATCCAGTTCCAAAATTTCAAAAAGTTCGGAGGGCACTGAGCATCCGCCGATATAAATCGGTTTTCCTTCCTGCAGAACAATATCTCCCTGCTTAAGCTCGGGATGCATCTGAAGGTATTCGTCTTTGATGACAACCTCACCGCCGATCACCTTTCCCACAGAAATGCGATACAGCGGTTTGGACCGTTTTTTAACGGGATCCCAAATGTTCTTGTACTCAAAGACATATTGCGAAGTTCGCGTTTTTTGAATGCCGAATTTCGCCGTTCTAAGGTCGGTTACCGACTCAGCGCTCACTCTTTCCTCCATTTTTGAGTTTCCTATTATGGACAATTTTGAGGCGCTGTTTCATCACCTCCGACTACAATTTCCCTGCTCGGGCAGTAAAAGACCCGACCAAAATTCAAACAACACTACAGGAGGTAAATTCCGATGACTGATTCATGCACATGCTGCTGCGGCTCTAAGAAGGCAGAAGAGAAGAAACCTGTCGATCCGAAGGTCGAAGAAGCCAAAGAACTGAAGAAAGAGGAAGTTGAGGCTGTTGAAGCCAGTACCGTTGAAGGTGAATAATCCTCTGTCTTCTGAATAGGGTAATGGAAATATCAGAAAGCCGCACATGAGCGAGAGTTCATGTGCGGCTTTCTTTTGCCTTTCGGCCAATCACCAAGGAGAAAAGAATGATCGATCGGTTAAGGAACCTTGATATTTGTGAATTCGTGACATTCGTCGCAAGCCAGAACCGGTTTCTTATGACCGTGGTGGCAAGCGCCGCAATCTAAATTTTCTAAGTGAGAATCGTGCGGATTGATATCGTTTTTATCCGTCCTTGCTGCGAGTTTTTCGTAACTGACGTGACATTTGAGGCAGCCGTCTGTGTTAACAGCTTTCGGAGGCATTGTGGTATGACAGGATTCGCACTTCAAACCGCGCTCAACGTGCCGATCGGCCAGCATTTTATCTGCAGCCCAAGCACCCTGTACCGATACGAGTGCTAAGGAAACTACGAGCAGTAACTTCTTCATGAGAAAATCCTTTTTTTCTTATTGCCGGAGACCGGCGCCTGTCGGCGCCGGCGTTATTTAATTATGACCAGGGAGTTTCGTTGGCAACCGTTCTGCCGGCGATTCTTCCGAATACGCAGGCTTCGGAGTTGTTCGTGGCACCCTGATAGATGTGGCCCCACATAGAACCTAATTCACCTGCGCTGTAGAGGCGAGCGATCGGTTTGCCGAACGGATCGAGAACCTGCCCCAGTTTGTTGCGGCGCGGACCGCCCTGGGTGTTCAGGATTGTCGGATAGAGCTCAGCAGCGTAGTAAGGACCGTCACCGATCGGACGAGAGATCACAGGGGCTTCACGGCCTTCGAAG
>ERZ791720.1117-NODE-1117-length-9964-cov-2.47684_pt1 | contig 9964 bp, 7 predicted proteins | sample MGYA00510048_ERZ791720 | MGnify/ENA primary metagenome ERZ791720 (study PRJEB30046, sample SAMN00715142) | human gut metagenome | study: EMG produced TPA metagenomics assembly of the A metagenome-wide association study of gut microbiota in type 2... | reverse complement strand
CAGGGGAAAGGCCGGGGGGCTGGTAGCCGTAGTCATGAACGGACACGTATAGCCAGGCAAGAGAAGTGACAAACCAGCCGATGCCAAAGAAAAGACCGGCGAGGAATCCTGCCTTAGCGGTGCGGAGGCCCGCAAAAATAAAAAACAGGACGGCTAAAGCCGCCAGCTGCAGCCACTCATTTGCCGGCGCCAGAGAATACCCTTGCGCAATGCCGGCAAATAGGGCGATTAAGAACGGAAGGAACTTCTTCACGTTATTGAGCGGTTATTAGGCTTTCGCCGGTTGCTGCTCTGTCTGCTCCGGCTCCAGCTTCTCAACCGTGAGCATCTTGACCTGACGAGCCAATGCCTTCGTCACGACAAATCGGAAACCCTGCAGGACAACGGACTCTCCGACCTGAGGAACGTGTTCCAGTTCATCGCTCACGAGGCCGCCCACACTTTCAAAGCGGTCATCAGAGAAATGTGTTCCGAACACGCGGTTGAATTCGTTGATATGAGTACTTGCCTTGACACGCCAGCGAGATCCGCCGATTGCGACGATGTCGGAAGCATCGTTAACAACGTCATACTCGTCGTCAATCTCTCCGACAATCTCTTCCAAGACGTCTTCAATCGTAATCAGACCGGAAACCGAACCGAATTCATCAACCACTAAAGCCATGTGGTTGCGTTTGAGACGGAATTCTTTCAGAAGGACATCGGCCGGTTTGCTTTCAGGCACGAACACGGCCTGTCTTAAATGCTGACGAATCTCGTACTCAGGATTGATGAAAAGGCGCAGCAAGTCTTTTGCCAGAAGAATTCCAAGAACGTTGTCTTTATCTCCGTCAATGACGGGAAAACGAGAGTGACCCGCTGCGATGACTTGTTTGATCCAATCCTGAGAGTTCTCGGAAATGTCGATCACAATCATCTGTGTCCGAGGAACCATCAAATCCTCTGCACGCAGGCTATTGACGCGCATGACACCTTCGATCATGTGCATGCCGTCGTCTGTCAGAAGCTTTCTGTCGTGTGCAATATGAAGATCATCAAGGAGTTCTTTTTGAGTCTCAGGTGCGTCATCATGAAAAAATCGATCCGACAGCTTCTCAAAAAAATTCTTCTCTTTGGGTTCGTCAGTCTTGTTGTCCGCCATTTCTAAGTACAGATTTCTCTAAGTTGATTGACCTAAGCCAACGGCTGAGGAGTGTAGTTTCGATCAGGATACGGAACATCAAAGCCCAGATCAACTAAAACATCAGTTTCCCTCTGTTCCATAACCTCGGCTTCTTCGTCGTCCATATGGTCATAGCCCTGCGCATGCAGCGTTCCGTGGACGAGAAGGTGTGCCATGGGCCCTCCCAAAGTTTTGTTTTGGTCTTTGGATTCTTTTTCAAGCACGGGCACACAGATTACCAGGTCGGCCTCCACGACAGGCTCTATCTGATAGTCAAATGTCAAAACGTTGGTGGCGTAATCCTTACTCCGATATGTTTTATTGAGCTCCCGGCCTTCTTCTTCCTCAACAAAACGAACAGTAATTTGGGCATCGTTTTCCAAGGCTCGGCTGATCCAGCGCTGAATGTTTCCTCTGGACGGGAGCTGAGGAAAATGTGCAAGATTTTGGACGGAAAGGCTCAAAACATGGGGTTTACGCATGTTGGTATTCTCTCTTCTCGGCTTTTTGGTAGGCCTCAACAATACGAGCAACAAGAGGATGCCGAACCACGTCGGCCGAAGTGAAATAAGTCATAGAGACTCCTCGAACATCTTGAAGAATGTGCGAGGCTTCGATCAGCCCGCTTCTCTGACCTCTCGGCAAGTCGATCTGGGAGGCGTCTCCCGTAATGACTGCTTTGGAGCCGAAGCCGATACGCGTCAGAAACATTTTCATCTGTTCCGGAGTTGTATTTTGGGCTTCGTCAAGAATAACAAAAGAAGCATTCAAAGTACGGCCGCGCATGTAGGCTAAAGGCGCAATTTCAATTTTCTGCTTTTCAAGCAGGCGCTGTGTCTTTTCCGTGCCCAGCAAATCGAACAAAGCGTCATAGAGCGGGCGCAGGTAAGGGTCAACCTTCTGACTCAAATCTCCGGGAAGAAAACCTAACTTTTCTCCCGCTTCAACCGCCGGACGGGTCAATACGATTCTTTCGACCTCGCCTTTTTCAAATGCACTGACAGCGGCCGCAACGGCTAAGTAGGTCTTGCCGGTGCCGGCCGGTCCGATACCGAAGGAAACGTCGTGGGAAAGGATGTTGCGAATATAAGTCCGCTGCATCGGCGTGCGTCCCTGAAGTCCCTTACGGTTGGTGCGAAGCTCGGGAACAGGCTCTTCTGCAGCCAGCTCTTCAGCAGGCGCATTTTGACCCACAAGATAGAGCTGAATATCTTCTGCCGTCAGCTCATCACTTTTGCGCTCAGCGATGGCAGCCAAGTCCGTCAAAGCTTGAATGGCTTTGCGGCAATTTGCCTGTGTTCCCTTAATTCCGAGAGACGCGCCGCGGCGGGAAATTTCCACGTTAAGGAAATTTTCCAGCTGGGCCAAATTCGAATCCAACGGTCCGACCAAACTGGACAGATCACTGTTGTTGATCTGAAGATCTAAGCTTAGAGATGTCTGATCGGATTTCGTTTTAGCTTCAGTCATTTAAACTAATTCCCCTCCCAGGGTGTGCGGATAAACCTCATTAATTTTGAGGTTAACCATCTGACCGATTAAGTTTTCGGGCCCATTAAAGGTAACGATACGATTGTTATCCGTACGGGCAGAGAGCTTTCCTTCGCCCTTCTTCGCTTCTCCGACAACCAGGCAGCGCTGTACGCTTCCGACCATGGACTGCGAAATTTCCTGGGCATGCTGCGTGTTCAGCGCCTGAAGTCTCTGAAGTCTTTCGAGCTTGACGGACTGAGGTGTGTCATCGGGCAGCTCAGCGGCAGGAGTACCGGGGCGCTTGGAGTACACGAAAGAGAAACTGGCATCAAACTTGATCTCTTTGATGAGATTCATTGTTTTTTCAAAATCTTCTTCCGTTTCGTTCGGGAATCCGACAATGAAGTCCGTTGCAATGCTGATGTCCGGACGAATCGCACGAAGCTTGCGAATGATGGACTTGTACTCAAGGATCGTATAACCGCGTTTCATGCCGGCCAAGACGCGGTCGCTCCCGGCTTGAACAGGCAGGTGGACGTGGTTGGCCAGAATCGGGGTCTTGCGATAAGCCTCGATCAGACGATTTGTAAATTCTTTCGGGTGAGACGTTGTGTAGCGGATTCTCTCAATGCCGTCGATTTCTGCCACATATTCAAGCAGCAGGGCAAAGTCGACGATTTCGCCGTCAGGACCTTCTCCGCGATAAGCGTTAACGTTCTGTCCCAGCAAAGTGACTTCCTTTACGCCCTGAGCAGCAAGCTGCGCGATTTCAACGAGGACGTCTTCGACGGGACGAGAGAACTCTTCACCGCGTGTATAAGGCACGACACAGTAGGAGCAGTACTTGCTGCAGCCTTCCATAATGGAAACGAATGCTGTAGCTGCATCGGCATGCGGAGTCGGCAGATGGTCAAATTTTTCGATTTCCGGGAAACTGATATCGACCTGAGGACGATGCTCTTTTTCGTTCTTTTCCAAGAGTTCCGGAAGACGATGGAGGGTCTGCGGTCCGAAGACCACGTCGACGTAGGGAGCACGGCGAACGATGTTGCCGCCTTCCTGGCTGGCGACACAGCCGCCCACAGCAATCTTAAGATTCGGCTTTGTCTTTTTCAGTTCTCTGACTCGTCCGAGGTCGGAAAATACTTTTTCCTGAGCCTTTTCTCGAATAGAGCATGTATTAAAAACAACTAAATCGGCTTCGTTGATGTCGTCGGTTACCTCGTAACCGGCTGCTGCCTTAGCAATATCTGCGATCTTGCCGGAATCATATTCATTCATCTGGCAGCCAAAAGTCTTCAAGTAAATTTTTTTCGCGTTCACGGTTTATGTCCGGTGGCGGTTAATACAAACTTTCAAAAACTGAAAGTCACTCAAAAAGAACAATGCTCCCGCATAAGGGAGCGCATCTCCCGAAATTAAAGATTTCGCTTTTCTCCGGGAATACGGTAAATCGGTGCTTTCACACTGAATGTTTCACGATGACGCCCCAGCCGTCTTGCGGTCAGAGCGCCGCCACAAAGGCAGGCGGTATCCAGCGGGAAAACATTAGGCACATCGGTCACGGGGCCGAGTGTGGACCAGTGTCCGAAGGCAACAGGCGTCTTTGCCGTTTTGCGGCCGGGAAACTTAAACCAGGGAATGTATTCAACAGGCGTATCGGCAGGAGACAGTTTCTGTTTGAAATCCATCGTACCGTCAGCGTTGAGATAACGAGTACGCGTCAGCACGTTGACCACAGCGCGCAAACGATCTTTGCCGCGAAGATCCGGGCTCCACTGCTGCTTGCCGAAGAGTTCTCCGATCTGGCTCAATCCTTTGTCGGAGCGGATAAATTTTTCGACTCTGGAAGCCTGCTTCAGTGTTTCTTCAACAGACCAGGACCAGTGGGTCGCCGCATGGACGCATAAAAAACCGTGATCAACCAGCGCCAAGGGTCGGTTTCTCAGCCATTGAATGATGTCCTCGCAATCCGGTGCGTTGAGAATTTCAGAAATCGTATCTTCCGGCGACATCGCTCTCTGACCGGCATAAACGGCTAAAAGATGGAGCTCGTGGTTCCCGAGCAGACACTCAGCGCGGTCTCCCATACGCATGACGGTACGGATGGTTTCAAGAGATTTCGGGCCGCGGTTGACGATATCGCCAATAAAAACCAAACGGCTTTTGTTCGGGATCTGTTGGAGAAGCTGTTCCAGGGTATCAAAACACCCGTGGACGTCGCCTATGGCATAGGTTTTCATAGCGGGCCTACCACATGAAAATGCCCGGAAGCTTTAGCAGCTCCCGGGCGGAATCTTGGTGGCGAATCACGGACTCGAACCGCGGACACAAGGATTATGATTCCTCTGCTCTAACCGACTGAGCTAATTCGCCATCTGACGATCAAGTCATCAGGGAAGTTGAATATTACACAGCTATTTCAATCTGTGCAAGTTCATCAACCCATAAACAGGTGTAATAGTTTGTAAATCAATACCACTGAGCGCAGAAATGATGCACAGGACCGTGGCCTTTTCCGATTTGAAGTTCATCTGCGTGAATGATCGCCTGCGTGATGTAACGCTTGGCTTCTCTGGCTGCCATCGGAATATCCGTAGAAGACGGAAGCAGAGTTGCCAGAGCAGAAGACAGCGCACAGCCGGTGCCGTGTGTGTTCTTTGTCATCGTTCTTTCGGCACGGTAGCGAATCATGTGGCGGCCGTCGTAAAGCAAGTCTTCAGAGTAATCCACGCCTTCCATATGACCGCCTTTGAGATAGACCCAGCCGTGACAACCTTTGAGTTTCCAAAGGTCATTAGCAGCCGCTTCCATCTGCTCATCGTCCGTAATGTCGACAGATTCAAGCAGTCGAGCAGCCTCGGGCAAATTAGGCGTTATCACGGTAGCCAGCGGAAGAAGTTCGTCGCGCAGTGTGGCTACGGCATCGTCGGTAAGCAGCGCATCACCGCTCTTTGCGACCATAACTGGGTCCAGAACGATGTAGCGAGGATTCCAATAACGCAGGCGTTCGGCAACACCCTTAATGAGATTTGAGTCAAACAGCATTCCGATTTTGACAGAATCAATGCGGACGTCTTCGAAAAGAACATCAATCTGCTTTTTGACAAAGTCTGTCGGGATAGGAATCACGCCGAATACACCTTGCGTATTCTGCGCAGTTGCAGCGGTCACGACACCCGTTGCGTAGCCGCCTAACGAGCTAATCGTTTTGACGTCTGCCAGGAGACCGGCACCGCCCGAAGGGTCAACGCCGGCAATGGAAAGTACATTAGGATGCTTGATCTGCATTCGTATCACCTTTCAACAACATATCGATAACTTGGATTGTCCGCTCGGTGGCTCCGCGCTGTTCCTGCGCGAACTTCGCGGCTTTCTCCCCGATTTCGGCTCGTTTTGCCGGATCGCTCAGCACTTCGTCGGCAGTCCGCAGAGCTTCCGTAAAATCAGCCGCGCGAAGGAGCGCACCTTCAGACTCCGCTTTTTTCACAATAAAGTCAAAATTAAAGATACTCGGTCCTACGATCACCGGAAGTCCGATGGCGCAGGGCTCAATCACGCTTTGGCAGCCGTAATTTTCAAAACTGCCGCCCATGATGACGAGAGAGGAAAGCGCGTAGTAAAAGCCCATCTCACCCATGCTGTCACCCAAGACGATCTGAGGGCCCTGCTTGGACAGCACGGTCTTCCAGTCTCGGATCTCAGAGCGCTTGATGTATGTGAAACCGCTCTTTTCAATGAGCTTGGCCACCTCCTCGAACCGCTGAGGATGACGGGGCACAATCAGAACCAATCGGTCTTCCAGGACGCCTGCTGTCTGAGCTTTCTTCAGCGCCTCCAGGAATTTCTGTTCTTCGCCTTCTCGGGAGCTGGCAAGGCAGATGATGTCGCGTTCGGCAAACTTCAGAATTTCACGCCCGGTCCTCAGCTGAATCGCGTTCGGCGTGAAATCGAATTTCAGATTGCCCAAGACCTTTACATCGTGAGCGCCTGCTGCTTTAAGACGCTCCGCGTCTTCTTCGTACTGTGCCAGCGCTATCGTCAGACGCCCGAATGCGTCCTTAATGAGTGAACCGGCTTTTTGTCCCTGCTTAAAGGATTTTTCAGAGAGGCGTCCGTTGACCAAGACCGTCGGGATTCCGAATTTCTTGGTGAAATAAGTAAGGTTCGGCCAGACTTCCGTTTCCATAAGGAGGCAAAGATCCGGCTGAGTGGCCTTTAAGAATTTTTTAACTGCTCTCGGAGTGTCGTAGGGCAGATAACACTGAGCGATCCGGTTGCCGAATTTCTGAGCAAATTTAGCACCCACCTCACGCCCCGTCGGCGTCATGTGCGTATAAAGAATTTCGGTGTTCGGCCAGCGTTTAAGAATCGACTCGACCAGAGAAAACGTGGCGCGGGTCTCTCCGACAGAAACTGCATGTATCCAAATTCGGGTTCTGCCTTTAGTGCGCGGCGGATAATGAGCCGTTCCGAATCGCTCGGACCAATGCTCCAGGTACTGCGGCTGCTTGCGCGAGCGCTTGTATAAATAGAGCATAGCCGCCGGCGCCGCGGCATAAAGCAAACCGCTGTAAATCGGACGTGGAAGAATCATTGAATTACCTTTTCAAAAGCGCTGAGCACTTCCTGCACTTGAGGACAGCATCCTACTCCGCCGAGAGCTTTCTTTTTGCCCTCGCCGACCAACGGGACCAATTCAATCGGGTAGTCACGGAAGATACCGACAGTGGGTCGTCCCATGGCGGCGGACAGATGCGTCATACCGGTATCCAAACCAATGACGGCATCGGACGAAGAAATCTTTTCCATGAGCTGTCCGATCGACATACGATCGGGAACCTCGGCTCCGGTGCCGAGTCTTGCTTGGATGCGCAAAACCCTGTCTCTTTCTTCCGGAGAACCCCATGGAAGGACGATCTTTTTACCGCGGCGTATGAGTTCGGCGCCCAGTTCAATCCATTTTTCTTCTGGCCAAAGCTTCGTCTCTCGACTGGTATTGCAAAAGAAGAAGACACAGCCTACAGACTCCGGAGAACCTTCAAACTTAAAGTTAAATTGAGGTTTTGTTGAACCGAAATCGTAGCCAAGACTTTTCGCTGCCAGTTCCCGACAGCGGTCCACTGCTGATTTCTGTCGATCGACCGAAGACTTAATGGAGTACAGAACCGTAGCTAAAGGCTCCTTACCCGAGCGCCAGTCGTAACCGGCAACCGGAGCATTTGTCCAGGAGGCCAACACTGCACTTTTAATCAGTCCTTGGAGATCAATGACTAAGTCGTAGTGTTTGCTGCGAAGCTTCTCACAAAGAGCCTTGATCTGACCTCTTGTAGATTTTTCAAAAATCCGCTTTTTCCATTTCCTTACCGAGCACTCAATGACCTCGGAAACGCCCGCGACATGTCTGGGAATGTCTGCAAAAGAATCCTCAACCAGCCAGTCGATTTCGGCATCGGAAATAAAACGCTTGATATCTTCGACGACGGGGACGGCATGAACGACGTCCCCCATCGAAGTCGTTTTAACGATCAGTACTCGCATTCGCTGCAAATCAGAACGGAAGTTTGGCGTCGGGTGCGACTTTCAAAATCTCTTCTTTAAAGCGATCCTGGATACGGGCCAAGGCTTCCGGAGTGTCTGCCTCAAAGCGAAGAACGACCACCGGTGTGGTATTAGAAGGACGAGCCAGCGCAAACCCGTCTTTCCATTCAACTCGGATGCCGTCGATCGTAATAATGTCCTGAGCGTCGTCGAACTTGGCATTTTCCTTCAGGCGTTCGACCAGTTTGACGTTCTCGCCCTCTTCGGTCGGAATCTGCAGTTCAGGCGTCGAAACCGCGTTCGGGAGCGCCTTAAGAGGAGCATTCGCATCTGCGCTGCGGGTCAAAATTTCCAGCAAGCGAGTAGAAGCATAAACACCGTCGTCAAAGCCGGGCCAGCGGTCATGGAAGAAAATGTGGCCGCTCATTTCGCCGGCAAAGTCAGCATTGACTTCTTTCATCTTCGCTTTGATCAGCGAGTGACCGGTGCGGGACATCACACAGACGCCGCCGCGGGACTCAACGTACGGACGAATGTTGCGTGTGCACTTAACATCGTGAACGATAACGGCACCGGGTTTATGAGCAAGGATATCGCCGGCAAACAGCATCGCCTGACGGTCCGGGAAAATAACTTCGCCGTCCTTGGTCACAACGCCCAAACGGTCTCCGTCGCCGTCATAGGCAATACCGATTTCGGCATCGCCTTCACGGAGCACCTTCTTTAAGTCTTCCAAATTTTCAAGTTTGGAAGGATCAGGATGGTGGTTCGGGAAATGTCCGTCAACATTGGTGAACAAGCCCTGAACTTCAACGCCGAGGCGAGTCAGGAGATCAACAGCCAAAGGACCTGCAATGCCGTTGCCCGCGTCGACAACCGCCTTAATCGGACGAGAAAGTTTGACGTCGGAAAGGATCTTTTCCATATAAGCGGGAACAACGTCGACCTGCTCATAGGGGCCTTCTTTTTCAGCAGTGCAGAGCTCGTTGTTAACGATCATTTCATAGATGTGCTGGATGGCCGGGCCGTAAAGCGTCTCATCGGCAAGCATCATCTTCAGACCGTTGTAGTCGGGAGGATTATGGCTTCCGGTAACCGCAACGCCACTTCCTGTCTTGAGGTAGACCGTGCTGAAATAGAGCACCGGAGTCGGAACCGCACCGATGTCATAAACACCGACACCGGCTTTACGAATACCTTTCATTAAAGCTGCCTGCAGACGCGGACCGCTCAGGCGGCCGTCTCTGCCCACACAAATGTGGGAAACATTTTTCTTTTGGGCCAGCGTGCCCAGTGCCATGCCGACTTTTTCGCAGACCTCTTCGGTCAGCGTTTTATCAACTATTCCGCGAATGTCATACGCCTTAAAAATAGAACGGGAAATCGTTTCAGCCATCGTTTTCATCCAAAGAAAGAATAGTTACCGATTTTAACGGCTTTAGCGTCCGATGAACTACCGCAAAATGATGGCGGTAAAATTTGGAGAACATTCAATTTGATCTGTCGTAAATGAACATTCTCAAACCCTCCATGGAGGCTATTCGCAACGCCTCTGTTCTTGTTGTCGGGGATGCGATGCTGGATCGATACTGGTTCGGCGATGCTTCTCGCATTTCTCCTGAAGCCCCCGTCCCCGTCGTGAAAGTAACTCGCACAGAAGACCGTCTCGGAGGTGCAGCCAACGTAGCTCGCAACTCCGCCAGCTTAGAAGCCCGTACTTCTTTGCTTGCAATCATCGGCGATGACGAAGCAGGCACCAAAATCATGGACCTCCTCGAGGCCTCAAAA
>ERZ791720.1109-NODE-1109-length-10001-cov-12.5245_pt1 | contig 10001 bp, 9 predicted proteins | sample MGYA00510048_ERZ791720 | MGnify/ENA primary metagenome ERZ791720 (study PRJEB30046, sample SAMN00715142) | human gut metagenome | study: EMG produced TPA metagenomics assembly of the A metagenome-wide association study of gut microbiota in type 2... | reverse complement strand
AAATAATAATTGTTGATATGGCAAAAAAAACAGTTGCAGCAAAAAAGAGAAATGTAAAGGTAGATGCTAATGGACAGTTGCATGTTCATTCATCTTTCAACAACATTATTGTTTCTCTGGCTAATAGTGAAGGTCAGATTATTTCTTGGTCTTCTGCCGGAAAGATGGGATTCAGAGGTTCTAAGAAGAACACTCCTTATGCAGCACAAATGGCTGCTCAAGATTGTGCTAAAGTAGCATACGATCTTGGCTTGAGAAAGGTAAAGGCATATGTGAAGGGTCCAGGTAACGGACGTGAGTCTGCTATTAGAACTATCCACGGTGCAGGTATCGAAGTTACTGAAATCATTGATGTAACTCCGCTTCCACATAATGGTTGTCGTCCTCCGAAAAGACGTAGAGTTTAAGATTTACCTTTAATAAAAAATGAAACTTGATATTGTTATTGGATTGTAATTTCTTCTCTACAATCGCGGCTGCAACAAATTAAGTTCATGAATAACAATTAAATATTTAAAAGAAATGGCTAGATATACTGGACCAAAATCAAGAATAGCCCGTAAATTCGGTGAAGGTATCTTTGGAGCAGATAAAGTATTGTCAAAGAAGAACTATCCTCCCGGACAGCACGGTAATTCAAGAAAGAGAAAAACTTCTGAATATGGTGTTCAACTTCGTGAGAAACAGAAAGCCAAATACACCTATGGAGTTTTGGAAAAACAATTCCGCAACTTGTTTGAGAAGGCAGCTACTGCTAAAGGTATTACCGGTGAGGTGCTCCTTCAATTGTTGGAAGGTCGTCTTGACAATGTAGTATTCCGTTTGGGTATTGCTCCGACTCGTGCCGCTGCCCGTCAGTTGGTGAGCCACAAGCACATTACTGTAGATGGCGAAGTGGTAAACATTCCTTCATATGCAGTAAAACCGGGTCAGGTTATTGGCGTTCGTGAAAGATCCAAATCTTTGGAAGTTATCGCCAACTCATTGGCCGGCTTTAATCACAGCAAATATCCTTGGTTGGAATGGGATGACAATGCTAAAGTAGGTAAGCTGTTGCACGTACCTGAAAGAGCAGACATTCCTGAAAACATTAAAGAGCATTTGATTGTAGAATTGTATTCTAAATAATAATTAATTTCATGGCGATATTAGCATTTCAAAAACCTGATAAAGTATTAATGTTGGAAGCGGACTCTAAATTCGGAAAGTTCGAATTTCGTCCGTTGGAGCCCGGTTTCGGTATTACCGTGGGTAATGCACTGCGCCGCATCCTGCTTTCTTCATTGGAAGGTTTTGCTATCACTACTATCAAGATAGAAGGTGTTGAGCACGAGTTTTCCAGTGTTCCGGGAGTAAAAGAGGATGTTACTAACATTATCTTGAATCTGAAACAAGTGAGATTCAAGCAAGTAGTTGAAGAATTCGAGAGCGAAAAGGTAAGTATTACAATCGAGAATTCAAGTGAATTTAAAGCAGGTGACATAGGTAAGTATTTGACTGGATTTGAAGTGTTAAATCCTGAATTAGTTATTTGTCATTTAGATTCAAAATCAACTATGCAGATAGATATTACGATCAACAAGGGCCGTGGTTATGTTCCTGCTGACGAAAACCGCGAATATTGCACCGATGTGAACGTAATTCCTATCGATTCTATTTATACTCCGATACGTAATGTTAAGTATCAGGTAGAGAACTTCCGTGTTGAGCAGAAGACCGACTACGAAAAGCTGGTGCTTGAGATTACTACGGATGGTTCCATTCACCCGAAAGAAGCTCTGAAAGAGGCAGCAAAGATTCTGATTTATCACTTCATGCTCTTCTCCGATGAGAAGATTACGCTGGAAAGCAACGATGCTGACGGCAATGAAGAGTTTGATGAGGAAGTATTGCACATGCGTCAGTTGCTGAAGACCAAGCTTGTCGATATGGATCTCTCGGTTCGCGCCCTCAACTGTTTGAAGGCTGCCGATGTAGAGACTTTGGGCGACTTGGTACAGTTCAACAAGACCGATTTGCTGAAGTTCAGAAATTTCGGAAAGAAATCGCTTACCGAGCTTGATGATTTGCTGGAAAGTCTGAATCTGTCGTTTGGAACTGATATTTCTAAATATAAATTAGATAAAGAATAAAAAATGAGACATAATAAGAAATTCAACCATTTGGGTCGTACTGCCTCTCATAGAAACGCTATGTTGGCTAATATGGCGTGTTCTTTGATAAAGCACAAAAGAATCACTACGACCGTTGCAAAGGCTAAAGCTCTGAAGAAGTTCGTTGAGCCTTTGATTACAAAAGCCAAGGACGATACGACAAACTCTCGTCGTGTTGTATTTAGCAATTTGCAAGACAAGTATGCTGTAACTGAACTGTTCAAGGAAATCTCTGTGAAGATTGCTGACCGTCCGGGTGGTTACACTCGTATCATCAAGACTGGTAACCGTTTGGGTGACAACGCAGAAATGTGCTTCATTGAACTCGTTGACTACAACGAAAACATGGCTAAGGAAAAAGTGGCTAAGAAAGCTACCCGTACCCGTCGTTCAAAGAAGAGCGCTGCTGCCGAAGCTGCTCCCGCTGCTGAAACTGCACTGGTTGCCGAAGCTCCTGCTGCTGAAGAAGCAAAAGCAGAATAATTCAACTATTCTTTTTATATATAGAAAGCCGTCCCAGCGATTGGGGCGGCTTTTTTGTTTACGCTTTTATCATTTTTACGGTAAGCACTAACAGAAGTACCTACTTCAAAGGTTATGGTTGTGGTGTAATTTTGCCACTTCAATATTGCAACAGCTATAACCTTTCTATTTATGACGAAGCAAAATTTTTTAGAGATTCAATCAAACGTATTTTGGCAATCCTCTTTTTACATGAACAAACCTTAAAAGATGTGTGTATAAAACAAACCTGTGAAATAAACCGCTATATTTGCACACAGTTATGGGCAGATATTTGAAAATCATAGGACTCCTGGTGCTTGCGTTGGCTTTGTGGCAGACGTCGGGCGCTGTATTTACTTCCGATGGCGGGGTGAGTACAGGAGATTCTACGGATATTCAGGCGGTGACTGCCGCTCATTCTCAGGATGGCACATGCTTTACTTCACCTCAGTTGCCCTATCTGCCGGTAGCGGAGCTGGCGAGTAACAGCGGTCATCTGCACTCGCTTGCCATGTCCCGCATTCAGCGTTCCTATACCGCCGAATACATCTTTTCACTAAAGGACTGGGTGGATAAGCTTGCCCGGCGCGAAGCAGTTCTGTCTTTGCATAAAGAGAAGCTTTATGATTCCACCGCTTACTATGGTTGCAAGCCTGTGTGTGAATACTATATTTTCACACTGAGGCGGATTCTGATTTAATGTCTTATTGTATTCAGGTCTTTTTTCTGTGTATGGGCATCGGATAAATGTCCGTATAGAGAAGAGATTGTACTCCCTTATTCTCTATTACAATAATTCATTAATTTATAAAACTGTTTATAATATGGCAACTAAAACTATCGACGCAACTCTCTTTGCGTCTTCACATCCCGATATTGCAAAACGTACAAGTGTTTCCGGACTGCTCATCTCATTGGCGATGATGGTGGCGGGTCTTCTTATCTTTGTTTCTATTTTTGAAATGCACGATAAATCTTCCACCATAAGCATGGCGCTGATGGTAGTGGGCACGGCATTGATTCTGCTGGGGGTATTCCGTTTGTTCTGGAAGTCGAAGGAAATGGTGTACCTGCCTACAGGAAGCGTGACAAAGGAGCGCAGCATGTTTTTCGATTTGAAGCATATAGGTGAGCTGACCGAAATGATTGAGCGCGGCAATCCGGACTGCGAGGCGGGTATAAAGAGCGAATCGAGCGGTAATGTACGTATGGACATTATGATTTCGCAGGACAATAAATTTGCCGCATTACAACTGTTTCAGTTTGTGCCTTACACCTATACTCCGGTGACTTCCGTACGTTACTTCACGGGTAGCGAGGCAGCGGCGGTCTCGGCTTTCCTGTCTAAGTGCAAGGCAGTGTAAGTTTGTGCAGATAAAAGCGAGCGCTTTAGCTTATCGGTATAAAACGGGGATTAGTCGGTGACGGCAATCCCCATTTTTTTCATCAGGAAACAGGCGTTCATGTTCTGCGCCACGCCCGGACGGAGACGGTAGGAGAAGGTCAGCTCATTGTCGGTGATATCCGCCTCGAAGCGGAAGTTGCGGATATTCTCCGGGAAAAGGTCGATGAGCGTACCCAGCAGCAGGTCGTGGGTGGCGATGATGCCGTCTGCCTCTAAAGCCATGAACTGCTTGATAAGTGCGAATGAACCCTTCTGCTTATCCATCGAGTTTGTTCCTTTGAGTATTTCGTCCAGAATGATAAACAGCTCTTCACCCGCTTGCAGTTTGTCGATAATGAGTTTCAGGCGCTTGAGTTCGGCAAAGAAGTAAGACTCGTTGTCGGTCAGGGAGTCGCTGGTGCGCAGGCTGGTGATAAGGCGCGCGGGATACACTTCCATTTCCTCCGCACACACAGGCATGCCGGTACAGGCGAGCAGATAATTGACGCCTATCGTACGCAGGTACGTGCTTTTTCCTGCCATGTTGGCGCCGGTGATGATGATGAAGAAAGGGCGTTTCTCCATGTCGATGTCGTTGCGCACACAACGGTCGCGATGCATCAGGGGATGTCCCAAAGCCTTTGCACGGAGTATGAAACGGGCATTGCTGCCGGTATTTGCCGCACCGACTTTCCTTGCATCGGAAGAGATGCCGGCTTTGGAGGCAGCCATATCAGCCTTGTCGAGCAGAGTAGGATAAGCATATGCAGGATGATTATAGGCAAAGGTTGCCAGTGAGTTAAGAGCATCCATCTGCCCGAGGGCGTCGAGCCACTGAGGCAGTTCGCCGGCATATTGCTCTTTCCATGCCTCGATACGCATAATCTGCCGCAGTTCCCAGAAGAACAGTCCGTTGAGGATGACGTACATGAACATATTGTTGCGTTGGTCCAACTCGTTCATCAGCTTGCTCAAACGGCTGATGGAGAGGGATGCTTTCCGCTGCTCGCCGCCGATTTCCTCTTTAATGCTTTTCAGCAGGCGGCATTGCATGGGGCGGGCTTCCATAAGCCTGAGCAGCCCGGCATACGTTCCGAGAATCTGCAGTTTCTTGCCGTACACGGCTTGTATCTTGGTAATCTTTCCGGTAAAGGCAAACCCGGCAACGACAAAGAGGGTCCAGATTACTCCCCACATACTTGCCGGCAGGTAACCGGCAACGACCAAAAGCAAACATACACCGTTGATACCCGTAACGGTTGCCGGTAGCACACGCAAGAGTCTGCTCTTGCGAAATATCCCGGGACTTGCCGCCCATGCTTTCAACTCGGTTTCATCGGCTGCCTTGCCTTTATGCAGCAGGCCGAGGATACGGAACCGCTGGCGGAATTTCAGTTCGGGAGCAAGTTCGCGTACGGCAGCCTGGCGCTCCAGTATATCCTCCTTCTTTGTAAGATGCTGCCCCAGCCAGTCGGCCAGCAGGCGTCTTCCCGGTTCGGTACAGGTACGGTTGATGTATTGGAACAGCGAATGCGTGCCGAATACGTCCAGGTCGTAAGCATACAGATGTGCAGGGTCTGCAAATTCCTCGCCGCCGTCGAAGCAGGATGTGTCATAGTCCAGCGCAGCCAGTTCCTGCCGGTTGACCTCTGCCTTCTTTTCCAGATAATCTTTGCGGTGAAACAGGCGGTTGTGGTATTTTATCAGGAGAATGAACGGCAGCAGGGTGACAAGTGCAATGCCCGTCAGCACTGACCAACTTTCCGTCCGGAAATAGATAATCCCCGCAATTCCTGCCACGAACAGCAGCAGCCGCAGTGTGCTGATGCGATAAATCTGTTGCTGTACTTTATTCAATTCGCATCGGGCTTCATCCTCGATGCGCCGGTAGACCGATTTTATATTTTCAATGCTTTCCATTTTGTTTCCATGCTTTAGAGAACGACAAAGATAACGAAATATATGTTTTTTCCCCTAAGGATATGCGAAATATCGGCTGGCGGTATTCGAAGTACCGCGGGTTGGTACGAGGCCTACCACGGTTGGGTAGGAGAGCTACCACTGCTTGGTACGGGAGCTACCAACGGTTGGTACGGCGTGTACCAGCAGGAGGTACATTGTTGGTACACGCATCTTGCTTGTAATCAGCAGCGTATCTTGCTTGTTGCGGCAAGGTGGCTTCGGGCTTCCGTACCATAGGTTTCCGTTCGCGGCGATGGCGGCATGCAAGGCCGATGATAGGTATATGCAAATGATTTTGCGGGGAATATGATGTTTTTTCTCTTCTATATTTGCTGAATATCAATAAAAAATGTACCTTTCGCCTGAGTATGCAAAGTTTCAAAAAGAAAGGATAGCGATATGAAAAGAGGTTGGGTGTTAGGGCTATTGGCATTATTGGTCTTGCCATGTTCGGCACAGCAGATAATGTATTCCAATTTGAAAGAGTTGGTGGAAGGGCGTGGAGATACGGTCACCATACTGAAGGTGGAGAAGCGTTCCAAGAATCAGATTTATCTGATGGGGGGAGCGGATTACCGTATAGAAGCGAAGGACAATTCCGGTCTTTGCAGATATTTGAAGTCTCGCTGTTATGCGGTGCGGATGGATACGTCGCTATATGTAAATTGTAAGAAAATGCGTTATAAACGCTACCGCTTTGGCGGCTGGTATGCACCTGCCATGTGGGTGAAAGGCAGGATTTATTTCTGTGCGCAACCTGTGGGGCAGGCTGCCGCAAGTACGGCAACTCCGCCCGATGCAACCAAGCTGGGCGGTGAAGTGGGAGATGCCATCAATGCCTCGGGGCTGGTCTTTGCGCGCGTGTATTATGAGTTGAATCCGGAAACGGGACGCTCGGAGTTTGTGGGCAGGGAGAAGATGCTGGAACTGCTGGCGGATTATCCGGAGCTGAAAGAGGCTTTTGAAAAAGAAACGAACGAATCGGCAGAGGTTGTCGGAAAATACCTGCGTCAGTTGGCGGGTAAGCCGGGTGTTGAATAGAGTAGGGCAAATGTGGAGTAGCTATCGGTTGGGTGGATTTGCATAAAGAGTGTCTGCTTGTGTTGCGGATAATTATTTTATTTATATATTTGCGGTTATTATAATTTATTATAAATGTAAAAAAGAATGCCTATGGTATAAAGACAAATTAGGAAATAGACATATATAAGAGAGCGTTAGCTTTTATTCCTGTACTTCAGAATCTGGAAAATTCAAATACACTGAGAATATAAAGTTGTAACGCCCGCGTCTCTCTACGACGTGGGCTTAACTTTATTCAGTGTATAGGTATTCCAGAACCTTGAAGTACAATAAAGTTTGGTTCCACGTCGCTTTTGTATCCCTGTCTCAAAAGAGATTGAAAAATACATTGTTATACTTTGGAACCGGGTATATCTTAAATAAACATTTATAGATATGAAAATGAGATTATTTTGGTTACCCTGTTTGATGTTCTTGTTCGGGACGTTTTGTGCAAGTTGCGGAAGCGATGATAATGAACCTACTGATGAGCCGGGAGCTGGGGGAACGGAAGTGAAAGGGGACTATACGGCAACAACGGCAGTGAAGACGGCGGTGTTGAAATACAACTTAAAATGGAGCAGTGCCGAAATACCTGTTTACTATGAAGATTTTAATCGAAAGTATGGACTGTATCTCTCGCGTGGGTGTCTTGGTGTACTTTCTTTTATACGTCAAAGTGGGGTATGGAATAGTACGTTTCCTTCTTATAATGCCTTTGAGGTGCAATCCTATAATGGTTTATATGTAATGATAGAAGATGTAGGGAAAGTAAATAGCTTGCCGGAAGTAATAAAAAAGTTGATTCTACCAGATGACAATAGATATTATGTCAAAGATTTTCCAGTGGCTCAGCCTAATCATGGTTATGCTGTAGCTTTCAAGACAGAGAATGATGAAGTGAAATATCTTCGTATTCTGATTACGGATTATACTTTGGATCATAACGGCACTGTAGCTGCCCTCACCGTTCAATATCAACTTTATTAAAATGGTCTGTTTGTATTTCTCTGAGCTATATTAAGTTACTTTTCTTATTATGCAAAAAAAGTGGATTCATTGCCTTTGTTTATTTTTGAATAGCAGGTGAGTGGACCAGACAGTATTTCAAGTAATACGATAAGGAGTCTTTATTGACTAAATGATAAAATTCCCGGCATTCTATTGCGAATATCGGGAATTATTTTTATATTGCGGCAGATACAAGCCAGTGTATTCTGACAATTTGTAACTATTCACCTTATATACTATGGAGATAACTTTAAGCAAAACACTGCCCCCTTATCCCACCTTCGTAGAAGGTATCCGGCGGGCGCCCGACCGCGGCTACACTCTTGACGCGGCACAAACCGCTACGGCATTGAAGAATGCCCTGCGCTACATCCCTAAAGAACTGCACGAAACACTCGCTCCGGAGTTTATGGAAGAACTCCGTACACGCGGACGCATTTACGGCTACCGCTACCGTCCGCAAGGCGACCTCAAAGCAAAGCCCATCGACGAATACAAAGGACGCTGCATCGAGGGCAAGGCCTTTCAGGTGATGATAGACAATAATCTTTGTTTCGACATAGCCCTTTACCCTTACGAACTTGTCACTTACGGCGAGACGGGGCAGGTGTGCCAGAACTGGATGCAGTATCGCCTGATAAAACAATACCTCGAAGTCCTTACCGATGACCAGACGCTCGTTATCGAAAGCGGGCATCCGCTGGGACTCTTCAAGTCGAAACCCGAAGCGCCGCGCGTCATTATTACGAATGCGATGATGGTAGGGCTGTATGATAATCAGCAGGACTGGCATACAGCCATGCAGATGGGTGTAGCCAATTACGGTCAGATGACTGCCGGCGGGTGGATGTATATCGGGCCGCAGGGCATTGTGCACGGCACTTTCAACACCCTTTTGAATGCCGGACGGCTGAAGCTCGGCATCCCTCAGGACGGTGACCTGCGCGGACGGCTTTTCGTCTCTTCCGGCCTGGGCGGTATGAGCGGCGCCCAGCCCAAAGCTGCCGAGATGTCCGGTGCGGCGGCTGTCATAGCCGAAGTGGATGCCTCGCGTATTGAAACCCGCCACCGTCAAGGCTGGGTGGGACACGTAACGGATTCGCTGCCGCAAGCCTTTGCGCTGGCCAAAGAGGCCATGGACAGTCACACTCCGATTTCCATCGCCTATCACGGCAATGTGGTAGACCTTTTGGAATATGCCGTAAAGGAACAGATACATATAGATCTGCTTTCCGACCAGACATCCTGCCATGCGGCATACGACGGCGGCTACTGCCCCGTGGGACTGACCTTCGAGGAGCGTACCCGGATGCTGCATGAGAATCCTGCCGAATTCCGCCGTAAGGTGGATGCCACGTTGAAGCGCCACTTCCTTGCCATAAAAGAGCTTGTCGGCCGGGGCACGTACTTCTTCGATTACGGCAACTCTTTCATGAAAGCCGTTTATGATGCCGGCGTTCCCGAAATAGCGCGCAACGGCAGCGACAAGAACGGTTTCATCTTCCCCAGCTACGTGGAAGACATTATGGGGCCGGAACTCTTCGATTACGGCTACGGGCCTTTCCGTTGGGTATGTCTTAGCGGCAAGCACGAGGACCTGGTAAAGACCGACCGTGCCGCCATGGAGTGCATTGACCCTACCCGCCGCGGACAGGATTTGGATAATTATAACTGGATACGCGATGCCGAGAAGAACAATCTGGTGGTAGGCACACAGGCGCGCATCCTCTATCAGGATGCCGAGGGACGCATGAAGATTGCCTTGCGCTTCAACGAAATGGTGCGCCGCGGCGAAGTAGGTCCCATTATGCTGGGACGCGACCATCACGATGTCAGCGGTACGGACTCTCCTTTCCGCGAGACATCCAACATCAAGGACGGCAGCAACGTAATGGCGGACATGGCGGTGCAATGCTTTTCCGGGC
>ERZ791720.1104-NODE-1104-length-10025-cov-3.9337_pt1 | contig 10025 bp, 6 predicted proteins | sample MGYA00510048_ERZ791720 | MGnify/ENA primary metagenome ERZ791720 (study PRJEB30046, sample SAMN00715142) | human gut metagenome | study: EMG produced TPA metagenomics assembly of the A metagenome-wide association study of gut microbiota in type 2... | reverse complement strand
GATTCGAAGTATCATTGATTAAGTGAATAGGTTCTACATAACCGATCGGCATATCGACACAGGCACAGCCGAGCATATTCAAACGGACGGCAATCTTACTCCGGCCACCGACAGTCACCAGTTCGCCGACAAGACCGCTCAAAGGACCTTTTATGACACGGACCTTCTCACCACGGGCCAAAGGAGAGTCATTCATACAGACGGCTTCATCCGAATAATCGAGCATGAAACGGAAACGGGCCATTTGCTCGTCGGGAATTACGGCAGGAGTACTTTCACCACGCATCACCATATAACGGCTGACAGTGGAAAAGGAAAGAACTTCCATACGCTCCTTGGGAGTCACATGAACGAAAACCATCATCGGAAGCAAGACGGTATCCACCAGCTTACGACGGTCGCTCCATTGATGAATCTGTTGCTGAACGGGAACAAAAGAATCAATTCCCATTTTGGATAAACGTTCGGATACCTTCTTCTCGTGATGCATACGAACGAGAGCGACATACCAACGTTTTGAGTGCGCTACGCCTTCCCCTGTCCCACAACTAGGCCCGGCATTGACTGACTTCTTTTCTTGAAAAATCATATTTTTTTACCCCAATTTTATCCGTTACTTTAAAGGTAACGGATCATACACATAGGAGACATGACAGCAATGAAAAAGGAAATTATACTAACAAGGAGGACGTAAAACCGGGGAATGTCTGATATTCAATGCAGAAATCATTCGGATTCAGGCAATAAAATCCATTGAGCATGAAATTCATATTTTCATGTTCAGCAGCTTTTTTATCGCATATTTCAAGAGAAAAAGGAAAAAAAGGAAAGTTTACTTGTATGCTATTAATATTTTTACCTATATTTGCATCGAAATATTTCCGTTACCTTTAAAGTAACATTCATCTAAGCATACTATTTATCAACAGTTTACACACATACAACTAGATAGTCTTGAAGTTCATCACGTAAGAATAATTCAACCGATTTACTTTAGTTCTTTCTGACAGTTCGAAGCCTTTTAAATAGATTTGTGTTGTTTTGATAGATTTGTGTCCCAATGATTCACTTATCATTTCGATAGGAACTCCACGATATTTTGCCGTAGTAGCCCATGAATGACGGAATGTATAAGAGGTTACAGACGAGCGAATACATAACTTTCTGGCTAAACTCTTCAAATCATTATTGAAACAACGTAAAGCAGATTGGTATTCTTTATAACCCGCCTCATCACTCCTCTTATTCTTTCCACTCAATATGTAAAACAGATAATCCGGATGTTCGGGAAGAACTGCTGTATGCTTATTGCGAAGTTGTGAAATGATAGTTGCTGCCGAATCCAATATTTCTACGTTCATAGGAATACCGGTTTTGGCACGGTTGTACTTCAACATATTCCCTTCCAAATTTGACTTTTCCAAATAGGCAAGATCAACAAAAGGCATTCCGCAAAATAAAAACAATAAGTTGGCAATGGCTTGTGTCCGACGCAGCTTATCAGATTGCGGGTCTTCGTTGAGTAACGTATGAAGCTCGTTTATAGGAATAGCTTTCTTCTGACGAGTGTCTATCCCGGTGAACACATCACGAAACATACGATGAACGTATGGGGTCTGATGCATATCTACTCCCCTATTGTATATGCAGCGCAACATCCGCATATAGGTAGAAATGGTATTAAGCCTCAAATGGCAATCCATAAGATAGCTGCTATACCTCTTTAAATTTCCACGGGTGATCTGTCTGAATGATACACCCGCAGTGCCACAAAACATAGTGAAAGAGCGAAGCGCACTTTCATAAACATGCGCAGTGGCATAACGCCCTTCTTGCCGCAAACACTTAATATAATGTTTTGCGCATACGGTAAATCCGTCTTTTCTCATATTATTACTATTAGTTTAAAAATGAATTCGATAATACGAGAATTTAAACAAATTTCCAAACAAGAAGGTGCTTTTCTATAGTTTTCTTATATTGTTTTTAGTAACCTTATACAATCTGATATAAAGATGCTGCTGTATCCAGATAGTTAATAAAATCTACAATCTTGTATGGACGAATAACAAGCTGCTTTTTATCCTTAACCCAGTCTATCTGATTCTCAGAATCAACAAATATACTTGGTGCCAGAAACACACATTGGAAATTTTCACATTCATATTTTTCTCTAAGCTCCTTTAAATGTCTCGCAATAGGCCATACTTCCATCATTGTCTGCTGACGCCCTTCAGACATTGTGACTTCCACCAATATACTGTTAGAAGCCTCGAAACACTCAATATCTCCAATATCCCCACCAGCCGTAGAGGTTGGCAGACCTTCATCGTCACATGGATAATTGGGAATTACCTCAACAGCAGGCAGTTTTGACTTAATAGCAAGGGCGGTCAGGAACTCTAATCTTGCCGGAGCTGCAATAAACCTTAAAATATTGTGGCTTGATGATGTTTTTTTCGCCAAATGGGTAAGTTCTTTTTTAATAGAATCCCATGAGTAATCACCCACGAGTTTAGCTAATTTATCAGCTGCGACATTTTTGGGGATTTCGACAGCTTTTAATGCAAACAATGCATCATCAATGTCTGACATATAGTCAAAATATTCTTCTTTTGAAGTGTACTTGCGATATGTGGCATAATTAGCCAGTATATAATTTATCTTATCATCTTCATTATGGTTAATGTCGATAAATCGACCACCCCCTCTAAATGATATAAGTCCTGTCATTCTCATTTTGCGGACAAATTCATCGGGATATTCGGACACAATAGAGTCAAGATCAAATTTCTTGAATCCCCCAAGTATTTCGTTTACACATATATCCTCTATCACTTCATTTGAAGGATTGTACCTATGTTCCTTTCGCAGAAGTTTAATACGCTGATACAAAGATTCCGCATCATTATCTTTCCAAAAGATAACTAAAGGTATCTCCTTATATGAGATTCCCGAACCATTATAATCTGGATCAGAGTTTAACTTCTTTATAACTTCAAGCAATAATATCAGTGGAATATTATCATTTAATTCACAAATAAACGGATTGCATCTTTGTTGCTTGGCAAAAGCCTGCATAAATGCAATTTGCTCATTCTGTGGATTTACAATCTCGCGAGATATTGCTCCTGAATCTATTTCAATGGATACAGTATCTGCAAGATAGTTACCTGTTTGAGAGAAGTTTATAGGCTTTCCCCATTCATAATATACAAAGCCCAGAACTTTCATCAATTTGAATTGTGTGTCAAATCGACTCGGCCACCCTTTAGGAAACCCTGCTTCTTGATGTCCCTTTATACTTTTGTTGACTTGGGGATCATTCTGCTGATACACATCTTTCGTTTCTTCATCTGTTAATGGTTTGCTGGCTAATTCCCCGTTCTTTGTTGATTTCCACTTATCCTGAACTGTTTCCGGGCGCTTCATTGGTCGATACAAGCCAACCTTAAACAGTTCTCTCTCGAACAACTCGACTGTTTTATTATTAAGTATCCGGCCATTGAACCGTTTAAGTATGTGCATGAAATCTTTAAAACGCTCAGGATTTCGTATCGTAGTCGTGTAAAGCAACGGCTTATATTCAGGTTTTCTAGGCATATTAGTAATTTGTGATTAATACTTCGCTAATTTGTTTTGTTGAATTGTCGTGATAGCTTATATAATTACTCTTTATCGGATGAACATTGTACTTGCATGCCCAATCTATAAACAGATTGTTACATCGACCTTTGTAATGAGTAACATTCGATATAGCGAACCGAATACGTCGTTTGTTTAGGCTATCCAATAATTGCAACAACTCAATTTCATCTTGCTCATTCCATAACTTATTATATTCACTAAATGTGATAAGATATGGCGGGTCTAAATATACAAAATCTTTTTCAGACAACCTTATTTTTTGTAGGAAATCTTTATAATCGATATTAAACCATTTAGGTTTTTTGGATATTACTTGCATGAAATATGCCTCTAGAGCATTTACTACATTAGCATTAAAATCAACATTGCCTACAGGAAGATTGAAGTCTCCATTTTTATTGAATCGTAGCATTCGATTAAATCCATATATCAACAGAAGATACAAAACATATAAATCTGCTACCGACGATTCATTAAAATCCCTTTTCATCTGCCCATACGCTTCTTTGTTATATTTAGCATAATATGTTTTTTTATACTGTCGTTTAAGTTCTACCGGAATACGATCTTCCTTATATGAATATGATAGTCCATACTCAGCGATAAGACTTTCTATTCGACTAAAAAATTCAGTTCGTTTATTGGCAGATTTACATAAGAATTTGTGTAGCGCAATTACATTTACATCTATATCATTCAGGTAAAATTTCCGAGCGTCAATATTCATAAATACCGACCCTCCGCCAACAAACGGTTCAACGAATTTCTCTATGTCGTCAGGGAAATACGAGCTAATTTCTTCAATAAGCTTATATTTGTCTCCAACATAGAAAAAAGGTGATCTTACTATCTTTTTTTTCATTGCCCTACTTCCGTGATAAATAATAGTTCCTTGTGCTTTGCAAAATTAGTCTTACCTGCATTAAAATATCTGTGATCGCAATCATATATCTTTGTAGTACCGCGTTCTTCTAAAATGGATTTAATCTGCTCTAATGTAATCTTGTTTTTTGATGACCCGCTTTTTGATTCGTATGTATTATTGTATGATACGACAATATACTTGACGTTCAATTTACTTATAAGATCCCGAAATGCAACGGGAGCACTAGAGGTACAATATGCACTCATATTTTGTGCTTTAGGCTTCATCGCTACACCAAACAATTAAGGCTTCTCCCAAGTTACCAGATTTTCGTAAATATGATAAAATCTACTATATTGACGAGAGTTATAAGGCGGGTCAATATATGCAACATCTGCCGTGATGTTTTCAGCAAGTATATTGGAGTCTTCTCTAAAGATTTCTACACACTGAGGATCAAGTGGCCTAATAAGTTGTATGGATAAAGGATGATACAGGATGTTTTTTTTGATGTATGCATCAAAATGCCCTACTGTATTTGCTATTTTATCAATACTATATATTAAAGAGGTCAATAGAATGGCATATTCCTTATGCGTCAATGCCACTTTCCTCCTTTCGACATCCTCCCTTATATGACCTATCAATTTGGAGTTCTTGTAATCAAAGAACTTATCTCCGAAATTATCCGAAAAGTAATTGTCTTCAATAGTGTCAGGATTTATATTATTATAATACTCTATGATTGAATGAAGTTTATTCATATCATAAGCTCCGGAACCAAAAAAGGCTTGATATATAATATTGTTAGATGACAGAAAGTCATTCATTATTATTCTCTTTGCATAAGGTATCGCAGCCTTGGAAACAGATGCGGTTCCCGCAAAGACATCAAAAAATGATTCAAACCCTCCTGTATGCTCGTTGATTATATTCATAATCCAAGGGGTTAACTTTGCTTTATTTCCAATATATCTACGACTCTCCAAATCAAACATCTTATACCCCAAAAGAGTGACATCTATATCAGTTCGATTATAGACTTCTTGTAATGACAATTTCAATTCCTCACGAACATCTTTTGAATACTGACTCAATGACTCCATTTACTTTACACGTTGACAATTTCTGTCAAAGGTAAAACGAATATTTGAATGCAGCTAATTTTCGAGCATAAAAAATGAGCACGGAGACTAAGCCAATTATCCTTTTTGCAATATTTTTATAAAAAAAGCCGCCCCTGAAAAAACAGAGACGACTTCTTCTACTTATTATATAACAACTTATTATATTACTTATATTCCGCCCAACTCTTGATAGCAATATCATCAATGCTCATTGTACAGAAAGCATTAATAAATGCACTAGCCAAACGGGCATTCGTTATCAACGGAACATTCAGGTCGATAGCCGCACGACGGATTTTATATCCGTTGTCCAACTCTCCGGCTGTCAAATTCTTCGGAATGTTGACTACCATATCAATCTTTTTACTATGGAGCATTTCCAAAGCTTGCGGATGTCCTTCTTCACTCGGCCAATAAACATGAGTACTCTCAATACCGTTTTCGGCAAGCGCTTTGTGCGTACCGCCCGTAGCAAAGAGCTTATATCCTTTATTTACCAACATACGGGCTGCGTCTATCATATCGGCTTTCTGTTTCATTGTACCTGTAGAAAGCAGGATATTCTTCTTCGGAATGCGATAACCTACGGAAAGCATTGCTTTCAGTACGGCGCAGGAAGTATCCATACCTATACAACCGACTTCACCGGTGGAAGCCATATCTACCCCCAACACCGGGTCGGCTTTCTGCAAACGGTTGAAGGAGAACTGGGAAGCCTTGATTCCAACATAGTCCAGTTCAAAAAGATTCTTTTCCGGTTTTTCGACAGGCAGGCCAAGCATTACTTTCGTTGCCAGTTCGATAAAGTTTATCTTCAATACCTTGCTGACAAACGGGAAAGAGCGGCTGGCACGCAGGTTGCATTCGATCACCTTGATATCATTATCTTTTGCCAGATATTGGATATTGAACGGACCGGAAATGTTCAAAGCCTTGGCAATCTCACGGCTGATACGCTTGATGCGGCGAACCGTCTCCACATATAACTTTTGCGGCGGGAATTGAATGGTCGCATCACCGGAGTGCACACCGGCAAACTCGATGTGCTCACTGATAGCATACGCTACGATTTCTCCATTTTGAGCCACGGCATCCATTTCCACTTCCTTGGCATGCTCAATAAACTGACTTACTACTACCGGATGTTTCTTCGATACATTGGCTGCCAGTTTCAGGAAACGTTCCAGTTCTTCCTGATTGGAGCAAACATTCATCGCGGCACCCGAAAGCACATAAGACGGACGGACAAGTACAGGAAAACCGACCTCGTCAACAAATTCATTGATATCATCCATAGAAGTCAGTTCACGCCAACGCGGCTGGTCTACACCAATACGGTCGAGCATGGCAGAGAATTTCTCGCGATCCTCAGCGTTGTCAATGCTTTTGGCACTTGTACCGAGAATATTGATATTTTGTGCATCCAGGCGCAATGCCAGATTATTCGGAATTTGTCCACCGGTAGATACAATGACGCCATGTGGATTTTCGAGTTCCAGAATATCCATTACGCGTTCGAAAGTCAGTTCATCGAAATAGAGGCGGTCGCACATATCGTAATCCGTAGATACGGTTTCCGGATTATAGTTAATCATAACGCTGCGCCACCCTTCCTTGCGGATTGTATTCAATGCCTGAACACCACACCAGTCGAACTCAACCGAAGAACCGATACGATAGGCACCGGAGCCTAGTACGACGATAGATTTATGGTCACCCAGATAATGAACGTCATTTGCTACACCACTATAAGTAAGATATAGATAATTAGTTTGTGCCGGGTATTCGGCAGCCAGAGTATCAATTTGTTTCACAACGGGAAGAATACCCGCACGTTTGCGATGATTACGGACATAGAGAATGCCGTCTTCCATATCACCTTCATAACCAATGGCACGGGCAATCTGGAAATCGGAGAAGCCTTGCACTTTCGCTTTCTTCAGCAATTCTCCCGGCAAGTCGGTAATCTGTTTGTGATTGTTTCCCCAACTGTGCAGTTCTTCGGAAGTCTGCATAATATTCATCAGTTTCTGAAGGAACCACTTGTCAATCTTTGTCAGTTCATGTACCTGATCAATTGTGTATCCGGCACGGAATGCTTTCGATATTACAAAAATACGTTTATCGGTCGGCTCACGAAGTGCTTTGTCAATATCAGAGATAACCAGTTCTTTGTTTTCCACAAATCCGTGCATTCCCTGTCCTATCATACGAAGACCTTTCTGGATCGCTTCTTCAAAAGTACGACCGATAGCCATTACTTCACCGACTGATTTCATTGAAGAACCCAATTCTTTGTCTACCCCATGGAATTTACCCAAGTCCCAACGAGGAATTTTACAGACCACATAATCCAGAGCAGGCTCGAAGAAGGCGGAGGTCGTTTTTGTTACGGAATTTTTCAAATCGAAAAGTCCGTAACCCAATCCTAATTTAGCGGCAACGAAAGCCAGCGGATAGCCGGTTGCTTTGGAGGCCAAGGCTGATGAACGGGAAAGACGGGCATTTACTTCAATCACCCGGTAATCTTCGGATTCCGGATCGAAAGCGTATTGTACGTTACATTCGCCCACGATACCGATATGGCGAATGATACGGATAGCCAATTCACGAAGTTTATGATATTCTTTGTTAGTAAGCGTTTGAGACGGAGCAATAACGATAGACTCACCGGTATGGATACCTAGCGGATCGAAATTCTCCATATTACAAACAGTAATACAGTTATCGAAGCGGTCGCGCACTACTTCGTATTCCACTTCTTTCCAGCCACGGAGTGATTTTTCCACCAATACTTGTGGGGAGAAGGAAAAAGCCTTTTCTACCAGAATATTCAGTTGTTCCTCGTTATCACAAAAACCGGAACCCAAACCACCCAATGCATAAGCAGCACGAACAATCACCGGATAACCCAGTTCTTTTGCTGCACGACGAGCATCTTCCGCATTTTCCACGGCTTCGCTCTTGATAGTCTTTACATTGATTTCATTCAGTTTCTGCACGAAAAGTTCACGGTCTTCGGTATCCATAATAGCTTGTACCGGAGTACCGAGTACCTTTACATTATATTTTTCAAGGACTCCTTCCTTATATAAAGCCACACCGCAATTCAAAGCGGTCTGACCGCCAAATGCAAGCATAATGCCTTCGGGTCTCTCTTTCTGAATCACTTTCTCTACGAAGTACGGAGTCACCGGCAGGAAGTAAATCTGATCTGCCACTCCTTCGGAAGTCTGTACCGTAGCAATATTCGGGTTGATGAGAATCGTTGAATCCCCTCTTCTTTCAAGGCTTTGAGTGCCTGCGAACCGGAATAGTCGAACTCACCGGCCTCACCGATTTTTAGGGCACCGGAACCCAGCAGCAATACTTTCTTTATATTTTCTTTCATAATTGTCGGTTATTTAAGCAGGTTTACAAATTCATCGAACAGAAATTCCGTGTCCGTAGGTCCACTGGCAGCTTCCGGGTGGAATTGTGCCGAGAACCAAGGATTCGTCTTATGTTTAATTCCTTCGTTAGAACCGTCATTCATATTGATGAAAAGCGGCTCCCAATCTGCTCCTAACGTATTATTATCTACGGCATAACCGTGATTTTGGGAAGTGATGAAACATCGTTCCGTACCTACCATACGCACAGGCTGATTGTGGCTACGGTGTCCGTACTTCAGTTTATATATCTTGGCACCTCCGGCTTTCGAGAGTAATTGATTACCCATACAGATTCCGAAGATAGGAAGTTTTTCGTTTTTCATTGCCTTGCGGATATTTTGTACCGCAGCATCACAGGTATCCGGATCGCCCGGACCATTGGAAATAAACAATCCGTCAAATTCGAGTCCATTGAAGTCATAATCCCAAGGGACACGAATCACTTCAACATCACGTTTCAGCAGACAACGGATAATATTAGTCTTTACACCGCAATCCACCAATACCACTTTCCTTTTATCCGCACCTTCATTATAGCGAATCACTTCCTTGCAACTTACTTTATCTACATAGTTAACGCCTGCATAAGTAGCTTCAAGAACATTGTCCGGTTCATCGTCAAAAACAATCTTTCCCAACATCACGCCATGTTCGCGGAGTACTTTAGTCAGTTCGCGGGTATCAATGCCTGTGATGCCGGGAACCTGCTCACGTTTCAGCCAGTCGCCGAGACTTTCAACAGCATTCCAATGACTGTATTCGTAAGAATAGTCACTTACGATAATCGCTTCCGCATGAATCTTCTCACTTTCCATAAAAGTAGCGAGTCCGTTCGGTTCGATTGAAAAAGGGGGAACTCCGTAATTTCCTATCAACGGATAGGTAAGAGTCATCAACTGTCCGGCATACGAAGGGTCAGTGAGACTCTCCGGATATCCGGTCATGGCAGTA
>ERZ791720.1100-NODE-1100-length-10049-cov-3.48699_pt1 | contig 10049 bp, 8 predicted proteins | sample MGYA00510048_ERZ791720 | MGnify/ENA primary metagenome ERZ791720 (study PRJEB30046, sample SAMN00715142) | human gut metagenome | study: EMG produced TPA metagenomics assembly of the A metagenome-wide association study of gut microbiota in type 2... | reverse complement strand
GTACGATCGATACCGTGAACCCGATCGTTGAGGGTGGTACCGGATTTATCCCCGGTCCGTTCGGTACGGGCAAGACGGTGCTTCAGCACGCTATCTCTAAACAAGCGGAAGCGGATATCGTGATTATCGCTGCCTGCGGTGAGCGTGCGAATGAAGTAGTGGAGGTCTTTACGGAGTTTCCGGAATTGGTAGACCCGCATACGGGACGTAAATTGATGGAACGTACGATCATTATCGCCAATACATCCAACATGCCGGTAGCCGCTCGTGAGGCATCCGTATATACGGCGATGACCATCGCCGAGTATTATCGCAGCATGGGCTTGAAGGTTCTGTTGATGGCCGACTCTACTTCCCGCTGGGCACAGGCTTTGCGTGAGATGTCCAACCGTTTGGAGGAGTTGCCCGGACCGGATGCTTTCCCGATGGACTTGTCCGCTATCGTGGCGAACTTCTACGCTCGTGCGGGATTCGTCCATTTGAAAAACAACGCTACAGGTTCCGTCACTTTCATCGGTACGGTATCGCCGGCCGGTGGTAACTTGAAGGAGCCGGTGACCGAGAATACGAAGAAGGTGGCCCGTTGTTTCTATGCCTTGGAGCAGGAGCGTGCCGACCGTAAACGTTATCCGGCCGTAAACCCGATCGAGAGTTATTCCAAGTATATCGAGTATCCGGAGTTTCAGGAATACATCGCTAAACATATCTCCCCGGAATGGATCGAGAAAGTAAACGAGATCAAGACCCGTATGTTGCGTGGTAAGGAGATTTCCGAGCAAATCAATATCTTGGGTGATGATGGTGTGCCTGTCGAGTATCACGTTACATTCTGGAAGTCCGAGTTGATCGACTTCGTGATCTTGCAACAGGATGCTTTCGATGCCATCGATGCGGTTACTCCGTTGCAACGTCAGGAATTCATGCTGGATAGAGTCGTGAATGTTTGCCGTTCAGAGTTTAAGTTTGATACCTTCCTAGAGGTTATGGACTACTTTAAGAAGATGATCAACATCTTTAAGCAGATGAACTATTCGGAATATGAGAGTGACCAATTCAAGAAGTTTAATACGGAACTGGATGAACTTTTGAAGGAGAGAATCGAAAATTAAAAGAGTTATGGCAACAAAAGCATTTCAAAAAATATATACGAAGATTACCCAGATCACAAAAGCTACCTGTTCGCTGAAAGCAACGGGAGTTGGGTATGATGAGTTGGCCTCTGTAGACGGAAAGCTGGCTCAGGTGGTAAAGATTATCGGCGACGAGGTGACGTTGCAGGTATTCTCTGGAACGGAAGGTATCCGTACGAATGCCGAGGTGGTATTCATGGGGAAGGCCCCTTCCTTGAAAGTAGGTGACCAGTTAGCCGGACGTTTCTTCAACGCTTATGGCGAGCCTATCGATGGCGGTCCGATCCCCGAGGGACGTGAGGTCGAGATCGGTGGTCCGTCCGTGAACCCGGTACGTCGTAAACAACCCTCTGAATTAATCGCTACGGGTATCGCCGGTATCGACTTGAATAATACCTTGGTAACCGGTCAGAAGATCCCGTTCTTCGCCGACCCCGACCAGCCTTTCAACCAAGTTATGGCGATGGTAGCCTTGCGTGCAAAGTCCGATAAGATTATCTTGGGAGGTATGGGTATGACGAACGACGACTACCTGTTCTTTAAGAATACATTTAGTAACGCCGGTGCCCTAGACCGTATCGTTAGTTTTATCAACACGACCGAGGACCCGTCCGTAGAGCGTATCTTGATCCCGGATATGGCGTTGAGCGCCGCTGAGTATTTCGCCGTGGAGAAGAACGAGAAGGTCTTGGTATTGCTTACCGATATGACCAACTACGCCGATGCCTTGGCGATCGTATCAAACCGTATGGACCAGATCCCGTCTAAGGACTCTATGCCGGGTTCCTTGTATTCGGATTTGGCGAAGATTTACGAGAAAGCCGTTCAATTCCCAGCGGGAGGTTCTATCACGATTATCGCCGTAACGACCTTATCCGGTGGTGATATCACGCATGCCGTACCTGATAATACGGGTTATATCACGGAAGGTCAGTTGTATTTGCGTCGTGATAGCGATGTGGGTAAGGTCATCGTCGATCCGTTCCGAAGCTTGTCTCGTTTGAAACAGCTGGTAACCGGAAAGAAGACCCGTGAGGATCATCCACAGGTAATGAACGCCGCCGTACGTTTGTATGCCGATGCCGCCAACGCTAAGACCAAGCTGGAGAATGGTTTCGACTTGACCGACTACGACAACCGTACCTTGTCTTTCGCCAAGGATTATTCTTCTAAGCTGTTGGCTATCGACGTAAACTTGGATACGACGGAGATGCTGGACGTAGCTTGGGGATTGTTCGCTAGATATTTCAGCCCGGAGGAGGTAAATATCAAACAAGGATTGGTTGATAAGTACTGGAAGTAAATTAAATAAACATGGCAATAAAGTTTCAATATAATAAAACCTCTCTTCAGCAATTGGAAAAGCAACTGAAGATGCGTGAACGCTCCCTGCCTACGATCAAGAGCAAGGAGAGCGCCCTGCGTATCGAGGTGAAGCGGACCAAGGACGAAGTGAATAAATTGGAACTTCAGCTAGAACGAGAGATTCAGAGTTACGAGAATATGGTGGCTTTGTGGAACGAGTTCAATCCGGAGCTGATCTCCGTGAAGGACGTTACACTCTCCACGAAGAAGATCGCCGGCGTGATCGTCCCGTTATTGGACGAGATCAAGTTCGAGATCGGACACTATAGTCTCTTTAATGCCCCCGCATGTTGTACGGATGGTATCGAGTTGCTGAAAAAGCTGGCTCGTACCGGTATCGAGGCGGAGTTCTCGGGCATGAAGCTGGAGTTGTTGGAGCATGCTAGGAAAAAGACCACTCAGAAGGTGAACCTGTTTGAGAAGGTACAGATTCCGGGTTATAAGGATGCGATCCGTAAGGTGAAACGGTTTATGGAAGACGAGGAGAGTCTTTCTAAGTCCTCACAGAAGATCATGAGAGCCAATCAGGAGAAACGTAAGGCAAAAGAAGAAAAAGAGGAGGCCGAGGTATGATAGTAAAGATGAGTAAATATGCCTTTATGGTGTACCATAAGGAGTATGATACGTTCCTTTCTACGCTTCGTGACTTAGGTGTCGTCCATATCAAGGAGACAAACTCCGTGATGGATAACGAGAGGTTGCAAGAGCTTCTGGCTGAGCGTAAACAGATCAATACGCTGATGCGTTACTTTAAGAACCTCCATGCGGCGGAGAAAGACGTTAAGTTTGCCCCGGCCCGTGAGTTGACGAAAGAGGAAGGCTTGAAGTTGGTGCGTAAGATAGAGGAATTGCAAGATAAGAAAGCGCAATTGATCGCTTCCAAGCAATCGATCGAGAAGGATCTGGCTTATATGGAAATATGGGGTGAGTTCAGTTATCAGAATATCAACCGTCTGAAAAGGGCGGGATACGATGTTACGTTCTTTACCTGTCCTACCGCTAAGTACGAGCCGGAATGGGGCGTGCTGTATAACGCCATTCTGATCAATAACTTCCAATCGGTAACGTATTTTATCACGATTACCAAGGAAGGTACCTTGATCGATATAGACGCTGAACGTCCGAAGATGCCGGTTCAAGGATTGGCGAAGTTGCGTGCCCGTCTGGATCAACGTACCAAGGATATCCAGAATGTGGAGGATGAGCTGAAACATCGTGCCGTGGAGGATTATAAAACGTTGGAGGAATTCGATAAGAACCTGCAGGACGAGTTTAACCTTTCTAATGCGTTAGTGCAGACAGACCGGCAAGCGGGCGATAAGCTTATGTTGTTGGAAGGTTGGGTGCCGACGGAAAATGCTCCGGCCTTGGAGCACGAGCTGGATAAGCAAGGTTATTTCTTCCAGCAATTAGAGATCGAGGATGGGGATAAGGTGCCTATCAAGTTACGGAATAATAAATTCAGTAAGCTGTACGAGCCTATCACGAAGATGTTCTCCTTGCCTAATTATGGTGAACTTGATCCGACCCCGTTGTTCGCCCCGTTCTTTATGCTGTTCTTCGGACTTTGTTTCGGCGATGGCGGATACGGTTTGTTGGTCATGATCGCTTGTACGATCTTGAAGAAGAAGGTGAACCCGGATTTCAAGCCTTATTTGACCTTGTTCCAGTATTTAGGTTTCGCCGCCTTATTGGTGGGTACTTGTACGGGATCTTTCTTCGGAGTGGCCTTGGCGGATATCCCGGCTTTGTCAAAGATCAAGAACTACTTTGTGAATAGCGACAACTTGATGACATTCTCTATTGTCATCGGTTTGGTACAGATCATATTCGGTAAATGTGTCGCTGCTTACAAGATCAAGATACAGAAAGGAACGAAACACAGTATCGCTCCGTTCGCTTGGGTGTTCGTGATCATATCCTTGGCATTGGCGTTCGGACTTCCGATGTTAAACGTTCACTTGCCGAACGCTGTCGTTATGGTATGTTACGGAATCGCCATCTTGGGTCTGGTTGTCGCTTATCTGTACAATACACCGGGCAAGAACGTATTCTTGAACTTTGGTACCGGACTTTGGAACACGTACAATATGGCCTCCGGATTGCTGGGTGATACGTTATCATACATTCGTTTGTTCGCTATCGGTCTGACCGGTTCCATCTTGGGTGGCGTATTTAATACGTTGGCGGTTACGATGACAGACGGTATGAATATCGTGGCACGTGCGATTTGTATGTTGTTGATCTTGTTAGTGGGTCACTCCATCAATATCGCTCTTTGTACGATTAGCTCCTTGGTACACCCGCTTCGTTTGATCTTCGTGGAATATTACAAGAACGCAGAGTTCGAAGGTGGAGGTAAGGCTTATGAGCCATTCAGAAAAGCATAACAATTAAACGAGAAAATAAAACAATAAAAGAATAATTTAAAAACACATTTTATTATGGAACCAATTTTATTAGCTTATGTAGGTATTGCGTTGATGACAGGTTTAACTTTTATCGGCAGTAGTTATGGTGTTACGATCGCAGGTAATGCGGTGGTAGGTGCGATGAAGAAAAATCCGGATGCTCTGGGTACGTACATCGCTTTAAGTGCGTTGCCTTCTTCACAGGGTTTGTATGGATTCGTGGGCTACTTTATGATGCAGAAGTTCTTGGTCGCTGATATTTCCATGTTGGCCGCTACGGCTGTTTTCGGCGCTGGTTTAGTGTTAGGTTTCGCTGGTTTTTACTCTTCAATCCGCCAAGCTCAAGTTTGTGCGAATGGTATCGCTGGTGTTGGTGCCGGACACAACGTATTCGGTGCTACGATGGTAATGGCCGTATTCCCTGAGTTATACGCTATCTTGGCCTTATTGGTTGTGATCTTGATTGGCGGAACGATTCCTGTCGCCTAATCATTCAAACATCTGGATATAATAAAGGCCGTCCCGGACATTCCCGGGGCGGCTTTTTTGATTGGATCAATGAATAAACTATCTCTTTTAGTTTATTAACTATACGAATTAGTTTGGTAACTAAAAGTTTTAGTTACTTTGTCGCAAACAAGATAAGGTTATGAAACGACTTACGGCGAAAGAAGAAGAAATCATGGGCTGGTTCTGGCAGAAAGGCCCATTGTTCGTGAAGGAGCTACTTGAATATTACGAGGAGCCTAAACCTCATTTCAATACCCTTTCTACGATTGTCCGAGGCTTGGAGGAGAAAGGTTTCCTCGCCCATAAGAATTTCGGGAATAGCTATCAATATTATGCGGTCTTAACAGAAAAGGAGTATAGCAACGGCACGCTGAAAAATGTGATCGCTAAGTATTTCAATAATTCTTATCTGGGGGTTGTCTCTACGCTGATCAAGGAAGAGGATATCTCTGTGGATGATCTGCGAAAACTAATAGATGATGTAGAACAAGGGAATCGTAAATAAGAACGAATATGGGAATCTTCTTTGTATATATCCTTAAATCATCCGTGTGCTTGACGATATTTTATCTGTTTTATAAGCTATTGTTGAGCCGTGATACCTTCCATCGTTTCAACCGGATCGCTTTATTAAGCTTGATCATGCTTTCGGTTATCATCCCATTTTGTGAGATTACTTTGGAGGAAGCGACGGCCATTCAGCGTCCGGTCATGGATTTGGAGAATTTGCTAGCGGCGGTTTCCATGAGAACGTCGGCAGAATCCGCTAGCCAACCTGTATGGTTACGAGTTATGGTGATAGCCTATATAATCGGAGGGATATTAACGCTTTGTCAATTCGCATATTCATTTTATGCCTTGTTTCGGTTGATGAGACAAGGTACACCGAAGCTGGTGGACGGAATCCATTTGATTCTTACGGACCAACCAGTCGTCCCGTTCAGTTGGATGCGAACGATCGTAATAAGCCGGAAGGATTTTGAGGAAAGTGGGATAGAGATCATGACGCATGAGATGGCGCATATAAAAGCCCGTCATTCCATTGATCTGCTGATCTCCGAGATTTGTATCCTGTTCCATTGGTTCAACCCATCTGTCTGGTTGTTGAGACAGGAATTGCAAAATATCCATGAATACGAGGCCGACGAGAGCGTATTAAATCAAGGCGTCGACGCAAAAAGATATCAATTATTATTAATCAAAAAAGCTGTTGGTGCACAGCGCTTCACTTCTATGGCCAACAGCTTTAATCACAGTTCACTTAAAAAGCGAATAGCTATGATGTTAAAACAAAAATCAAGTCCATGGGCACGGTTGAAGTATCTGTATGTACTCCCGTTGGCAGCCTTAACGGTGGTAGCCTTTGCCCGTCCGGAAATCTCTCACGAATTGGAGAAGATTTCGAGTGTCAAAATTAGCGAAATTATTCCGGTTCAGGAAAAAAAAGAGCCTAAAAGAAATGTAGAGGTTGAGACCCTCGCGAGGGATTCGGTCGTTTCTGAAAAAGATATGCAAGCGATACAGGAAAAGGTCTCGGCCGTGATGGAGAAATACCAGCCGGAGATTGACAAGGCGGTCGAAGAGGCTGTGAAAGCGGCGAATATCGACGAGATCGTTTCTGCAGAAATGGCGAAACACCAAGTTGAGATCGACAAGGCTGTGCAAGCGGCGATAGAGGCAGCCAAGATAGATGAGACTATTGCCGCCGAAATGGAGAAGATCCAACCGGAGATCAACCGAACCATAGAGGAGGCCATGAAAGCCATAGATATCAATGAGAAGGCTGCTAAGGAGGCATCAAAGGTAAAATCCTCTTTCTCCGGTATTGTTTACATCGATGGAGTGGAATCATCTAAAGAGAGGATGGACAATTTGAATCCCGATCGTATTGCGTCTATGAATGTGTACAAAGGAAACGAGGCGATCGCTAAATTCGGAGAGAAAGGTCGTAATGGTGTTATCGAGATAAAATTGAAGAAATGATTTTCGCATATATATGCAAGGTAGGCTTGTTCGGCTCCCTCTGTGCGGGAATGTTTCTAACCTCCTGTATGGAGCGTGAAAACGAAGAAGCGAGCAAGCGGGTGATTGAGGTAGGTAAAGCTATCTCATCGCCTGCCGAGCTGAAAGCCTCTGATTATTTTGATGAGATCCGGTATGTCCCTTTAGAGACGAGGGATGATTGTCTAGTCGGAAGTTCTCCTGATATCAAGTTATTGGATAAATATATTCTGATCACTTCCGCTAACCGGCAATGTCTTTTGTTTGATAAGGCTACAGGAAAGTTTAAATGTCAGATAGGGCATGTAGGGAAGGATCCGGGTGGCTATAGAAACGTAGACTGTTTGGTGGACGAGTTGAACGGGCGTTTGCTGTTTAATGGATGGGGACATGATTTGATTAGCTATAATCTGGATGGCAATTATATCGGAAAAATAGAGGTTCCATGCATTCAAGAAAATGTGTATCCATCCAATTGCTTTGTGATGAATGGGGATACGATAGCCGGTTTTTTCCAGAATACTTTGGGAAAGGAGGAGAACCGTGTTATTTATTTTCAAGAGGGAGGTAAATTGTTGGCCTTATTACCGAATGAGAGTCAATGCGCTTCTTTCGAGATTAATTCTATGTCCGTATGGAAGGGTGAGAGCGCCGTGAAGGAGTTCGGGCCGTCTGCCTTGAGAGGTCTCATTTATATGGAAGGCAAAGATCCGGAAACGGCTAGTGTTATGTATCCCAACAATTCCAATTTCTGGCATGTCGGGAAGGATACTTATTTCATGGAGTCTTTCAATGACACGATCTTCCATTCGGGAGGTACGGCCTTGATACCTCATCTTTGGTTTGATTGCGGTGATATGAAATGGGATTATAAGGATCGTTTCAGCATCAACAAGAGTAGGGGACTATTCATTTCTCAAGTGCTGGATAGTAAACACGTTCTTTTTGCCTTGGCGATTACCGGCTTATACGATAAGGATAAACGAAAGACTTATAGTGTGGCTTTTGATAAACAAAAGGGCGAGACGAAAGCCTCTTTATTCGAGAAAGGAATCAAGGATGATATAACCGGTTTCCTGCCTATCCAATTGATGACAGTTTCCATCTCGGGCGAATATGGAGGTCTTCTTTCAATGGAGGATATAGCGAAGTGGGCGGATAAGCATACTGATCAAGAGCTTCCGAAGGAATTGGCTGCGTTGAGAGACCTTGATGAAGAAAAAAATCCGGTAGTGGTACTTATGAGGTAAGCTATTTTATATCGGATAATCATTTATTTCCCCTTTACTCTTCTCTTTTTTGAGATAGGGTAAAGGGGATGTCTTTTTAAATACATTTGTTCATTCATTTACAAAACAGTATTTAAAATAGGGATATGGATGAGAAAGGATTTGTAGAAGGTATGAGGGAGTATATAGCCCAGTTGAATCGAGAAAAGCGATATTCCTCGGCTAAGAGTTATCAAGACGCATTAAACTCCTTTATAAGGTATAGCGGAACCGACTGTATAGCTTACTCGGCTATTAATAAGGATAATCTTCGCCGGTACGAGGCTTATTTATTGGAGAACGGCTGTATGCGCAATACGATTTCCACTTATATGCGGCGTTTGCGTTGTATCTATAACAAAGCGGTGGAGAACGGTAAGGCGGAATTTATTCCCACTTTATTCAAGGGGATTTTTACGGGTGTGGAAAGTAAGCGTAAGAAGTCCTTGCCTATCGAGGATTTACACCGTCTGATGACAGTCCCGGTGGAGGATGGGAAGCAGAGAAAGACACAGTTGGCGCTTTGCTTGATGTTTCTGTTTGGGGGTATGTCTTTCGTTGACTTTGCCCACTTGAAGACCGGTAATATCAAAAACGGTATATTAGATTACAACCGTCAGAAGACCGGGACACCGATGAGACTGGAGATCTTGGAGACAGCCGAGACAATGTATAAGGAATTGTCAGGAGAGAAAGTGCGAGATTCCGGATATTTATTTCCCTTTCTGAGTGGCACCAGAGAGGGGCGTGAGGAATACCTCGAATACAATGCGGCACTATTTCGATTTAACCGGAATTTAAAAGCGTTGAAAGAATTTGCGGGAATTACCTCGGATGTCACCTCTTATACGATTCGCCATTCTTTTGCCATGACATTAAAAGAACAAAATGTCCCGATTGAAATGATCAGCGAACTATTGGGGCATAAATCTATCAAGACAACACAAATTTATTTAAGGAGTTTCTCTTTAGGGAAAATGACGGAGGTTAATAGCGCCTGCTTTGGCGGTGTCTATAATTATGAATCTCAAGCGGGGTGAGGCTACTTGGAGAGTAGCGTATTCTTTCACGGCGCAAATGTAATAAAAAATAGCTAAAAACAAGCGAATAGATCCGCTTGTTTGTTCATTATTGGTGTTTGACCCTCTCTATTCTTTGATTTTTCCATTTTTTCCTAGACGTATAGACACGGTGATGCGGGCGAAACGACTCCTTGTTTTCGGTATCATTCCGCCATGTCTCATAACCTGTGTGTATCCCTGTAGAGATGGGGCGTGCCCCGTCTCATCCCTTCAAAATGGTATTTAAAATTACTCCCAGACGGTGGGAGACGGGGCATGCCCCGTCTCTACAACCGGGTAATA
>ERZ791720.1096-NODE-1096-length-10070-cov-2.85432_pt1 | contig 10070 bp, 7 predicted proteins | sample MGYA00510048_ERZ791720 | MGnify/ENA primary metagenome ERZ791720 (study PRJEB30046, sample SAMN00715142) | human gut metagenome | study: EMG produced TPA metagenomics assembly of the A metagenome-wide association study of gut microbiota in type 2... | reverse complement strand
CTTGTCAATTTCAATTATTCTGTTTTAATGCTACCCCAACTATTGACATAGAGCCCTTTTTTATGTATATCGTTGCAACGCAATAGCATAACCCTCAACAGATAACTATAATTGAAACAGGCACTTACATAATTGCAAGTGCCTGTTTCATGGCTGAGCCGGCGGGATTCGAACCCACGGGTGACGGAGTCAAAGTCCGTTGCCTTACCGCTTGGCGACGGCTCAGTATATATTCTATTCTTATTGATTATTAAAAAAACAAGCCGCCAAAGAATTTCTTCAGCGGCTGTTGGTGACCCATCGGAGATTCGAACTCCGGACACCTTGATTAAAAGTCAAGTGCTCTGCCAACTGAGCTAATGAGTCAAATGGGGTGGAATGCCGGATTCGAACCGGCGGTCTCCAGTGCCACAAACTGGCGCGTTAACCAACTACGCTAATCCCACCATAAGTGGCGCGCCAAAAGGGACTCGAACCCCTGACCTACTGCTTAGAAGGCAGTTGCTCTATCCAGCTGAGCTATTGGCGCATCAGTTGCTGACCTCAGTCAGCCTTTATATTATACCCATATACGGCATATTTGTCAACACTTTTTTGAATTTTTTTCATATTTAATTTTTAAAAAGTTTTTTTCGGACAAAATCCGCCAAATTACGGCTTTCCGTATTTCTGAGCAAGTGCAAGATTCCTGTAATCGGGTTCAGACGAAACCTCTCTTATAAGCTTTACAAACTTAGGAAGTTGATACCGCTGATCTTCACTAAGCAATTCAATTTCTATTGTTGCCCTGTCATTCCAGAACGGATAAACATCAAGTTCGCAGTAAGTGCTGTTGTCAACAATGCAATATCTGTCTTTACTGATGACGCCTGTAACATACTGCCTTTGAGCAAGGTACGAGTCGTATTGTTCTTTTGAAATATAATTTTCAATTTCGATCCGCTTAATATCCGATATCTTGATTTTTACAGTTTTAATATATACAGCCTTGTCACCCTCTCCCCTTTTGCGGATTCTGAAATATCCTTCCTCGGGAGTAGTGAGGTATGCCTGTGTAATAGGAATTCTGCGACAGGTTTTTATGCTGTTCAAAAATTCAATATCAGGATATTCAATCAAAAATTTTCTTTCAATTTCAAGTGGTTTCGGAATTCCGAGAAATGCGACAACCTCCTTGAGAAGTCTTTTCAGCTTAGTATCAAAGTCGGTCGAATTATCAATAATTCTCAGATGCGGTGTGCCTGTCCACACAGCCATAACATCTGTGTCAACTTCTCTTGCTTTTTCAAGACTTTCTTCCCTGCGGAAAATATTGGTTTCTTTTCCGTAATACTCTTCTGCACCGTCTGCGGAAGTCACAAGATGAAATACTGCGTCATAAGAATTTCGTATTACATCTTCATTCAAATTGTGAATACCTGCATACTTTGCAAACTCATCTTCCGTAACATATGCTCGACTGTCAAGCAGTCCTCTGTCAAAAAGCAAAACTGCCTTTTCACAATCCATATTTTTGGCAATTTGCGTTTTTTCATTCTCCTCAGCAAGCTGAATTTCAAACAGTTCTCTGTGAAATTCATAAGAGCCGACATTTTCGGGGGTTTTGCCCTCACTAAACAATCTGCTTGCAACCTCACCGATTGTAATTGTAGGAATATTAAGCTTTTTAAGCTCTTCGCTGATATATTTTAATGCGGAAGTCTTGCCGCCGCAAGGTCCTCCCGTCAATACTATTTTTACAACTTCAGCCATAAAATCACCCATGTAACTTATTTAATTAAGTATATATCCCAACAGCAATTTTTTTATTCTGTAGAAGAACATTGTTGTTTGTTTTGCCCTTTAAAAGATAATATCGGCAAAATGAAAGTTTCTTATGCAGTAAAATTCATATTATACATTAAAAAGCGTATAAATTATCGTAAAAACGGTGAAATATGCTGTAATAACATTGACAAGTTGCGTGTTAAAGTGCTAAAATATGTGTATAACCAATGAGGTTTTTTCTTATATTGAAAGGAAGTATTTATGATGGAAAAGCAGAATATTGACTGGGCAAACATTGGCTTCGGTTATATGCCCATCGGTGAAAGATTTGTAGCTAATTATAAAGACGGTAAGTGGGACAACGGCAGTATGACAGCCGACACCACAATTACTATCAGCGAATGTGCAGGCGTTTTGCAGTATGCTCAGACTTGCTTTGAGGGTATGAAAGCGTACACTACCTGTGACGGCAGAATTGTTGTGTTCAGACCTGACCTTAACGGACAGAGAATGGAGGACAGCTGTAAGCGTCTTGAGATGCCTGTATTTCCAAAAGAAAAGTTTGTTGAGGCTGTTTGCAATGTTGTTAAGGCAAATGCCGATTATGTTCCTCCGTACGGCACAGGCGCAACACTTTATATTCGCCCGTATATGTTCGGCAGCGGTCCTGTAATCGGTGTTAAGCCGTCGGCAGAATATCAGTTCAGAGTATTTACTACTCCTGTAGGTCCTTACTTCAAGGGCGGTGCAAAGCCTATTACAATTAAGGTTTCAGACTTTGACAGAGCTGCTCCTCACGGCACAGGTCATATCAAGGCAGGACTTAACTATGCAATGAGCCTTCACGCTATTGTTACCGCTCATGCAGAAGGTTTTGACGAAAATATGTATCTTGACGCCGCTACAAGAACTAAGGTTGAAGAAACAGGCGGTGCTAACTTTATTTTTGTAACAAAGGACAACAAGGTTGTTACTCCAAAGTCTAACAGCATTCTCCCCTCAATTACCCGCCGTTCACTTATGTATGTTGCTGAGCATTATCTTGGTCTTGAGGTTGAAGAAAGAGAAGTATACTTTGATGAAGTTAAGGACTTTGCAGAATGCGGTCTTTGCGGTACAGCTGCCGTAATCTCACCTGTCGGCAAAATTAACGACCACGGCAAGGAAATTTGTTTCCCGAGCGGTATGGATGAAATGGGTCCGATTACAAAGAAGCTTTACGATACACTTACAGGTATTCAGATGGGCAGAATCGAAGCTCCCGAAGGCTGGATTAAGGAAATCAAGTAATCAATTTTATACATATAACAAGACGGTCTGCGAGAACAGACCGTCTTTTATTTGCAGTTTATAATTATATTGTTGTAGGCAACATCCACGGCAGAATCATCTGTATTACAATGCAATACATAAAATTTTGTATGACGAATAAGATTATCGAGATTTGAGAGCAAAGACATTCCATCTGACTTATTCACAAATTTGACAGTAGATTTGTAGAGCCTTTGTACAATCTCATTTGTGTCGGGAATTGTAACAAAATTAACGTCTGAGCGTTCTATGAATATTATAGCGCCTACAGGAACGGTTTCGTTGTTAGCAATTCCGCTTCCGCCGTCAAACGGAGTTCCGCAGCATAGCGAGACTTCGTTTTTAATTTTCACAACAGGCTTATCGTCATTGAGAATATGAGCTTTTGAGCCGAATCTTTTCAACCACATCTTTGTATGAGTGGATTTGCCGACACCTGAATCGGCGGAAAATAAATACGCTTTTCCGTCAAAAACAAGTGCCGAGGAATGCACAAGCATAGCGCCACGGTGAATTATTTTGCGGTTAAAAATTGACGCCGTTGCAAATTCTTCGGCTTCATCAATGGTTGAACCTTCAACCATACGGCTCAACAGGGAATTTAAGTATGAGTCTGACGGTATTGCAGAAAAATCTGTACTTCTCTCCCCTTCATACAAAAACGGTTCGCACAATTTTTTTAAGTAATCAAATTTTGGTTCAATTTCAACGATAAAATCAGCTATTAAGAATTTTGGCAAAGCGTCCTCCGAAATAAAACAGACTCACAAAAAGTGAGCCTGTTTTTTTATTGGTTAGTTTAAATGAACGATAAACTTCTGAATTTCCGTTGCGTCAACTACCGTGATATCACCATCGATGTTATAATCGGCAAGATGTTTTTGTTCTGCCGAAAGCTCAACAATACCGGCAACATACTTCTGAATAAGAGTTGCATCTAAGATATCAATCCTGCCATCCATATTAACATCACCGACATCATAAGCAGAAATGCCCTCAAACGGAATATTGTTAGCCTTTGCATATTTCTCGGCATAAGAACCGTAACTGCCCTTGATTGTTACATTCGGAGAGCTTCTGAAAGCGTTAGAAGCAATAGAAGTCACGGATGTAGGAATGTAAACACTTTCAAGCTTAGGACAATTTGCAAAAGCGTAACTGCCAACTGATGTGCAGGTTTCAGGAAGTGTCACATTTTTCAGGGCAGAACATTTATAAAACATCTGATTCGGAAGTCCTGTAACCTTAGTCATAGACATATCAACGGTTTCAAGCGAAGTACAACCCTGAAAAGCACCTAAAACACATAGAGAAAGATTTTTGGAGAGCTTAACATCAGTAATATTAGTACAGTTAGAAAAAGCAAATGCACCAATTGTTTGGATTGTATCAGGCATTGAAACAGTTACCAATCCGGTTTTATCAGAAAATGTCGAAGGAGCAATTACATTGACCGTTATATCAATGAGCTGTGACGGTATCTGTAAATTTTCTTCTGTTCCAAGATAATCAGTAATTGTCAGTCCTGAATAATCGTTTTTGTAAAACTCGAAATTCTTGTCATAATAGTAGGTTTCAGCTGAAAATGAAACGCAAAACATTGACAAAAGCATTGCAAAAACAAAGAGAAATGTGCAGGATTTTTTTACTATTTTTTTCATAATTTACTCCTAACAAGCAAAAGTCTTACCCAAAAAGGTCGGCAGATGAAGAACACCTGCCGACATAACCTCTAATTAGTCACCGCCACCTACATCTTCGCCGACGTTATCCTCGGTTGGATCCGGTACATAGTTACCACTCGGGGTGATTTTCAAAACAGAATCAGAAAATGAAAATTTTACAATTTCAATTTCAGGTTCAAGATATGATTTTTTCATCAAATAACCTCCAATCGTATAATGTGCTCAAACACAAATTATGCCTTGTTGCCAACATAGCAGATATTATAATACTGTGGATTGGAAATCACAACATTGTTTACGCTACCGTCAGCATTTCTAATGATAACATAAGCATAAGCACTAAAGATATAATTCTGGTTAGCTGTGTTATTTGTGTATTTGATTACCTTATCAATTCTGTTTTTATTAGTAAGTGCATCGTTATTAAATACATACTTTGTAACTCTGACATTCTCATCGTTAATATCATAGAACCTATTTGCATTGTTCTTGACTTCATCATTCTTAACAAGAGCGACAAGATTAGTAAGAAGAGCTTCTTCGTCTTTAATACGATGTTTAGCAAGAATTGTTGATGTTGTATCTGCTTCGCCCTTATTAGCAGCGTCTACAAGTTGCTTTCTCTCTTCTTCTGTAAGTTTGTTAGTGTTGTTTCTAACAACAAATACACCACACTCAACATTAAGATTAGTTGTGTTTTCCTTAAATGTAGGAATAGCAGTTGAAGTAAATGCTGTGAGGAGGTCAACATAAACCTTATCAATTGCAGATGCTGAATCACCGTAAACCTCACGGTTCATTACAGGAGAGTTGATATTAGCAGTAAGAGAAGGAATATCTTCACCATAAACAGGAACGATGTAGTAATCAGCCATAATTCTAAGACCAAAATTACGCTCATAGCACTTTGTTACAAGTTCTTCAGTCTTATTACCGTTTTCATCTGCTTTATAAACATCCCAGTATGAGAACTGATTACCTTTTTCGTCTGTTTCAGGAGCTGAGAGAATGAAGTTACCGTTATCATCCTTAAAGAGTGTGTTATAAGCAACTGTCTTTTTATTCATAATAACAGTGTAGTACTCACCGTCTTTGTCGGGATAATAAACATCACATGTTTTGGGTGTCTGTGTGGCAATTACAGTTGCCTGTGATTTGCCTTTTTCGACCTTTCCTAAATCATTAAGATTCCACTTTGTCTCAACATACATTGTGTCGATTCGTGGAGCATACTTAGTAATAGTTTCATCTGTTGGAATATAGCCGTTAGTAATTTCCTTAGTAGAAAGTTCAACATTTTTTACAACATAAGAAACCATGTTGCCTTCACCTTCAACACTGAAACGGTGATAGTACTTATAAGTAATATCACAAGTACCGCCAACCTTTACGATGTCGGTGTAGTAGTTAAGAGCGTTAACAGCAAGTTTACCCTTCTTGAAAAGTGAACCTGCAGGAACAGTGAATGAGTATGTAAATTCACTTTTGCCTCTTAAATCCTTATCCTCAGGACCAATTTCAGTATATCCACCTGCTTCACCCTCGTAGAGAGCATAAACTGTGTTATCACCGTGACATTTTGCTCTAAGTGTAATTGTGAGTTCATCATTTTCGGCAAATTTGCATAGAGTGATATTTATTTGTCTTACCCTTTCATTTTCGGCAAATTTATCAATTGAAATAACGCCCTGTGTTTCATCAAATTCTACCGTAGAATTATCAGCTTTTTTCACAACAGCAGAAATGTAGTAGAAACCTGTACCTGCGTGCGCAGCAGGATCTGTACCCGTATATGCCGTATGATTAAGTTCAAGAGTACCTGTAGGAATTTCACTTACACGAGCGACAATATTATAGCTGTTTGACATAAGAATGTCAGTTGAAATATCAGTATAGTTATCACCAATCTTATTGCCATTGATGTACCAACCGTCAAAACGCCAGCCGTTGGCAACCTTAATGTTAAGGTGAGCAGTATCTGTAACTGATGAGAATGACGCTGTTGTAACATCGTTAATTGTTGCAGTAGCACCTGATTTTTCACCGATGAAGCCTGTGTTAGCTGTATTTGTATTTGTATCAGCTGTATAAACTTTATCATTCTGATACTTATATTCAATAGCTACATCAGAAGTAAATTCCTGACCGAGAGCTGAATAGTACCAACGACCATCAGAACGAGAGTAACCGTTACCATACTTTGAACCCTTTTCATAGCTGATTTTTACAGGCTTATTAAGATACTTTTCTGTGTTAAGAGCTTTGTACTGTTCTGAATTTTTATCCAAAAAGTCGGCAGGAGTACCACAAGTAATGAGAGTGCCACTGTTATCATATACACACCACTTAGTTGCCCACTCACCCTTAGTAGCATAATCCTGTAATTTGGTGTCTCTGGTGTCATGGCTACCGGTTGAAATTACATAGATACAAGACTGATTCTTATCTGTATCAGAAAGAATGTTGCCAAGAACATCTGTATCTCTACCGTAATAATCAGTGAATTTCTGCCATTTATTTATTTTTTTGTTTGTATCTGAATCTGCATCTTCAATATTATCTAATTTTGTAACAGCTGTGCCATTCTTAAAAGCATAATCAATGTTCTTTACAGCGTCAGCACTATCAGCATTGTAGAACTTATTCTGGAACATAATAGTCTTTACATTTTCCATTTCAGCAAGCTTTACAAAATCGCTGAAGTCATAAGTCTGCATATTTCTTCCCGAAGGAGAAAGTTTCACATGAACAGAGTCATTATAATAGTTATTAAGTGTAATACCTGAAACAGTATCAGTAGTTTTCTCAAGAGTACCGTTGTTGTTTTTATAATAGTACTTTGAAATCTTTGTTACATAATACTGACCGTCCTTAACAAGAGGCTGACCGGGATATTTCTCAAAGAAGTGAACTATACCATCTTTAGTTGAATAGCAGTATGGGTCAACAGAAAGCGTATTACCCCATGATTTGAGAGCTTCATCAGCATTAACATAGAATGTGATGTAGTCACCGTTTGCCTCAATTGTTTTGTTGTAGTAGATTGGTGTTACTTCAATGCTATTCTTGACTGCCATATCAGTTGAAACAGTAATGTTAGCCTGATATGTGTCTGCTTCAGCAGATAGAGAAGCGTTATAATTGACACCGTTTACACAGTAAGCAGCAACATAATAACCGAGTTTTTTATATTCCTCGCTCATCTTTGTAGTAATAGTAATGTTGTCGCCATCACTTACGGCATAAGTATTGCAAGGTGAATCAGTTGTGACAGTAAGACCCTTTGCAACAGAAGATGAAGCATATTTGCTATTATCTGTGCCTGTGCTTTCATCACTAGAAACAGTACCCGGTTTTACATACAATGTCAACTTTGGATTGTATTCGGCTGTGTCAGACAGTGTAATAAACTGATTAACGGAATCAAATATTACATACTTGCCAACTTTGTACTTATTAATAACTTTATTAGCATCAGCATAGTTATCTGCCCAATTAAGTATCGAAGGAGTCGGATTTTCACTGGTTATCCAATAAGCGCCCTTACCTTCGGAATAAGCATATTTGTTAGCCGATGAATCAAATATTGTAAAGGTAGTATCTACATCTATCTTTTCAGATGAAACATATATACCCTGCCTATCAGTGGCGTACATTGATATCTTATTTACACTATTCTTAACATCATAAGCTACTTGATAAGGTGCAGCCTGTGTGAATGATGCTGTTGCTGTGATGTCGCTGTTTACAACGAGTGTAATTTCAGCATCAAAAGTTGTCTTTGAGTTTTGGATATCGTAAGTACCGTTAATAGACCATGACTTGAAGATATTAGAATCGGTTGGGTTAGCCTTAATGGTTACTGTGTCGCCCTCTTTAACTGTTGTTTCAAGAGTGTCTTCACCATTGAGTGTAACCGTACCGAGTTCCGAATTTTCAGAAGAAACCGTTACTTTGCAATCTTTCTTTGCTCTAAAGGTTGCATCAATGGTAACATTACCTGCAGGCATTGAGAATGTGTATGTACCGTTACTGTTTCTTGTGAGAGCAACATCTTTATTATCTGTACCGTATTTAGCTGTGATGGTGCCAAGTGTATAGCCTTCGGTAGTAGCTGTTGGTGTAACTGTAACTTTCTGACCTTCATAATCAGTCATAGGGTCAACTGTTACTGTACCGTCTTGAGTGGTGTTTACTGTTACATTATATAACGGCTTTTTAGCAAATTCTACAGTTACTGCCACATCATTTAATTTTACAGTACCTGATTTGCCTGTGATTGAGAAAGTAACATTTCTTGTTTCAGCTAAAACATTAACCGTTGTTACAGCTTTTACCGGACTATGACCCTTAGCAGAGGCTGTAACTTCAAATTTATATTCACCTGCTTTAGTAGGGGTGAATTTATAGGTGTTTCCGTCAGTAGTACTACCTGTTACTTCATCACCGTTTGTTCGCTTAAAGGTATAATTTACAGCGGAAGCATCTAAATCAGTAGCCAAAGCACCCAAAGTTGCAGTAAGTGTAACATCTTTACCTACTTTAACTGAAGTAGCACTTGCTGTAAGTGACACCTTATCTGCTACAGGGGCATAAGTAGCCCAATGATAAGAAGTTCCCATCAGCTTCTACAACAACCATATTTTGACCTTCTGTAGGAAGTATAGCAGTATTATTTCTTACTTGTTCTTTCCATTTACCGCCAACACATATACCAAACAATCTGAAATCTTTTGTATGAAAGTCAATATTTTCTTTTAGCTTTACACTAACAATCTTATTATCAGGCAAAGGAGAAGAAAAGTAATCACTGCCTTCAATATAGTTCCCCTCAAAAAAGTTTGCCTCTGTAGCGCCAGTATTCGACAAATTAAGATAAAGCGTTTCACCTTCATGAACTGTGTAGCTACTATCAGCGCCTATTGCATTAACTGTTGAAACAGTGCCGATAAGCATTGTTGACAGGAGCATCATTACCGCAAGGATGACGGAAACAGAGCTTCTGCCTAAATGAGAAATTTTTGTTTTCATAATTATTACCGCCATAACCGAATATTTTGGTTTTAGTTAGGTTCGGGTTCGACCTTTACCGCCTGACCAACGGTGAAACATAATCGGCAAAGCCACGGGATTTTGCAGTTAATTTACAAAAAAACAACGAGAATTCAGCCGAAAATTGCATCCTTAACCTGTTTCAGTCAAAATGTGAACACTAACCCATATTCTTTATAGGGCTCTATAATAAAAGTTGTGGTAAGGGATAGAGCCTACAAAAAAATTTCAAAAAAGTAGAGCATATTTACCTAA
>ERZ791720.1087-NODE-1087-length-10229-cov-2.58738_pt1 | contig 10229 bp, 3 predicted proteins | sample MGYA00510048_ERZ791720 | MGnify/ENA primary metagenome ERZ791720 (study PRJEB30046, sample SAMN00715142) | human gut metagenome | study: EMG produced TPA metagenomics assembly of the A metagenome-wide association study of gut microbiota in type 2... | reverse complement strand
CACAGCGGTTCTGTTGCAGAATTTACCCTTGGACTGATCTTAAGCCTTGCAAAGAAGCTTCCACAAAGCCGTGACGGCTTACGCAAAGAAGGCTGGAGCATCCGCCCACAGATCTCTACCTTTGATCTGGAAGGAAAGACCTTAGGGGTACTTGGAATGGGACGGATCGGCACTGCAGTTGCCAGAAAAGCTTCCTATGGCTTTGGAATGAAAGTGTTAGGATACCGCAGAAACCTTCCAGGAGATATCTGCGCGGACTATGGCATTCTTACAAGTGATCTGGACAAAGTGATCCGGAATTCCGATTTTCTTTCTATTCATCTGCCATATACAAAAGATACCTTCCATCTGGTAAGCCGTGAAAAGCTGGAACTTATGAAATCAGATGCGTATCTTTTAAACCTTGGTCGTGGTGAATTAGTCGACCAGGCTGCTTTAAGGGAACTGCTGCTTTCCAACCGTCTGGCAGGCGCTGCACTGGACGTATTTGAAGGTGAGATCCCAGATGCAGACGACCCGCTGCTGCACATGGATCAGGTAATTGCAACGCCACATATTGCAGGTTTAAGCAAGCAGGCTATGGAACGGCTGTCTTATCAGGCCGCTCTGGGCATTACAGAGGTGTTAGAAGGCCGCAAAGTGACTTATCCGGTCAATCATCCGGAGAAGTATGCAAGTGACGTTTCTGTGGCATAATTTTCTCAAACCATTAACCGACAAACCGCCTGCTGCAGGCAGCCACGGGCAAAAACGCAGGATTTGTAAACGTGCATTACAACAACAGCAAAAGCACAAAAAGCACATGAAAACAGGCATTTAAAACCTGCTTCCATGTGCTTTTCTTTCGTTTAAAGAACCTGTCACCGGCAGTTTTTCTTCCACTGCACGTCTGCACAAGTGAACCCGCGCCTGGCGCGGGTCCTCTCTCACTTGTTTTTATCGTCAGCATACAAACCCCGTTGCTTCGGCGGGGCTTATATTTATACACCTTTATGCATTCTTCACAGTTGCAATATCCACCAGTGTCAGCTCTTTTGCACGGTTCTCAAGGCTTGTTACAAGAGCTCTTGCTGTGTCAAGGGCTGTAAGTACATTTACACCTGTCTCAATGGCATTACGGCGGATCACAAAGCCGTCATGGCTTCTTTCTGCGCCCTGTGCCGGGATATCGATGATCAGGTCGATCTGATGTCCTAATACCAGGTCAAGGATATTCGGGGACTCCTGCTCCAGTTTGCGGATCTCAAAGGCCTTTACTCCATGCTCATTTAAGGTTCTTGCAGTTCCCTTGGTAGCAAAGATCTGGTAGCCTACATTTGCAAATCTGCGGGCAATATCCACTGCCTCTTCCTGCTCATTCTTTCTGATGGTCATGATCATCTTCTTGTACTTCGGCAGACGGATGCCAGCGCCCTCAAATGCCTTGTAAAGAGCCTCGTTAAAGGTCTTAGCGATACCAAGGCACTCACCGGTAGACTTCATTTCCGGTCCAAGGCTGATATCTGCGCCGCGGATCTTCTCAAAGGAGAATACAGGCATCTTAACAGCGATATAATCAGCTGCCGGCTGCAGACCTGGATTGTAACCCAGTTCCTTAATGGTATGGCCACAAATGATCTGGGTTGCCAGCGGAACGATCGGGATACCGGTTACCTTGCTGATATATGGTACGGTACGGGAAGAACGTGGGTTTACCTCGATGATGTATACGTCATCCCCGTCTACGATAAACTGGATATTGATCATTCCCTTTACATGAAGGGCCTTAGCCAGTTTTTCTGTGTATTCCACAATGGTGTCAACATTATGCTGTGTAATATCCTGTGCCGGATATACGGAAATACTGTCTCCGGAGTGGATACCGGTACGCTCAATATGCTGCATGATACCAGGGATCAGGATGTCGGTTCCGTCGCAGATGGCGTCTACCTCAATCTCCTTACCCATAATGTACTTATCTACCAGGATCGGATGCTCCTGGGCGATCTGGTTGATGATGCCGATAAATTCGTCAATATCTTCATCACAAATAGCGATCTGCATGCCCTGTCCACCCAGTACATAGGAAGGACGTACTAAAACAGGATAGCCAAGGTCATTTGCAGCCTTCTTTGCCTCTTCAGCGGTAAATACAGTGTGTCCTGCAGGTCTCGGGATATGGCACTGCTCCAGGATCTCATCAAAGCGCTCTCTGTCCTCTGCTGCGTCTACATCTTCTGCTGCTGTACCAAGGATAGGCACACCCATTTTCATCAGAGCTTCAGTCAGCTTGATCGCAGTCTGCCCACCAAACTGTACTACTGCTCCGTCTGGCTTTTCAATATCTACAATGCTCTCTACATCTTCTGGTGTTAAAGGCTCGAAATACAGCTTATCTGCAATATCGAAGTCTGTACTTACAGTCTCCGGGTTATTGTTGATGATAATGGTCTCATATCCTTCTTTGCTGAAGGCCCAGGTACTGTGTACGGAGCAGAAGTCAAACTCGATTCCCTGTCCAATACGGATCGGGCCGGAACCAAGAACCAGGACTTTCTTTCTTCCTTCTGTCTTTTCAGCCTCATTGAAGCTTCCAAAACAGGAGTAATAATATGGTGTCTCTGCAGCAAACTCAGCTGCACAGGTATCAACCATTTTGTATGCAGCGCGGATGCCATTGTCATAACGCTGCTTCTTGATCTCTTCCTGAGGAATACCGGTAAGACGGGAAATTACATTATCAGGGAACTCAATGCGTTTTGCTTCTGCAAGGAGCTCTGTAGTAAGCTCTTTCTTTCCTTCTCCTACTGCCTTTAATTCTTTCTCCATTTCTACCAGGATAGCCAGCTTGTCAATAAACCAGATATCGATACGGGTGATCTCATGGATCAGCTCATATGGGAAGCCGCGGCGCAGAGCCTCTGCAATTCTCCAGATACGCATATCGTCTACGATCTCCAGCTCTTTTACCAGTCCTGTATAGGAAAGTCCGGTAAAGTCATAGGACATCAGGCAGTCTACATGCTGCTCCAGGGAACGGATGGCCTTCATCAGGGCGCCCTCAAAGTTGGTGCAGATACTCATGACCTCACCAGTTGCCTTCATCTGGGTTCCTAAGGCTCTCTTGGCGCTTATAAACTTATCAAATGGAAGTCTTGGCATCTTTACTACGCAGTAGTCAAGCATTGGCTCAAAACTTGCATAAGTTTTCTTTGTTACTGCATTTTTGATCTCATCCAGAGTATATCCTAAAGCGATCTTTGCAGCTACTTTTGCGATCGGATATCCAGTTGCCTTAGATGCCAGTGCGGAAGAACGGCTTACACGAGGATTTACCTCAATTACGCAGTATTCAAAGCTGTCTGGATTTAAAGCATACTGTACGTTGCAGCCGCCGGTGATACCCAGTTCGCTGATGATATTTAATGCAGACGTACGCAGCATCTGGTACTCTTTATCCCCTAATGTCTGGGAAGGAGCCACAACAATACTGTCACCTGTATGAACGCCAACCGGGTCCAGGTTTTCCATGTTGCAGACGGTGATCACGTTTCCTGCACCGTCACGCATTACTTCGTATTCGATCTCTTTCCAGCCTGCGATGCAGCGCTCTACTAAAACCTGTCCTACACGGGATAAACGGAGACCATTTTCCAGGATCTCAGCACACTGCTCCGGATTCTGTGCAATACCGCCGCCGGAACCGCCCAGTGTATAAGCAGGACGAAGAACTACCGGGTAACCGATCTGTGCTGCTACTTCCAGACCATGTTTTACATCTTCTACAATGTCAGAAGGTGCAACCGGCTCACCGATCTTTTCCATGGTCTCCTTGAACATCTCACGGTCTTCTGCTTTTTTAATGGTAAGAGCAGTGGTACCGATGAGGCGCACATTGTGCTTCTCTAAGAATCCTGCGTCTTCCAGTTCCATTGCAAGGTTTAATCCGGCCTGTCCGCCAAGGGTTGGCAGAATGCTGTCCGGCTTTTCTTTTAAGATCAGCTGTTCTACTACTTCTACGGTTAATGGCTCAATGTATACACGGTCTGCAATGTCCTTGTCGGTCATGATGGTAGCCGGGTTGGAGTTTAAAAGGACAACTTCGATCCCTTCTTCTTTTAAAGAACGGCAGGCCTGTGTACCTGCATAGTCAAATTCTGCTGCCTGTCCGATTACGATCGGGCCGGAGCCTAAAACCAGTACTTTTTTAATTTCAGGATTCTTTGGCATCAGTCATTTACCTCCATCATTTTAAGGAAACGGTCAAATAAGTATCCGGAGTCCTGTGGTCCAGGGCATGCTTCCGGGTGATACTGTACCGTGAAAATGTTCTTTCCTGTGTATTTTAAACCTTCGTTGGTTCCGTCATTTACATTGACAAATGCAGGAACTGCGATCTCAGGCTTTACAGTGTTGGTATCTACTGCGTAACCATGGTTCTGGGAAGAAATGTAAACTCTTCCGGTCTCCAGATCTTTTACAGGATGATTTCCGCCTCTGTGGCCGTATTTTAATTTGTAGGTATCCATACCGTTTGCCAGTGCCATTAACTGATGTCCCAGGCAGATTGCAAAGATCGGTACATTGGAGTCATACATTTTTTTGATCTCTTTGATGATCTCAACATTTTCCTTTGGATCACCAGGGCCATTGGAAAGCATGATGCCGTCCGGATTTGCTGCCAGCACTTCTTCTGCAGGTGTATCTGCCGGATATACGGTAACTTCGCAGCCTCTTTCATTTAAGGAACGGGCAATGTTCTTCTTTGCGCCGAAATCCATTAAAGCTACTTTCTTTCCATTTCCTGGAAGAACGTATTTTTCTTTGGTTGTAGTAGCCATAACAACACCGGCTACTGTATAGGCTTTCATACGGCTGATAGGCTCAGACAGGTCTGAATACTCTTTTGTCGTGATCATACCGTTCATTGTACCTTTTTCTCTTAATAACTTTGTGAGGGCTCTTGTATCGATACCACAGATACCAGGAATATCATTTTCTTCTAAGAAATTCTGAATTGTGTCTTCGCAACGGAAGTTGCTTGGGATCCTTGATAATTCTCTTACAATATAACCATCTGGCCAGGGCTTTAAAGACTCCATATCCTGACGACAGATTCCATAATTACCGATCAGAGGATAGGTCATAACAACGGCCTGTCCTGCGTATGACGGATCAGTTAATACTTCCAGATAACCGGTCATAGATGTGTTAAAAACGATCTCGCTGATCACTTCACGCTGGGAACCAATACTGGTACCAGTGAACACAGTGCCGTCTTCCAATATAAGGTATGCTTTCATAGGGGGAATACCTGTCCTTTCTTATGTTGTGTAGGGGGAGATTTACAAGCAAGCTTGACATCCGATTGCGCTTCCAAATGTGTGCGCTGCTATAGACCTCAGCCCAAATTGATAGCATTATAATATACCTTGCATAAATTTTCAATGGATTTGAAGACTAAATTTTTTTGCCTTATACTAATCTTTTTTGGCATCAAACTTGCTAGGCAGATTTATGGCAAAAGAGCGGCCAATCGGCCCCGCCCTCCATGTTTAAACCATTTTTTCAGATAATTTTTTATTCTTCATCCTGAGAAATGGTTTCTGCCTCTTCTGAAGAAGTATCCTCTGTGGTTTCATCTGCGTCCAGAACTTCCGGTGCATCTTCTTCCTCATCCTCTTTTGAATCTGCATCTTCTGTTTCTTCAGGATCCTCCTCTTCTGCAGATTTATCCTCTTCGTCAGAGTTTTCCTCTTCTTTTACATCTTCTGCTGCATCGGATCTATCTTCATTGGACTTATCTTCAAGCTCATTTTCAGACTTATCCTCAGCCTCTTCTTTGTCTTCTGTCTCAGGATCTTCTGCCGGGATCACAGTCTCTGTTTCCTTTTTCTCCTGGCTGTTTTCCTGCTCATCTTCTTTCACTTTTGACAAAAGTTCTGCAGCAACTTCTTCCTCTGTCTTTTCGTCTTCCTCATCAAATTCGCTGTTTACGGTCTCAAAGCCCTGGAACTTCTTGTTCAGTTTCTCAAGAGTATCCAGTTCCAGCTCCTCAAGTTCTGCCTCTGTTACGTCCAGAGTACCCCAGCTTGCAGAAGAATTATACTGAACTGCATAAATAGTTCCTGAAAGCTTCGGAGCTCCTTTGATAGTCAGAGTGAACTCTCCTGAAACAGTTCCTGATGAAGTACGTCCATAGGAAGAACTTAAAGCTGCATTTCCCTCTGTAGCGTCAACCGTAACTGTAAAATCACCATTTAATTCAGACTTGCCCTTTGTTCCTGCAAACTGAAGCTGTGCTTCTTTCTCTGCAAGGACTTCTACATCACCTTCCATTGTGCTGCCAGCTGCGCCTGTTCCATATACATAGAACTTGCCTGATGATAGAGTGATATAGCAGGTGTTATCTTCTCCCTTTGCCTGCGCTGTTCCAGATGCAGACCCGGCATAAATGTCTTTTGTAGAAGAGCAGGTTACATTTTCTCCTGCTGTGAAATTATAGCCGTTTGCATAAGTGGTTGCATTCCAGCTGACATCGGATATGGTCAGGTCACCATTTAAGTTTAATGGCTTGGTTGACTTGATCAGATAAGGGCCTTTTTCACCTGACTGGATAGAAATAGAAGCTTCCGGCATTGTCACTTCGTCTGTAAGCTCTACATCATCATTTAAAATAAGTGTATCACCGTCCTGTGCTGCAGCCAGGGCCTTTTCAAAGCTTGTATAAGCCTGATCCCCGATCACAACTGCATCTTCCACTGGTTTCTTGCTGTATACAAACTGGATCTTGGAAGTTTTCAGCCAGGTTTCACCGTCATCTGTGATCGTTGCTGCCCAGAGATATTTAGAGCCGCCCTTTTCGTTATCAAATAAAACAGACACGGGTCCTTCGTATTTTGTCCAGGTATCCTTATCCGGTTTTACAGTAGAGGAAGTATCTGTTATGTAATAATAGATCTCTGTGCCTTCTGCCAGGCAGCTGATGGTTGCCACCGGCTTCTCCTCATATTCATAGGTTCCATATCTTGTACTGGAAGTTCCCTTTACCGGGTCTACTGTAAATACAGGAGTTGCGCTGATTGCCTTTTTAATAGCTGCCCCCACAGCAGAAAGTACTTCCTTCTTGCCTTCTTCCTCATACTGCGACAGTATTTCAATATCTGCTGACTGCTCATAATATACATGCGCCAGCAGCTCTGTAAGGAATTCACTGTATTTTTCCTGTGATGCCTCATCTAACTGAATTGATGAGATATAACCGGAATAATTTACATCAACAGATGCTGTAATTCCATCCACTTCTGCTGAATAACTTCCACGCTCTAATACAGCCGGTCCTTTCTTCATAAAGCAGCACCATACAGTCACTACCTTGCTGCGGTTTCCTTCTTCATCAAAGGCTGCAAAACGTACTTCTTTGAATTCCGGAGTATTGCTGTAAAATGATACAGAATTGGTTTCCGCCTTTGTACTGGAGACATCCGGATCTGTTCCATCCTCTGTGTAGCGGACAGTTGTATTCTCTGCCTTATCAATGCTCATATAAATCGTAGAACTTGGGCTGCTGTAAAATCTATATCTGCTGGTGATCTTTGGAGCGAGAACTTCTTCATCACTTGACTCTACCGGCTCACCCTGAAGTGCCTGGATCGCAGCATATTTCATCACATCTGTGGAAATAGTCGCACGGCTTACTGCGTCTGCAGCATATTCATCGCCTCCACCTGGGGTGGTCTTTGCATTGATCAGATCAGACAGGTCTTTGCCGGCAAATTTCGTTGAAATACCTGTAAAGCTGCTGCTGCTTGGGAAAAGGTAACCCCAGTATACTTCATCCTGAAGAGCTACCGGTACAGTTCCGTTATCAACGATCTTGGCTATTTTTCCGTTTACAACGGTAATACGGATCTTGCCTTCATATGGTTTATTGGTCTTGGATGTGATCATTCCACTTGCTTCATAGACTTTTATACCTTTTTCCTGTACTTCCGGAATCTGGATAAAGGAAAGTTCTTTTTCTGTCACATCAGATGCCTGACCATCTTTTACTGCCACTGCCTTTAATATCATAGTGCCCGTTGCATTTTCCGCTGCTGAAACGGAAACAGCTGTTTCTGCTCCGGTTCCTTCTGCAACAAATGCCTGGGAGTTTCCTGCCGGATCACTTCCATCTGTTGTATAACGGATCTGTGTGCCTTCCGGTGCTGTGATCAGCAGGTCTGCCGGCTCTGCTGCGCTGAAAACAAAACGGGTCCTCTGATCTGCAGTTTTTATAGCAGGTGCATCTGGCTTTTCTGTTGGATCTTCACTTTGAAGCGCTTTCTTTACAGCTGCCTTAATAGCGTTGGAAGAGATCGTTGCTCCTGATACAGCTTCGACCTGATCTACTTCTTCTATTGTCTTTGCTCCCTCTTCACCGCCAAATTCTTCAAATAACTCCAGAGCATCTTCCCAGAATGATGAATTTCTTTTTCCCGGCTCAGTTCCGTCATCTTCTACGGAAATGATATTTCCATCTTTATCTACAGTTACTTTAACCTTAACCTGATAAGTGCCGCTTACACTTCCATATTCATTGCTTGCTACCTCTGCTTCTCCTGTCAGGATCTTTGTTTCTTCTGGCTTATCATCTGGTTTGTCTGTGTTACCGGAGTCATCTTTTCCGGAGTCTCCGCCATTTCCAGTATCATCTTTTCCAGAATCATCCTTGCCGGTGTCATCTTTTCCAGAATCATCCTTGCCAGAATCATCTTTGCCAGTGTCATCCTTGCCGGTGTCATCCTTGCCAGTGTCATCCTTACCGGAATTACTGCTATTGCCTGAGTTATCTGAGCTGCCAGAGTTTCCTGAACTGCTGGAACTACTATGGCTACTTCCGCCGCCTGATCCTGAAGATCTGGTTACCGTCGTGGTTGATTTCTGGATCGTAGTAAAGTCAGACTCGCTGCGGGTCTTAACATTTCCATTTTCATCTACCCACTGTCCCTGATCATTTACAGAAAATCCATCCGGTGTAACTGTGTTTACATACAGAACTCCTGCATCTTCATTTTCTGAGAAGTAATAACATTTGCCATCGATCCACTTCCAGCCGGTGACCATGGTTCCTTCTGTCTTTTCACCTGACTTGTTATTGAAGAAATACCATTTTCCCTGCTCATCCTGATACCAGCCGGTATGCATCTTTCCTTCTGTTTTTCCCTGCTGGGTCTCAAAATAATACCGGGATCCGTTGATCTGTTTCCAGCCAGTGACCATTTTCCCGTCTGATGGATCCATATAGTACCATCCAGAAGATGTAAGGACCCAGCCTGCATATGCGTTCTGCTCAGGATCACAGAATCTCCACGCTCCATCTTCCTGTTTCCAGTCTCCTGGTGTCAGGGGTGCGCCATAACCTGCCAGGCTTGTCTGAGCTGCCAATGCCGCGGATACGATCAGTACAGCTGTCTGTTTTTTCAGATTTTTCCTCATATGATTCCTCCTGCAAATACAGGGCTTCCGGAATTTTTTTCCAAAAGCCCTGTATAAAATTACTATTCTTTTATCGCAGTTTGATTATTCGCCATCTTTAGAAAGAGTTTCTGTCTCTTCTACAGCGGTGCCTTCTGTGGACTCTCCTACTTTCGGAACCTCAGGTGCATCTTCCTTATCATCAGAAGCTGCATCTTCTGTAGAATCCTCAGTTTCTTCAGACTTATCCTCTTCTGCTACATCCTCTGCAGGATCCTCAGTTTCCTCGGACTTGTCTTCTGCTTCCTCAGTATCTTCCTTCTCTTCGGTATCCTGATCATCTGCTGCGTCAGCATCCTCATTTTCTTCATCAGAAGAAGGATCATCTGCCTTTTCTTCCTCTTTTACTTCATTTTCAGGATCTTTCGGATCAGAAACCTCTGAGTCAGAAACTTCTTCTGCCTTGTCAGCTGCAGGAACTTCTTCTGCTTCCTTTTCTTCTGTGTCGAAGTTAAAGCTGATGACGATCTCTCTTCCGTCTGCAAAGATTACTGTAAATGTATCATCTACAACAGTTGCTTCGTTCTCCAGTTCGTTGCCTTCTTCATCTACAACAACTACTGTAAATTCATTCCAGTCTTTCTCGTACTTAGGATCCAGAGCTACATCCAGGATCTCAAGGCTTCCCAGTGCATCTAACTCATCTGCATCTACTTCTACGGTCTTTACAACTTCTTCGTTCTTGTAGAACTTAACTTCTGCAGGAGCAGCGGAAATATTGATTGCTGCCAGCT
>ERZ791720.1084-NODE-1084-length-10257-cov-2.92815_pt1 | contig 10257 bp, 2 predicted proteins | sample MGYA00510048_ERZ791720 | MGnify/ENA primary metagenome ERZ791720 (study PRJEB30046, sample SAMN00715142) | human gut metagenome | study: EMG produced TPA metagenomics assembly of the A metagenome-wide association study of gut microbiota in type 2... | reverse complement strand
CACGAGCCGGGTGAAATCCTTCTTTATCAAAGACTATAGAACCCGTACGGTTTCCAAGTTGGATTTATCGGCGTTATCCGGACTGGAAGAGTTGGATTTGGATGGTACCCAAGTTGAGAAATTGGATCTGTCGAAATTGACGAGACTGCGGAACTTGGGGTTGAGTGGTAATAATTCGCTTACTTGGGCTACGGTGACGTTGCCTACTCCGTTACCTCAAAATTTGAACGTTTATGGTTTTACTACAATCAAGGCTGGTACGCAAGTAGACAATAACAATGCTTACGCCGCAGCAGGTACGGAGATCGATCTATCCGCTTACGCTACGGCGGGTGGCGTGAAATCGGTATATCAATGGTACCTTATTGATCGGGCTACTGGTAAACGGACGAAAGCGACTATGCCGGCGGTATCCGGCAAGGAAGGTGCTTTCGTCTTTACCGGAAAGCCGGGTGAATATTATATGTGTTCGATTACCAATTCGAATTACGGCAATTGGTGTATGGAGACACCCCAGATCAAGGTAGCCCGTAACTCGGACAACTACTCCCCTGCAGACATCGCCGGATTGAAGAAGTTGGCTGCCGATAACCCGAATATCACCCAATTAAAGGAGTTCGTGGATAGCAAGGGCTGGGAACGCGAGAATTGGAACTCGTATCAAGACGTGATCCGTACGGACTGGAGCACGGACGAGGTCGGCCGGTTGACACATCTAGCTATTGAGTTTGATTGGAGCTCGAAGGATACGATCTCTCAATTAGACCTAAGCGCTTTCACCGAGCTGAAGTATTTCGATTGTGAGAATTTCATGAATATAGAGAAGCTGGATCTATCGAAGAATACGAAGCTGGAGCACCTGCATGTATATAGTAAGAATCTGGAGTCTCTTGACCTATCTAAATGTCCGGAACTGCAATATTTCGGATTTGGCACGCGATACACGGGCGAGGGATCTTACCAAAAAACGAAGTTGGCGAGACTGAACTTGACTGGTTGCTCGAAGTTGACGGAGCTTTACCTAGAGCATTTATCTTTGACTTCGTTGGATATCTCTTCCTTTAAGCGATTAAATAGGCTGACGATCGAGTATTGCCCAGACTTAAAGGTACAAGGCTTCGATAAGGCTACAAGCTTGACTTATGTGGCCTTGCCGCATACGAAGCAGTTCGCAGATCTGATAAAGAACTTGCCGGCGTTTATCCGTCATCTATATTTGCAAAATACGGAGTATGAGCTTCCTTCTGCGCAAGAGGGAAAGAATCTGGAGTCGTTGGGATTGCCGGAGTATCTGGAAAGTTTCGATCTGGCCCAGTATCCGAGCTTAAAAAACATGACGGTAGGGCATGGGCAATCTCTCTTGAAATATACGGGCTTGAAGAATTATCGGCAAAATGTAAGTTATGATGGACGAAGTGTCTTCCAGCTTACTTCTCCCTCCCATCCTGGAGATAAATATTGGTTCGAGAACGGCGATACGATCGACCTCTCCTCGGAGGCCGTGATCGATGGTATAGAGACCGTATTCTTGTGGGTAAACGCCAAATATAGGACAGAGGAGAAAGAGGCATTGAAGCCCGTGCTAAACCGTCCGGGTGTATTCGTGCTGGATAGCAAGGAGGAAAAATATGGAGACTATTATTGTAAACTGATGAATCCGAAGTTCTGTGAGATCACGGAGATCACTTATTTCTCCGGCTGGCAGATCGAGACCTCGCGCATCCATGTGGAGACCACCGTACCCCAAGTATTCGCCGAAAGCGACGTGGCTACCTTGGTACGTATCGTAGACGCTTCCAACAACAAGGCGTTGAGCGAGTGGTGGAGCAGTGGCGCATGGCAGACGAACGAGAACTCACAGTACGCACAAGCGATCTGGAACGATGAGAACCCCCGCCGCTTGACACATTTATATATGTATCAAATGGGCAATAACTTCGCTAAGGAGGTGGACCTATCTGCCTTGGATAAGCTACAAGAGTTGTCGCTTTACGGCAACCGGGTGGAGAAACTTACCTTGCCGAAGAATAATACCGTATTGCGCTCCTTGATGCTTGCCGGCAATACGCCGCTTTCTACCTTGATCGTCTCTATGTATCCTGCCTTGGAGTATCTGGATGTGGCCAATACTGGCCTAACGGCTATCGACCTGTCTAACAACAAGAACTTGAAAGAGCTATTCTTGAACTGGACGATGATTGAGGCGATGGACGATGAGATCGCCGCTCAATTGATCTCCTATGGCGTGCCGATGCCTACTATGCGGATCGACTTGGCCAAGTTCCCTGTGTTGAAGGCTTTATGCGCCTCTGGATCGCTCTTGGAATTTACCGGCGTGGAGAACCCGCGGCAATTGGAGTCTGCCGATGGTCTCGTGACGTTGCCGGTCGGTGAGGCCCGTGTGGGCGGTTTTGCGGCCTATGGAGAGACTATCGATCTTTCCGCGCAAAAGACCGTGGGAACTTCCGCCTCTCGCTTCGTTTGGACGGTTGGTAGCGATACGATTGCGCATACGGAGAATCGTCTCACGATCACGGACGATCTGCCCGCTAACTATCAAGTGGCTGGTCTCGTAACCAATCCGTTATTTCCGGGCTGGACAGTCCAATATGGAGCATGGATCTACACCTGCGACGGCGACGCGAACCTCGATAAGTCCGTGAACGTGCAGGACGTGACGGCTACGGTAAGCTACATCTTGAAAGACAAGGATAACATGATCCCCAACTTCGGTTTCGCCGAGGCGGACGTGAACTATAATAATAATGTAGAGATCGCTGACGTGATCGGCATCGCCAACATCATTCGCGACGAGCCGGTTACCAAGGCCAGTGCGCTGCGTTCCGAGGCTGAGGCTCCCGTACAAATGGAGCTCGACGCTGACAACTTCCTGACCATGAATAGCCAAGTGCCGGTAGCCGGTATCTATCTGGAGTTGGTGGGAGCTATCGACGAGATCCCGTTATTGGGCGACGCCGCCAAGTTCATGCAGGCTTCCAGCTTGAACGGGGATACCTTGCGTGTGATCGCTTATAGCTTGGATGGCCGTACGATTCCTTCGGGCAAGAGCCGTATCATGCGTCTGCCGGCGGGCGTTACCTTGGTAGGGGCCTCCTTCTCCGACGCGAGGGCCAACAGCTTGAGGTCCGGTGGCGATGCGATCGTAACCTCCAACGCCCCGATCGAGGCGATCAGCCGCTTGGAGGCCGTCTCCAACTATCCGAACCCGTTCCGTGGCAGCACGACCTTCTCTTATCAACTGGAGGAACCCGCCCAGACGGTTATGATCCATGTATTCTCTGCGAACGGTGCGTTGACCGCGGTACTGAACGGTTTGCCCGGCGAGGTAGGCGAGAACCGCTATACGGTTGCCCTTCCTTTACCGGCGGGCGTTTACTACTACCGCTTGACGGCGAAGACAGGCCATGGTGTGAAGGCAAGTAATACTAACATCTTTATCTGTAAGTAAATTATGAAAATGAATCATATAAAACAATTATTCGTAGCCCTCTTCCTGCTGTTATCGGCGGGAACGGCTACCGCCGCCCAGTGGAAATTGGCGAAGACGAACCTGAACGCCGCTGGTAGCAAGGATACGCTCACCTTGAAGGTATCCGATAATACGGTAGATTTCTCCTCATTCCAAGTGGATTTCACCTTGCCGGCGGGCGTATTGCTGAGCGGTACGCCTATCCTCGGCGAGCTGGCGGACGATCATGCGCTCACGTGGAGCAAGCGCGCCGATGGCAGCTTCCGCTGCGTGGTATACAGCGTGAGGAATACCGAGATGAATGCCCCGGGTGCCGTGCTACGCATTCCGGTAGAGCTGGCGGTCTCTTTCGTGGAAGGGACGTTCACGGCGAAGAACGGTCTCTTGTCCGACAAGGCATCCAAGGGACAGCCAGTCACGGATCTCACCGCTACCTTGACCTCTCATAAGGAAAAGGCCAAACTGGTCGTGAACGTATCGGGCTTGGAACAGGTGGTCAATACGGAGAAAGCCGCTGTATTGGACTGTAAGACCATCCCGGCGACCCTTCCTGATGGCAAGACCTTGACGATCGGGTACTATAAGGACGAGAAATGCACAGAAGTCGCAGGCGAATCAGACCGGAAGCAAGAAGGCATCTTCTTTGTCAAGGTATCCTATCCGGAAGACGCTGAATACGAGGCTTTCGAGCAAATCTATACCATGAGCCTGACAAGCAAGAAGGCTATCGCCGAGGGCGACATCACTCCCCCGACTGCCGCAAGCATCAAGGCGGGCCAATCGCTTTCAACCTCCTTGCTGTCCGGCGGTAGCGTTACAGATGAGGGATATCTGGTAGCCGGTACCTTCGCTTGGACATACGGAAACACCGTGGTGCCGGCAGGTACGCATGAGTACTCCGTGACGTTCTATCCGGATAACTCTTCTTATTACAATACGGCGGCGTTGTCCGTGGCGGTCAAGGTAGACACGACCTATAAGGTCACCGCTGTACAGACAACGGGTGGTGCCGTAAACGTATTAGGCAAGGCTGAGGATAACGTGTATGTAAAGGGTCAAAAGATCTCCTTGGTAGCGACCCCTCTACCCAACTATCAGCTTTCAAGCTGGTCGATCGCGGGCGAGAGCGTAGACTTGGGCAAGAAAGACACGCTCACGGTTACGGTAGGTGCGGATCGAACCTATAGCGCCAACTTTACCCCGATCCTGCATAAGGTATCTATCGAGACATTCGGCGATGCCAGCGGCGACCTTAAAGTGACCACGCCGGACGATCAGGCGGCGGATGGGCAGAAGCCGGTCTCAAATGGTGATGAATTGCAGCAAGGCTCGATCCTACAGATTGCGGCAATCCCGAGCGTGAACACCCAGCTGAAATCATTGCAGATAAACGGGGAGTCGCTCAAGGGCGACAAGGTAACGCTGACCGGGCCTTTGACGATCAAAGCCGTATTCGAGCCTAAACCGGTCAACATGGCCCTTGTCACCCTCGAAAAGAAGAACATGGAGCACGGCTCTATCTTATTATATAAGGAAGACGGTACGCTGATCACTTCCGGCTCTACCGTAGCGGTAGGCTCGAAGATTCGGGTAATCTCCCTTCCGGATGCCGGGTATAAGCTGGAGGGTAACGTCGGTCTGTCCGGCGTGACAGGACCCGGCACCGACAATCTATGCGCCGTGACCGGCGATATCACGTTGGTAAATGCCTCTTTCGTTGCGAAAGGATATGCTGTGACCGCCTCCGCCGTAAGCAGCAACCCGAGCCAGACCGCCTCCGGTACGATCACCTTGAGTAAAGAGGGTGAGGATGGTAGTTGGACTGAAGTAGGCAGTGGTGAAGAACTGGCATATGGAACGAGAGTGCGCATAGCTAAAGCGGAAGGGCAAGCCGGCGCAAGCTTGCTTACCATCTTGGCGAACAGCAAGGAAATATCCCAGAGTGATATCTTGACCGTAACCGGCCCCTTGACCGTGACGGCCGTGTTTGACCATCGGGTGAAGATCAAGAGGGAATACATCTTTTGTCCGTATCAAGAATACTACTATAGTGGCGTATCCCGCAACTTCGTGCCTTTCGCTTCGCAGACCTATGCGGGCTTCTCTTTCAACGTATCGTATATAACCTCGGATAATAAGCCGATAGAAAAAGCCATTAATGCTGATGATTATACGGTAGTATTGACGCGTGCTGCGGATGGTTTATATGAGGCATTTTATGAGAAGTATCCGGATCCAGAGCATCCGAATGAAGGAAAAGTAGGCTTGACAATTAAGAAGTCTAAGATTGCGGTAACGGAACAACCAAGTGATGGGAATGGAAAACCGAAAACCCATCCTGCAGAGGGAACTGAGGTGAGCATTGATGTCGATGATACTTATAATGTTTCCGGCGTGACAAAATACGTGATTAAGCCTAAGAGTGATGCGGCTAAGAAGAATTACGAAGGCACGGTTTACTATTATTCTACAAATGACCCGGTAGAATTATCCTTTGGAACGTCCATCTGGCGTTCGGGGGGATCGGGAGAAGAGAAAGGTCATGTACGTGTCACCAATGGCGGTGTGTCATATACTGGTGATAAGGTAGTCTCTATCCCGGCAGGTATAACGGTTACACTGGAAGCCGTGCCTGCGGAAGGCTATAAATTCTCCCATTGGAAAGATAACGGCGATACCAATCCTCAAAGAGAATATGTGGTAGAGAAAGGTGCTAGTAGTGTTGAACCTGAATTTGAAGGCAAGACAAATCTAGAGTTCAAGTTAGCCCAAACCTCTTCCGTATATAATGGTGCAGCGCAAACCGTATCCGTGACAGGTACGGGTAACGAGACTTGCCAGATCACGTTCTTCTTTGACGAGGCCTGCACGCAACCGGCTGTCTTGAAGAATGCGGGTGATTATTATGTACGTATTTACCGTCCGGCTGATGCGGAGTATAATGAATATAAGACGGAAAAAGGATTGCGTTATACGATAGAGCAAGCTGAACTAGCAGAATCGAAGGTTACATGGCCTGCGGCTTCCGGTATCTTGTCCGGCCAAAAACTATCCGAGTCTGTTTTACAAGGCGGGCATGCGGGTATCGTTGCCGGAACATTCGCTTGGAGCAAACCGGAAACAGCGCCTACGTCCACCGGTCAGCAAGAGGTTGCTTTTACGCCGACCGATCCGAATTATAAGCCGGTTAGTAGCAAGATAGAGGTGAAGGTTGTTTCCGCTACCTCCTCTCCTTCCACGGATCCGGAAATACCGGTCACCCCTGTAGATCCCGTAGATCCGGAGAATCCGGGTAAACCGGATACGCCAACCGGCATCGAGTCCATCGAGGAAGGCATGAGCCTGTATACGGCCAATCAATCTATCTTCGTGAATATGCCTCAGCAGGTAGCCTTGAAGGTAGTCGATGTGTCCGGCATCGTTCTTTACGAAGGTTCGATTCTTGGCAAGGCTGAGATCCCGGTAGGGCATGCCGGAGTCTACTTCGTCCGCTGCGAGGCCTTCGGCGATTCGTTCGTACGGAAAGTCGTGGTTCGCTGATTCTGCCAATGCCCATCGTAAGGTGCTTATGATGGGCATTGTAAACACCTTATACTGCCCATCGTAACAACCTTACGATGGGCAGTGTTATTTCGTAAGGTATACGATCGTTTGGCTTACGGTTTATAATAAATAATAAGTAAAAAACTTCGGATTATATTTGCTGGTCTCGAAAAAGGCCGTATCTTTGCAACGTTCAAACAAAAACAATAAAGACAAGAACAATGACACGCAACTTGCAAAATAGTCTCATTATTTCTCTAAACATTATTCTACTCTGGGAACGGGATAGGAAGTGAGACTGTATGCTTTGCGAGCATTACGATAGATGAAAGAGCCTTTCTCACTTCCTTGTGAGAGAGGCTTTTTTAGTTAGTATAGGATATTAGTAAATTAAGAATATAAGATTATGTCAGACAGATTATTTATTTTCGACACCACCTTACGTGATGGTGAACAGGTTCCGGGATGCCAGTTGAATACAGTGGAAAAGATTCAAGTAGCTAAGGCATTGGAACAGCTAGGTGTTGATGTGATCGAGGCTGGTTTCCCTGTCTCCAGTCCCGGGGATTTTAAGAGTGTGGTTGAGATCTCAAAGGCCGTGACTTGGCCGACCATCTGTGCCTTGACCCGTGCGGTGGAGAAAGATATCGACGTGGCAGCCGAGGCGTTGAAATTCGCTAAGCGAGGACGTATTCATACGGGTATCGGTACTTCTGATTCTCATATCAAATACAAGTTTAACTCCACGAGAGAGGAGATTATAGAGCGTGCGATCGCCGCCACGAAATACGCTAAAAAGTACGTGGAGGACGTAGAATTCTACTGTGAGGATGCCGGGCGTACGGATAATGAATATCTGGCCCGTGTCGTGGAGGCCGTGATCAAGGCCGGGGCTACCGTAGTGAATATCCCGGATACGACAGGATATTGCTTGCCGGATGAGTACGGGGCGAAGATTAAGTATCTGATGGAACATGTGGATGGCGTACATAACGCTATTCTTTCCACTCATTGCCATAATGACTTGGGTATGGCTACCGCGAATACCGTACAAGGCGTGTTGAACGGAGCCCGTCAGGTGGAGGTAACCGTAAACGGTATCGGTGAGCGTGCGGGTAACACGTCATTGGAAGAAGTCGCCATGGTTTTCAAGAGCCATAAAGAACGTGATATCATCACCAATATCACGACGAATAAGATCTATAGTACGAGCCGTATGGTTTCTAGCTTGATGAATATGCCGGTACAACCGAATAAGGCTATTGTCGGACGTAACGCATTCGCTCACTCCTCCGGTATCCATCAAGATGGCGTTTTGAAGAATGCGCAAACCTACGAGATCATCGATCCGAAGGATGTGGGTATCGATGATAACGCGATCGTATTGACTGCTCGTAGCGGTCGTGCGGCGTTGAAGCATCGCCTGCATGTTTTAGGTGTGGATCTGGAGCAGGAGAAATTGGACAAGGTGTATGATGAGTTCTTGAAACTGGCCGATCGTAAGAAAGATATTAATGATGATGATGTTTTGATGTTGGTCGGAAAGGATCGTACGGCCACACACCGTATTAAATTGGAATATTTACAGGTAACTAGTGGTGTTGGAGTACAATCAGTCGCAAGTATTTGTTTAAATTTGTCGGGAGTAAGAAAATACGAGGCCGCGGCTGGTAACGGTCCGGTTGACGCAGGCATCAAGGCGGTGAAAAAAGCGATTAGTAATAGTGACATGACGATTCAGGAATTCTTGATTCAAGCCATTAATAAAGGTAGCGATGATACGGGCAAGGTACATATGCAGGTAGAGTATAACGGGGCTACCTATTATGGGTTCTCCGCGAATACCGATATTATCGCCGCTTCCGTGGAGGCTTTCGTGGACGCCATCAATAAGTTTATAGTAGACTAAAAATAGACAAGACAATGAGCAAGACATTATTTGAGAAAATCTGGGACAAACACGTGGTGGACACGTTGCCCGACGGAACCATACAATTGTATATCGACCGTCTGTATTGTCATGAGGTGACTAGCCCGCAGGCTTTCGCCGGATTACGTGCACGTGGATTGAAGCCCTTCCGTCCCGCGCAGATCACTTGTATGCCGGACCACAATATCCCGACATTGAACCAAGATAAGCCTATCGAGGACCCTATATCCAAGAATCAAGTGGATACCTTGGAAGAGAACGCGAAGTATTTCGGCTTGACGTATTACGGTCTTCAACATCCGAAGAATGGTATCATCCATGTGGTAGGTCCGGAGACAGGCTTGACGCAGCCGGGTATGACGATCGTTTGTGGCGACTCCCATACTTCTACGCACGGTGCCATGGGCGCTATCGCCTTCGGTATCGGTACGAGCGAGGTGGAGATGACCTTGGCTACCCAATGTATCATGCAGCGTAAGCCGAAAACGATGCGTATCACGATCGATGGTGTACGCAAACCGGGCGTTACGGCGAAGGACTTTGCTTTATACATTATTAGTAAGATGAGTACCAGCGGTGCTACGGGCTATTTCGTAGAGTACGCTGGCGAGGCGATTCGTAATACGACCATGGAGGAACGTTTGACAATCTGTAACCTTTCGATCGAGATGGGTGCCCGTGGCGGTATGATCGCTCCGGATGATGTTACTTTCGATTATTTGAAAGACCGTGAGTTTGCCCCGAGAGGCGAGGAATGGGAGCGGAAGGTGAGCGAGTGGCGTCAGCTATATAGTGATCCGGACGCTAAGTTCGATAAGGAGATCGTTTTCCACGCCGAGGATATCGACCCGATGGTTACGTACGGTACGAACCCGGGCATGGGTATGAGTATCAGCAAAGATATTCCCTCCTTAGAAAGCGTGCCCGAGGCAGGCCGTATCTCTTATAAGAAGTCTTTGGATTATATGGGCTTCAAGGCAGGCGAGTCTATGTTGGGTAAGAAAGTGGATTATGTCTTTTTAGGTAGCTGTACGAATGGCCGTATCGAGGATTTCCGTGCTTTCGCCTCTTTGGTGAAAGGAAAGAAGAAAGCGGATGATGTAACGGTTTGGCTGGTTCCCGGCAGTTGGCAGGTAGAGCGGGAGATTCGTGCCGAGGGGATCGATAAGGTTTTGGCCGAGGCCGGCTTCGTCCTTCGTCAACCGGGATGTTCCGCTTGTCTGGCGATGAATGAGGATAAGGTTCCGGCGGGTAAATATGCGGTCTCCACTTCCAACCGTAATTTCGAGGGCCG
>ERZ791720.1068-NODE-1068-length-10446-cov-2.63122_pt1 | contig 10446 bp, 13 predicted proteins | sample MGYA00510048_ERZ791720 | MGnify/ENA primary metagenome ERZ791720 (study PRJEB30046, sample SAMN00715142) | human gut metagenome | study: EMG produced TPA metagenomics assembly of the A metagenome-wide association study of gut microbiota in type 2... | reverse complement strand
CAAAAACCCGCCCGGAGCGGACAGACCGCTCGCCATTTCTCTGTGGGTTTGACTTTCGGTTGTGCGCGCACCGATGGCATACCAGCTGACGAGTTCGCCCAAGTACTGCGGACCGAACGGGTCCAATGCTTCGGTCGCAACAGCCAGACCCATCTCATTGATTTTGATCATGAGCTCACGGGCCTTGAGCATACCCTTTGCCATATTGAAAGAGTTGTTCATGTCCGGGTCGTTGATGTACCCCTTCCAGCCGACGACCGTTCTAGGCTTCTCGAAATACACGCGCATGACCGGGAAGATTGTCTCTGAGATGTGTTCTGAGAGTTCGGCTAAACGCTGAGCGTAATCCAGGGCCGCCTTCGGGTCGTGAATGGAACAGGGACCGGTAATGACCATCAAACGGTTATCTTCTCCCGTCAAAATCTGCTTGATTTGATTTCTGCTCTTGTTGACGTTCTCGGCAGCAGCTTCGGTAAGAGGCGCCATCTTTTTGATCTCAGCCGGTGAAGGCATCGGCGCGAAACCTTCAATATTGATGTCTTCCAAAGAAAAACCGGCTTGTTGCTTCACTTCGTTTAATTTCGGAGTTTGCATAAACAACCACATTAAAAAATCGGCCGAAGCGGCGCAAGTGTCAGGCTTCGGTCATAAACAAAACAAGTATCCTTGTCCGATTATAAGAAGGCGACCGAGGAAAAACTCCCGAGGCTGCCTAAAAGTTATTACTCTAGCAAACGGGAAAAGCCGTGCAATGCATAGCTATTGCCCACGGGCGGTTCTGCGACGGACAGACGGTTTACCGTCGGAGCGTTTGAAGCCGGCCGGTCCGTTTCTTCTTGGTCCGGGTCTGCGGTTTTTGTTCTGAGGCTTTGTCGGAGCAGAAACCTTCCAATCGGAGTAATCCAGTCTCGGGAAGTCAGACAAAGGCAGCGGCTTCTTGATGAACTTTTCGATTGCGGTAAGCTGCGGCAATTCCTCCGGAGAAACCAGTGAATAGGCTTCTCCTGCTTCACCGGCACGTCCCGTTCTGCCGATACGGTGAACGTAGTCTTCGGCCTGCTGAGGCAGTTCGTAGTTGACGACCTGAGGAAGCTTTTCAATATCTAAGCCGCGGGCTGCGATGTCGGTGGCGACCAAGATCGGCAGCTTGTGCTCTTTGAACTCTCTGAGCGCTGTCGTTCTGGCGTTCTGAGATTTGTCGCCGTGAATGGCTTTGGCGACCAGGCCGTCTTTGAGCAGATGGCGAACCAGCTTATCTGCGCCGTATTTGGTTCTGGTAAAGACCAAAACCTGGTCCCATTGGTTATCGACGATGAGATCGCGGAGTACGGTGTGCTTATCGGCTTTCGGAACTCTGTAAAGGGTTTGGCGAACCAGCGAAGAGTCCTTATTTCTTTCGATTTCAACGGACTCAGGCTTGTTCAGGAATTCGGAGGCTAGCTTTTTAATTTCCGGCGAGAACGTGGCGGAAAAGAGCAGTGTCTGACGATCCGGAGGAAGCGCTTTCAGAATGCGCTTTAAGTCCGGAAGGAAGCCCATATCCAGCATTCGGTCGGCTTCGTCCAGAATGAAGATGTGCGTCTTAGATAGATCTGCAAAACCCTGGTTCATGAGATCGAGCAGGCGCCCCGGTGTCGCCACTAAGAAATCCAGCCCTTTGGCGATGGCAGCCTTTTGCGGATTGATGCCCACGCCGCCGAAAACGACGGCAGAGCGTACACCGAGGTCTTTACCGAGAGAAAGAATGGTTTCTCCGACTTGTGCGGCAAGCTCTCGAGTCGGAGTCAGAACTAAAACACGAGGAACACGCTTTTGATAAAGCGTCGGTTCTTCGATGATCTTCTGCAGCATCGGCAGAACAAAAGCAGCCGTTTTACCTGTTCCGGTCTGAGCGGCTGCCAAAAGATCGTATCCCTGTCGAACGAGCGGGATGGCTTTCATTTGAATCGGAGTCGGCGACGTAAAACCGTTGACTTCGATTAGCTTTTCTAATTGGGGTGCAAACCCAAGTGTCTTAAAAGAATTCGACATTCAATGAGTCCTCTTTGAATTCGTTGCAGTGTAGTGCCAATTCAGTTCTCAATCTGAGGGATTACACCAATAGGGGGAACCAAGTGAGCCTAAAATCTAAGAATCACTAGTGAAGCGCCAATAGGAGGCGATAACGATGTTTGGTATTGACACTCAAGACATACAAGACTTAAAGATTGTGGACGTCAAAGTCGGAACAGGTGCTGAAGCAAAGCCCGGTGAACTCGTTCGTGTTCATTACACAGGCTGGCTCGAAGACGGTACAAAGTTTGATTCCAGCGTTGACCGCAACGAACCCTTCGAATTCCCGCTCGGTGCAGGATATGTTATCCAGGGCTGGGACCGCGGCGTAGCCGGTATGAAAGTCGGCGGTGTTCGCCGTTTGTTTATTCCGTCTCAGTTAGCCTACGGTGACAGAGGCGCCGGTTCTGTTATTCCTCCGAATGCAACATTGATTTTTGAAATCCAGCTGCTCGGAGTTAAAGACAACGGCAAATGGCAGCTTGAAGAAGATGTCATCACTCCGGTGTCTGCACCTGATGTGAAGTAGCAAGCTAGATAAGGTTGCAACAAGCCGCTTGGATGAGAAAGTCTGAGCGGTTTTTTTGTGCCTGCGTATTTCTGAGTCTCAGCAAGCAAAAATCCAAAAGTTACGTTGCACGCGACAACCTATTCTTCTGGAATATATTTTGAAAAAGTAGGCTCTTAGGAAAAACAAACGCCTGCCGGCAGAGTAGCTGTCTGCTGACAGGCGAGAATTTTTCGATTACAGGAAGGCGTTGTGCTCTTTCTCGTAGCCGATGGAGGTCTCAGGTCCGTGGCCCGGATAGACAATTGTGTCATCCGGCAAAGAGAAGAGCTCGGAGCGGATCGATGTCACAAGCTGTTCATGACTGGAGAACGGGAAGTCCGTTCTGCCGATGGATTCTAAGAAAAGCGTGTCGCCGACAAAGACGCATTTTTCTTTCTTGAAGTAATAAGCCACAGAGCCCGGTGTGTGTCCGGGAACACTCAAAACTTTGCATTCGAGTCCGGCAAACTCTGTCTTATTTCCCGGCTCAATGCTGACGGATTCAAATTTAGGGACAGCAGGAAAACCGGAAGATCCGCCCTGCCCAAGAACTGTGGAAGCGATGACTTTATCTTTTTCCGGCGTATAGACCGTAGCGTGCGTTTCGGCAGCTAAAGCGGCAACGCCATAAAGATGGTCAAAGTGCATATGCGTGATGCAGATTGCTTTCAGCTCTAACCCGTGTTCTTTGAGATATTTGCTCACGGGAGCGGGGTCTCCGCCGACATCAATTGCAACAGCTTGGCCTTCGTTGCTAACGATATAGCAATTGGTTTCTAAGGGGCCGAGAGGAAAAACAGCAACAGACATAATGCGTCTCACAAAACAAAGTGTTTTGATTATAGGAAGGAGGCGATGTTCACTAGCGCGTGAGAACCTCACAACGGACGCAAAGAAAAAGCCTCCGAGATGGAAGCTTTTAGAGCGATGAAAATTTTGAGCTAGCAGCGAACAGCTTCGAAACGATGTTCAGGACTGAGGATCTGACGCTGCTCATCAATGAGAGGAAGATCAAGAGCACCGCTGTCCATATGAGAAACTAATCCGTAAAGTGTGTTGACGGCAGCTTCTAAAGCGTCTTTGGCTGACTTTGTTTTGAGGTAAGTGCCTAAAGCGACGGATGAGAAGGTATCGCCTTGTCCGTTAGGTGTCGGTTTTCGTTCCACAAGAGGTGTTCTGACGACCCAGGCATCATCCTTGGTAATGGCTAAAGTCTCGACTGTATCTTCGGGAACGTCCGGTGTCAGCAGGCTTGTCACGAACGTGACACGGCAACCCTTGTCAGTAAAAAGCTCGCGCGCAGTGTCGATCGTTTCCTGGCGGCTTCTCATCTTCCGTCCGCTTAGTAGCTCCAGTTCAAACTGATTCGGTTTGGTCATGTCAGCCAAACCATTGAGGAAATGTTCTTTCATGAACTGCGGGATATCAGGACGCACAAAAACGCCGGTATCCGTGTCGCCCATCACCGGGTCGCACAGCCAAATAGCATCGGGGTTGGCGGCTTTGATTTCGGTGGCCAAGTCCAAGACGATTTTGCCGATGCTGGCATCACCCAAATATCCTGAAAGCAGCCCTTCAATCTTAGGCATGAGACCGCGCTCCCGAATGCCGAGAATAATGTCGCGGATGAGCTCGGCGGTAAAAACCTGACCGTGGAACGTCGGATGGCCTGTGTGATTAGAAAATTCAACCGTGTTGACAACGATCGGACTAAAGCCCAAAAGCTGCAGCGGGAAAACGGCGGCAGAATTACCGACAAAACCGTATGCAACGTGAGATTGGATCGTTAACACATAACGAGACATTGAATCCTCCTAAAAACAGCCTAATAGTCCCATAACTCCCCCAATCATAATTAAAAGAATGAGGGGAACATGAGTTTTCCAAACAATAATTGTGACAGCCCCGGCCCAGGCCCAAACCCGCCAATTATCCAGTTGGTTTCCTAAAAGAAGATAGGCGGTAGCAAACAAAAGACCTACGGCAACCGGCGCCATGCCGGCTTTGTAGGACTTAACGAATACTGAGGAAGCATGCTCACGAATGTATCTTCCCGCAAGCACGGCAATCAGCGAAAAGGGAATGGATGTGCCGCCGAAGGTGGCAAGCGCACCTGAAAGGCCCGGCTGCCGCCCAACCGAGCACAGCCGCGACCAGTACATTCGGGCCGGGCAGGGACTGGCCGAACGCAACCGTCTTGGCAAAGGTCTCCGGAGTCAGCAGTCCTGCCGTATCCACAAGGTAGGAGTACATGCCGGGGAGCGTAGCCATGAAGCCGCCGATCGCGATCAGCGAAAGCAGCATGAAGTGGAAGAATAGTCCGGCAAATAAGGCAGGTGTCATGACTGAGCGCTCCTTTCCTTAATGAATCGGTACCACGCCCAGAAGGAGAGAGGAATACCGACAATCGGCAGAATGTAGACCATCGAAATCTTCAGTACGCCGACGGTGATGAATGTGATGACCAAACCAAAAATCCAGACCGGCGGCGTGATGGTGTTTTCTTTGCAGTTGTAAAGCAGCTTCATTGCGGCGCCGGCCACCATCCCTGAGGCAGATGCGGCCATACCGACAAGAGCATCGGATACCCATTTGTTCTCTGCGTACTGTTGATAGAAGACAAAGACGGAGAGCATGAGCGTCGCCGGAAGCGTAATCATGCCGAGAAATGAAGCCAGCGCGCCCCTCCATCCGAAGTGTCGGTCGCCCACCATGATGGTCAGAATCATGATGTTGGGGCCCGGAAGGACTTGAGAAACCGTGAGGAGGTCAAGAAACTCGGACTGCGTGAGCCATTTCTTTTGGTCGACTAAGAACTGCTGCGCGATAGCGGTCGAACCGCCGAAGGCCTGCATAGCCATCAGCGTAAAAGAGCAAAACAGATCCCAGCAGCTTTTTGGTTTATTAGGTGCGGAAGTTTTATATTTCGCGGTAGAGGTCATAAGAATTCAGCCTTTTTTCAGCCATTCTAAGCGTCAAAAAGGCTGTAACCTCTTTTGCAGGAATTTAACGAGGCCGGATGCCGATTTCGGCAAGGAGGGCTTTGGTTTCGTCAACGGGCAGACCGATCACGCCGCTGTAAGAACCTTCGACTTTTTCGACGAATTGACCGGCTAATCCCTGGATCCCGGAACCGCCAGCCTTATCAAAAGGTTCTCCGGAGGCAATGTAGGAGTTGATTTCTTCGTCGGTGAGCGGGCGGAAGGTGACAAACGTCTTAGTCAGAGTTTCTCTTGGCTTTCCGCCCTTATCGACCAAACATACTGCAGTCAGAACTTCGTGTGTTTGACCCGAGAAATCTTTGAGGAACTCAAAGGCTTCCTTTTCGTCTGCCGGCTTGCCGTAAATCTTGCCGTTTAACGCAACCGTGGTATCAGCGGCAAGGACGGGAAGCAGCAGATCGCGTTCGGTTTCCGCCACTTTGCGGCCCCACTTGGCCTTTTCGCGTGTGACGCGCGCCACGTAGTCCTCGGGAGATTCGCCGGGCAGGACGTCTTCGTTGACGGAGTCGGATGTTTTGCTGAGAAGAATGTCAAAGTCAAAGCCCGCATCTTTCAAAAGCTCCCGTCTGCGCGGCGACTTGGATGCAAGATAGAAAGCCATAACTTAAGCCCGATGATAGGGATGGTTGTGGAGAAGGGACCAGCTGCGGTAGATCTGCTCTAAGAGCAAAACGCGAGCCATCGCGTGCGGCAAGGTCAGGGAAGAGAGGCGAAGCGTAAAGTCAGCCTCGGCTTTGAGTCCCGGATCGATACCGTCGGCGCCCCCGATGATGAAGGCGATTGGGCGTCCCTGGTCGCCCCAGCGGTTGATTTGTTGGGCGAGCTTAGTGCTGGTCGGGTCTGCGCCGCGCTCATCCATGATGACCTTGATGGCATCCTTCGGCAGGGCGGCTCGAATCCTTTCAGCTTCGGCTTGCATCACTTTCGGGATGGTGCGCGTGTTCCTGTCTTCGGCTTTGACGGTCTTTAATTCGAGCTTCCAATCCGACGGAAAGCGATGCAGATAGTCTTCGCATGCTTCATCAGCCCATTTGGGCATTTTAAGACCGACAGCAACGACGGAAATTTTCATAGTAATTGATTACTCAGAATCTTCTTTGTTTTCATCCTCAAGAAGCTTCATACGGACGGGATGGCCGCCCCAGAGTTCCTCAAGGTTGTAATAAGCACGAAGAGCCGGCTGCATGATATGAACGATGGCGCTTCCGCAGTCGACCAGAACCCATTCGCCGGTCTCCAGACCTTCGATGCCGACGGCGTCTCCGCCGTTTTCCTTAACTTCCATGAAAACATGGTGGCCTAAAGCGCGAGTCTGACGATTAGAGTTGGCGGTTGCAACAATGACGCGCTCAAACAAAGCGGTCTGCTTAGAGGTGTTGAAAATCTTGATATCTTGTGCCTTGACGTCTTCAAGGGCGTTAACGATCACTCTCTGTAACTTACGAATATCCATAAAACTTTCTCTTGTTTAGTTAGCGGTTAATTGTACTCAGTCACGTTCTTTTCAACAGCAGAAAGTCTTCTTTTCTAGCTGGAAAACACAAAATTATGCAAATATCCGTGGATTGAGTTTTCTTTTTCTGAGGGATCGTTTTTTAAAATTTAAAAGATTTGAACTAACAACTCTACGAGAAAATGTTCCTGTTTTGGCCGAGCCTCATTCTGGCAGTTTATGTGGTTTGCAGCGGTGTTTTGCCGCTTAAGATTCATTGGTTTTGGAAACTTTTATCCGCAGCGGTAATCTTTCTGATTTCCATGAAGTACATGGCCTACACCATGAACGGCGGTACGTTCTTTGAGCCCGCAGTCAAGGGCGCATGGATGCTGACTTGGGAGGCATTGTACGGAGCACTTATTCTTGCGGCGTTTTTGCTTTTGCTGAAAGACATCTGTTCTCTCGGACTTTGGCTGCTCGGCACTTTCGGCGTAAAGACCGGCTTTAGCTTCAATCGGCTCGTCTTCATTGTTCCGATTTTTATTGTTTCTGTTGCAGGCGGCTTTTGGGGTATGTATGAAGGCATCAAAGTGCCTGAGGTGAAGACTGAAACGATTGTCTTTAAAAATCTTCCTGCTCAATGGAAAGGAACAACGATCGCCTTGCTGAGCGACCTGCACGTCGGGCCTGTTCAGCGCAAAGAATGGCTGTCCGAGATCGTGAAAAGGACCAATGATTTAAATCCCGATATCGTGATGATCACGGGTGATTTTATTGATGGTCGGGTACAAAAACTTCTTCCTGAGCTTGAGCCTTTGAAGCATTTAAAGTCCAAGTACGGTGTCTGTGCCGTACCCGGCAATCATGAGTACTACTCCGTTTATCGAGAATGGATGGCGGCGCTGTCGACGCTCGGCATTAAAGTCCTGCGCAACGGCAGTGATGTACTGACTAAGGAGGGTGCATCGTTAGTGGTCGGCGGAACGACAGACCTCGGTGCGTCACGTTTCGGAGAAGAGTCGCCGAACGTTGAAAAGACGTTTTCCGGAACGAGCCCCGAGGATTTCAGGATTCTTTTGGCGCACCAGCCCAAGACCGGTTCTCTGACAAAAGAGAAATTTGATCTCCAGCTTTCCGGCCATACACACGGAGGCCATATTTTCTTTATGTATCCGCTTTTGGCCTACTTTAATGATGGATTGGTAAGCGGTTTCTACGATAGAGGCGAAAGAAAGGTGTACGTGACAAACGGCTCCGGACTTTGGAACGGTTTTACGATGCGCGTGGGCGTTCCGTCAGAAATCACCTTTATTACGCGGGAATAGGAAAGGCAATCAAATCGGCAGCGAAGCGAACCGGAACTAAATTCCTTTGCCGCCCTCTCTCGGCAGGTACAGACCGTGAGAAAGAATGTATTGATGTACGTCGGAAGTGAGGCCCGGAATCGTTTGGGATCGGGCCGGCTCTTCAAACAAAGCTTTGCGAATGGCAGTTGAAGAGTAGGGCGCCGGCTCGCTTTGTGCGAGCACGATAAGACCGTTTGGCGTCGGATTCGAACCGAGGTCTTGAACAGAAATCAGCGGGAATTTACCTTCGTAAGGATCCTCGCCTAATTCACCGTCACGCGTAAAAATTAAAAGATTGCAAAGAAGCGGGAATTTTTCCCAAAGAACCCAAGTCTTGAGGTTCTTCCACTGGTCCGAGCCCATGATGAAATAAATAGGAGCCTCGGGTCCGAACTCTTGCCTGAAGGAATAGAGTGTGTCGATGGAATAAGAAGCGCCGGTACGCTCTAACTCCCTACGATCGACAACAAGTTTGTCTTGATAAGAAGTAAGCGCCATGCTCAGCATGGCTGCGCGATCTTCTTCTGAGGCGCGGGCGGTTTTCTGCCAAGGACGTGTCGGAACAAAAAACACCTTATCCAGATGGCATTGCTCCAGCGCATCGAGTCCCATTTGGATGTGGGACTCATGTACCGGATCAAAGGTTCCGCCGAAAACGCCGATTCTCAATGAGAGGCTCCTTTGAATTCAAGTTCGGTTGAAATCATTTTCTTCGGTCCGAACTCAGGATCCGCTTCGACGGCAAAGAAGCCGTAATGAATAGGATGAGATTCCTTATTGGTCGCAAACCAATAACGCCAAGGAGAATCTTCCTCGGCAACACTGGGCTCAGGAATTTCAAGTTTTTTGATTTCTTTGGGCTTCAAATTAACGCCGATGCGGAAAGGTCCGAAGGAAACACTAGAAAAAGCTTCCGGCAGTGCGGGACAGAGTTCACCTTCCGTGGTGACGGCTTCTGCCTTTGCTTCAGAAACTTCTCCGCGCTCACCGATAATGAACCAAATGTTCTGTCCGATGACTTCGGGAGGAGGCACTTCGTCCTCAACGGGCTTTTTCTTGGCCTTTTTCTTAGGCTTCGGGGTTTCTTGGATCGGAGCGGAATAGCAAAGGTAGTCCGTACGATCGGGTAAATGATGAAGGCTGCCTCCGAACGCTTTTGTCACAACAGAAAGCGGAGTGACACCGAGCACAATCGGAAAGTCTCCGAACTGAATGACAGAAGCAGGGTTCTGTTCCAGTGTGAACTGCGGAGTAGATAAGCCTTGGGGGTAGTCAAAAGGTTTCGGGGTCGGATCGGCCGGGAAGGGACCGGGCAGGGGCGAGGTCGTTTGTGCGAAGGCACTGACACAAGCCCCGAGTCCGAGCGCTGCGATAAACGAAAAAAGTTTAGGGTGGCGCATAAAGTAATAATTAAAGTGCTCTATGACCGATATCTTTACGGTACTGCATACCGTCAAAATGGACTTTGTCCAGAGCTTTGTAAGCCTTGTCACGGGCCTGATGCAAATCGCCACCGAGTCCTACGACGCAGAGAACGCGGCCGCCGCTGGTGACCAGTTCGCCTTTATCGTTGAACTTAGTACCGGCGTGGAAAGTAACAGTGTCGTCGCCTTGGAGCTCAACACCGGAGATGACGTCGCCTTTTCTCGGGGCTGTTGGGTAACCTTTGGAAGCCAACACGACGCCAAGGGCACAGCGAGGATCCCACTCAGCAATGACTTTGTCTAAAGAGCCGTCAATACCGGCTTCGATGAGCTCGGAGAAATCGCTCTTCAAACGAGACATGATGGGCTGAGTTTCCGGATCGCCGAAGCGACAGTTGAATTCCAGCGTCTTAACCGTGGGTTTCCCGGAGGCATCTTTGCTGATCATCAGTCCGGCGTAGAGGAAACCGGTGAAGACGATGCCGTCTTCCTTCATGCCTCTGACCGTCGGGTAAATGATCTGATCCATGACCATCTGATAGATTTCGGGCGTTACGACCGGAGCCGGGGAGTAAGCACCCATGCCGCCGGTGTTGGGGCCTTCGTCATTGTCGAGAAGTCTCTTGTGATCTTGGAT
>ERZ791720.1055-NODE-1055-length-10563-cov-2.6378_pt1 | contig 10563 bp, 8 predicted proteins | sample MGYA00510048_ERZ791720 | MGnify/ENA primary metagenome ERZ791720 (study PRJEB30046, sample SAMN00715142) | human gut metagenome | study: EMG produced TPA metagenomics assembly of the A metagenome-wide association study of gut microbiota in type 2... | reverse complement strand
CGGAAGAACTTCGCCTCTCAGCGTAATCTCACCGGTCATAGCCACTTCAGCCTTGACAGGAATACCCGTCAGAGCGGAAACCAAGCCCAGCGTGATAGCGGAACCCGCACTCGGACCGTCTTTAGGCACAGCTCCTTCCGGGAAATGGACATGAATATCCGTCTCAGAGATTTGCTTGTAGGTAATGCCCAAACGAGAAGCCCTCGAACGAACCACTGTACGTGCAGCTTCTACAGATTCTTTCATCACATCGCCCAAAGAACCGGTACGTGTTATTTGGCCTTTACCCGGCATTGTTGCGACTTCGATCGTAAGTAGATCGCCGCCGACTTCCGTCCAAGCAAGACCTGTGACTTGGCCGACTTGATCGCCCTTGTGCATGACACCGAAGTTGTAGCGACGGACACCGAGGAAGTAGTCAAGATTGTCGGAGTTGGCGACCACCTTTCCTTTGGTCTTCTTCAAAAGGATGTCACGGACCGTTTTACGGCAGATCTTATTGATCTCGCGCTCTAGGCTGCGGACACCTGCTTCGCGGGTGTAGTAGCGAACGATGTCAACAATCGCAGAGTCTTCGATCTCGAGTTCGCCCGGCTTCACACCGTTCAGTTTCATCTGTTTCGGGATCAGATGTCTCTGAGCTATGTGGAGCTTTTCATCCTCCGTGTAACCGGAAAGATGTATCACTTCCATACGGTCAAGCAGCGGAGCCGGAATGTTCATGGAGTTGCTAGTCGCAATGAACATCACATGTGACAGATCGAAATCCACTTCTACATAGTGATCCTGGAATGTGTTGTTCTGTTCAGGATCCAGCACTTCCAAGAGCGCAGCCGCTGGGTCGCCTCTGTAGTCCATACCCATCTTATCGACTTCGTCGAGCAAGAAAAGCGGATTATTGGTTTCCGCCTTAGTAAGACTCTGGAGAATTCGACCCGGCATGGAACCGATATAGGTCCTTCTGTGACCTCGGATTTCGCTTTCATCTCTTACGCCGCCTAAAGCCAAACGCACAAACTTACGTCCGGTTGCGCGGGCGATAGACTGGCCCAAAGATGTCTTACCGACTCCGGGAGGTCCGACTAAGCAGAGGATCGGAGATTTCACATTCTTGACTCGGCTTTGAACCGCTAAGTATTCAAGAATGCGTTCCTTCACCTTCTCAAGACCGTAATGGTCTTCTTCCAAAACGGCGTCTGCCTTGATGAGATTCGTGTTGACACGAGTTCTCTTGCTCCACGGCAGAGAAATCAGCGTGTCAATGTAATTTCGAATCACATTGGCTTCCGCGCTGTTCTGACCCTGCATACGGAGCTTCTTGAGTTCGCCGAGGGTCTTTTCCTCGCCTTCGGGACTCATCTTGGCAGCTTTAATCTTGCGCTCGATTTCCTCAAATTCTTCGTCGGTATCGCCCAATTCTTTCTGAATGGCTTTTACCTGTTCATTGAGGTAATAGTCGCGCTGGTCATTTTCCATTGCCTTCTTCACACGGCCGCGAATACGCTTTTCCGTCTGCTGAATGTCAACTTCTTCCTCGAGCATGTCAAAAAGAAGTTCAAGACGTTCCTTTGTTCCAACCGTTGCAAGCAGATCCTGCTTACGGGAAGGAGAAAGAACCAGCAACTGGGCAATGGATGTGATGAGCTGTTCCGGATCGGTTAATGAAGAAATCCGATTCAGCTGATCGTTCGTAATTCTCTTATTGTTCTTTTGGTATTCGGTAAAGGCTGTCAGGATCGTCCTGCGCAGCGGCTCAAAAGTGCGCTGGGAAATTCTATCCTGAGGAATGTCTTCCACCTCAGCAAAAATTTGCTCGTCTTCTTTGTACTGAGTAACTCGGACACGGCGAATACCCTCTACCAGGACTTTGAAAGTACCGTCAGGCAGCTTCAAAGACTGGACGATACGCGCAACCGTACCGACATCAAACAGATCATCGGAAGATGGATCTTCGATGCCTGCATCGCGCTGTGCGACGAGCAAAAGCTCTTTGTTCGCCTTCTCAGAAGACGTGACATTGCGAAGAGCACTAAGCGACTTCTCGCGTCCGACGAAGAGCGGCACAACCATCTGAGGGAAGACAACAATGTCTCTCAGCGGCAACACCGACATCATCGGATTTGAATTAGTTGTACGTTTCTGAATCATCTAAATCCTTACTGCTAAAAAATACACTACGTAAGTTACTACTTGGGGACGCTTGAAAAAAAATCAAGGGCGCCAAATATTTAAAAATCGTTTCTATACTGTATCAAAAGTAAAAGGCCCCTCGCCTTAAGCCTTTCAAGATTTTGTGGCTATTTTGGGGACCTTAATCAAGGGATGGTGGATAAACAGACCATCCAAGGAGAAAAAAAGAGGTGCCGAAGCGACCTCCTATTTACCGTTATTTAGTGATGAACTCGGCTTGTCTGTCTCTCATCGTGGAGGCTTTCACCACCACTCTGGCGACGTCTTTTCTGCTCGGAATCTCAAACATAGCAGAAAGGAGTGCATTCTCAATAATGGACCGCAGGCCGCGGGCTCCGGTCTTTCTTTCCTGAGCCATTTTGGCTGCTTCTTTGAGCGCATCCGGTTCGACTTCGAGAACAACGCCTTCCAATTCGAACAATCGTGCGTACTGCTTCAGGACCGCATTCTTCGGTTCGGTCAGAATGCGAATCAGCGCTTCTTCGTCTAGGTCATCCAACGTTGCAATCACCGGGAGGCGTCCGACCAACTCAGGAATCAAGCCGTAGCGAACTAGATCCTTAGCTTCAATATCGCGGAGCACTTCGCCTTCGCTTCTATCGTCGGCCCCCTTAACATCGGCTTCAAAGCCGATGCCGCTGCGCTCAGGTCTTCTGCGAATGATCTTATCCAAACCTTCAAATGCGCCGCCGCAAATGAAGAGAATGTTCGAAGTATCAACCGGAATATTGTTTCCCTGAGGATGCTTTCTTCCGCCGGCAGCCGGAACATTGGCAACGGTACCTTCAACGAGCTTTAACAAAGCCTGCTGAACGCCTTCGCCGGATACGTCGCGGGTAATAGACGGGTTCTCACTCTTGCGGGCAATCTTATCGATTTCATCAAGATAGATAATGCCCATCTGAGCGCGTTTGAGGTCCATATTGCAGCTTTGCAGAAGCTTCAGGATCACGTTTTCGACGTCTTCACCGACGTAGCCGGCTTCTGTCAGAGTCGTTGCATCTGCAATTGCAAAAGGAACATTCAGCATTTTGGCCAAACTTTGAGCTAAAAGCGTCTTGCCGGAACCTGTCGGACCGATAAGAAGAATGTTGCTCTTCTGAATCTCAACTTTTTCGTCGGAATCATCTCCGATGAATTTGCTTCTAAGACGTTTGTAATGGTTATAAACCGCAACGGAAAGAACCTTCTTCGCCTGTTCCTGACCGATCACATATTGGTCAAGATTGGCATAAATTTCTTTCGGCGTCGGCAGTTCTCCGTACAAAATCGGATCCTGCTTTTCTGCCTCTTCTGCTTCGGCTTCTTTAGCGGGGGCTTCGGAACCTGCGTTCTTATTGTGAGCTTCGAGATATTGGTAGCGCTTCAAAGCTTCTTCAATCACACCGGAGTAACGAGCAAGCTCTTCAGTACATTCTTTACAAATGTACTGATCTCCGATGTTTGACTTATAAATTTCAGAGTACTGTCCCTTTTTGGCTCCGCAAAAAGAACAGACGGGTCCCTCTTTGTTATCGCTCATAACTTCCTTAACTCTTTAATCCGCAAAATCAATTATTTCTTTCTAATGATTTGCTCGGAACGTTTTCTAAATACGCCGTCGATAATTCCGTATTCCACTGCCTGTGCGCTGCTCATGAAATTATCGCGTTCGGTGTCGACCGCAATCTTTTCAATGGACTGGCCGGTGTGTTCGGACAGGATTGTGTTCAAACGGCTGCGCAACTCCAAGATTTCTTTCGCCTGAATTTCAATGTCTGCAGCGGTTCCGTTTGTACCGCCGGAAGGCTGATGAATCATGATGCGGGAGTTCGGCAGTGCAAAGCGTTTGCCCTTCGCACCTGCAGCAAGCAGGAACGCACCCATGGAAGCAGCCATGCCTAAGCAAATGGTGGAAACATCCGGCTTGATGAACTGCATCGTATCGTAAATGGAAAGACCGGCGTAGACGCTTCCTCCGGGGGAATCGATATAGAGCGAAATATCCTTATCCGGATTTTCGCTTTCCAGGAACAGCAGCTGAGCAACGACCAAATTGGCGCTCTGATCAGTCACCGGTCCTACCAGGAAGACTACGCGATCGCGTAACAGGCGGGAGTAAATGTCAAAAGATCTCTCTCCGCGTCCGCTCTGCTCGATAACCATCGGTATAAGTGCAGAATTAAAGTTTGAAAAGTCGGGCATACGCGTCTCCGTGGTTTGTAGTAGTTTTCAATGACAAACGGCAAGGACTAATGAGTACCTTGCCGACTTGTTTGTATTTTTCAGAGGCATTTTATTGCCTCTGACGCCTGAAATTGATTAAGCCTGCTGACCGCGACCCATCAGGTTTTCAAAAGAGATCGGTTCTTTCTTGACCTGAGCGTTCTTCAGGATCCAAGCGACGACATTGTTTTCCACAACAACCGCGGCAAGCTCAGCTTTGTGCTGAGGGTTGTTGAGGTACCAATCAACGACTTCTTTCGGATCTTCATAGCTCTTGGCGATGTTGTCGGCCAAAGCTTTGATCTGTTCATCAGTAGAAGTAATCTTTTCTTTCTCAACAATAGCGCTGATTTGCAGTCCAAGACGAACTCTCTGCTCAGCTTGGTCAAGCATGGCGTTGGCAGGAATGCTGTCGTTGGGGAGGTTAATTCCCTGAGCCTTCATGTTTTCGATGGCGTCGTGGACCAGAGCCTCTCTCTGTTCTTCAACAGCAGCGTGCGGAACCGGGAACTTGGCAACGGACAGAAGAGCATTCATGGCGCTCTGCTTAGTACGTGCTTCAAGACGAGCTGTCACTTCGCGCTGGAGGTTTTCTTTAACGTCAGCCTTGAGTTTGTCGATACCATCGTTAACGCCGAGGTCTTTTGCGAACTTGTCGTCAAGGGCGGGAAGAATTTCTTCGTCAACTTCTTTCAGCGTAACTTCGAACTGAACTTCCTTGCCGGCAAGGTTCTTGGCAGGATAGTTTTCAGGGAAAGTCAGGTTGAAAGTCTTGGTTTCGCCGGCTTTCATACCGCGAATCGCGTTTTCGAATTCGGGGAGCATTCTGCCCTGGCCGAGAGCGAAAGCGTAGTCTTTAGCTGTACCGCCTTCGAAAGCAACGCCGTCAAGAGTGCCCTTGAAGTCAACGATAACGCGGTCGCCGTCAGCAGCAGTCTTGTCAGCCTTTTCGAAAGTGGCGCGCTGTTTGCGCATAACGTCGAGTGTCTTTTCAACGTCAGCGTCTGTCAGTTCGCATTCGTATTCTGTAACGGAAGCGTCTTTCATGTCAGGAACTTCGACGTCAGGGAAGACTTCGAAAGTAGCTGTGAAGGACATTGTGTCTTCATTTTCAGGAGCGCCTTCGGTCGGAGCGATATCCGGGTAGCCGGAGACGTGGTATTTGCCTTCCTGAACTTTTTCAACGAAAGCGGCAGAAACGAGTGCGTTGATTGCATCAAACTGAATTTCCTGACCATAAGCGGCTCTGACCATAGCGGCAGGAGCATGGCCGGGACGGAAACCGTGGAATTTAGCTTTCTTTGCTTTTTCGCGAAGAGCTTTAGCAACACGAGCATCGAGTTCTTTACGAGAAATCGTCAGCTCAATGGTGCGCTGAAGAGGATTCGGCTTAACTTCTTCGGCTTTTGTTTCTTCAGCCGGAGCTGCTGTGGCTTCTGTTTTTTCCTCTACCTTTTCTTCTACTTTGGTTTCTTCTGCCATTTAAATATTTCCTTTCCGGATATGCCCGAAGGGGGCTTGTTTATAGAGTGGAGAAGCAGTGCTTCCCTGTTTGATCGTCGGATTATAACTGTAAATGAACGAGATACAACTTAAAACATGTAAAGTTTGATGAAATTTATAGCTATTGATTATCATTATCAATTAGGAAAGAATTTAGCAGTATTTACGATCATTTTTTCCTTATCTTTAGAAATTCAACTTGAACGTTAGTTGAAAAGGTTCTTCACACCGCGAATAGAATCGAAAAATTTTGAAGAGGTTTTACTCAAAAGACGAATTGCAGTATCGGGCAAACTTCATCTCTTATATGTGTTACACGAAAGTTTCTTGATGTCCTCCTGCCCTGCCTCATTTGTGGAAGAATTTGCCTAACGCTAATAGTTAGCTCACAAATTTTTACGCTCATTTTGATTTCACTTAGGTATAAATACCTAGAAACTTTCCCTAGTTCAGATATAATTCATTTAACGAAATACCTCATAAAGGAGTCCGCGATGTATAGAGACAGTGCTAAAGCCCGCGTCGCTGCACGGGACCTTAGAAGACAACAGGTCAAGTTATTTAAGCTTGGTGCAACCATCACTCTTTGTGCTTTTTTGATCTCTCAGCTGGCAGATATGATCTTCTAGCGACGTTTCAAAAAATATTTTTTCTTTTACAAACAAGGCGCTCGAGAGTGCCTTGATTTGTTTCTGCGTTGAGTCCTGCAAAAGTTTTTGTTTTGTGTATAATTCTGTCTTCTCAGCACAGGGGAATCGCCAAGCTGGTTAAGGCACCGGATTCTGATTCCGGCATTCGAGGGTTCAAATCCTTCTTCCCCTGCCATTTCCTCCTTGAACAATCTCAAAACTCTTGGAAACCGCCGTCTATATTTATCTTATTCCGGTGATCTGCCTTATCTGTTCCTACTTTATCCTTGGCGAAAAACGCACTGTTTGGTCCGCCAGCGGAGCGTTCCTTGTGCTCTTCGTTTTGTCTCAATTAGATTCTTCTGTTTTGAAGAAAAAGTTTCTAAAAGCTTGAAAGCCGTTAAGCAGCAAAAATCTAAAAAATTCATCCAAAATGCAAAAAGGACTTTTCGCGAAGTTCGCTCCTTCAACTAACTCCAGGAAAAGTCCTTCTGCTTTGGAATGCTCTCAGGCTTCTTTGAGCATCTCTTCCGTCAGTGCGACGGCTCGCTGAGCCGCCTCTTTAAAGAAGGATTCGTAAGAAACAGGTGCGTGGCCGGAAGCATCATCGGAAATAGATCGAATCACAACAAACGGGATTTCATTGACAAAGCACACCTGACCGATGGCCGCGCCTTCCATTTCTACAGCTTCGGCTCTAAAGAAATCACGAATCCAAGCTTTACGGTCCGTATCGCAGACAAATTGGTCGCCGGAAGCAATCACGCCGGTTTCAGTATGAATGCCTAATTTCTGTGCCGCTTTCTCAGCTTTTGCGACCCAGAGAGGATCGGCATCAATGAAGACCTTATTAATTCCGGAAATTAAACCTTTGGGATCGCCGACGCCAGACGTGTCCATATCGTGCTGGCAGACTTGAGATGCAATGGCAACTTCACCGAGCTTAAGGTTAGGAGAAAGTCCTCCCGCCACACCTGTATTAATAATGGCTTTCACACCGAACTTCAAAACGATCGTCTGCGCACAAACGGCGGAACACACCTTACCGACCCCGCTCACTGCGGCGACGACATCCGTACCGTGCAGCTTTCCGCTGTAAAAATCAACGCCCGAAATTCTGGTTACAGTCACGTCCTGAAGCCTTGCCTTCAAAGCCTCAAGCTCAACCTTCATCGCTCCGATAATGCCGATCATTCAGTTAGCTCTCTGAAATTAATCAAAAGGAAGCGGTTCGCCCTTGCCGTTAAAGAGCGGAAGTTTTTCGAGATAAGAAATATCTGTTCTGGAAGCAGCATCGCCTTCGGCTAAAACGGCCATCTTGCCGACAACATCGGCACCCGTAGCGGCAGCAATTTCTTCCAAAGCCTGGAGGCTGCGTCGGTAGAAATGACATCGTCAACGATCAAAATGCGTTTGCCGCGCATCTGTTCCATCTCTTCCTGATCAACATAAAGTTTCTGGTCTTTCTCCGTAGTAATGGATTTCACACCAACGCAGATGGGGTTGTCCATGTAGAGTTTTCGGCCCTTTCTAGCAACAATATAGTGTGCATCACCGTTCTGACGGGCCATTTCCTGAACCAGAGGAATGCTCTTGGCTTCGGCAGTTAAAAGGAAATCATATTTAGGAGCTCTTTCCAAAAGAGCAGCTGCGCAATTAACAGTCAGCTCGGTATCGCCGAGAATTAAAAAGGCTGCAATGCAAAGATCTTGATTAATAGGGCAGAGTTTCAGGGCACGTTTGGTACCGGCCACTTCAATATCGTAATAGCGCATCTATATCTCCCAGCGGAACAAGCACGAATAGGCGGGTATCCTACTTCAAAACACCTATAACTGCGATGATCCGCTCTCGTTAATACAGGGTTTTCCTTAGTGAAAAAACGAAGTTTTTTGTAATCGAAGAATACAATATTTTTATAGTCTGGAACGGGCCAAAAGCCTGTATGAGACTAACCAAATCCTCAAGGGTCGTACCGGACTCCATTGAAAAAAGAACACTAAACAAATGGTGTGCTTCGGCAGTAAATCGAGAGCAAATGAGCTTTCGGTTCCATTCGACCTAACTAACACTTTTTATTCTCTAATCTCTAGGAGTAACTATTGTGACCTTTAAACTCTTAAGCAAAGCTGCCCTCGCACTCGCTGCCATGGGCCTGTGCCTTTCTGCCGCCTCCGCCGCATATAAATCCGAGTACAAGCTCAGCGTTGTACCCGGCGCCTCCTCCGGCTGGGGCCAAACCGCAACCTTCTTTGCCGACTGCGTCAGACAGAAATCCAACGGCCGAATCAACATCAAACCGTATTTCGGTGCTCAGCTGATGGCAGGCAAGCAAACTTCCGAACTTTTGCTCGTTCGCCGCGGAGCAATTGACTTTGCTTTAGCTTCCACCATCAACTGGTCTCCTCAAATCAAAGAATTAAACCTCACCGCCCTTCCCTTCTTTGTCGCCAACAATCCGGATCGCTATAAAGCTATCGACGCTATTGAAGCCGGAAAATCCGGAAAGATGCTGGAAAAAGCCATCGAAAAAACCGGCGTTAAGTTCCTCGGCTGGTCTGAAAACGGCTTCCGTGAATTAACTACGAGCAAAGGCCCGATCGAAAAACCGGAAGATATGAAGGGTATGAAGCTGCGCGTATGCGGTACCCCGATCTTCATTGACATCTTCTCGTCCCTTGGCGCCAACCCTCAGGCTATCAACTGGTCTGAAGCTGTGACCGGCTTTCAGCAGGGCATCGTCGATGGTCAGGAAAACCCGACTAACGGCATTAACGTCCCGACTAAAGTTTGGCAGTGGCACAAGTACTCCACCGATTGGCATTACATGATCGACCCGTTGTTCTTCACTGCCAACATGAAAGTCTGGAAGGAATTCTCTCCGGAAGATCAGAAGCTTATTCTCAGCTGCGCTACCGAAGCTGAAAAATACGGCAAAGCCCTTTCCCGTCTGAGCAACGACAACGGTCAGGCTTATGAATACCTCAAGAGCATCAATAAGCTCCCTGCTATCACCAATCCGAAGGAAGAACTTAAGAAAAACGGCATGACCGTGACGGAGTACACACCTGAAATGATCAAACGCTTCTATGAAGCCACAGCCGGCGTCCGTGCTGACTGGACTCAGAAGATCGGCCCGAATGTCGTCAAAGCTGCCGAAGAAGACATGCAGGCTGCCAAGTAATTTTTGAATTACTCAGCGACACGCCGTGTGCGGCTCCGGCCCCCCCCGCCCCTGCCCCCACCAAGTGCGGCTCCGGCCGCACCGGCTTTACCACAAATAAATATAAGAAGAACAACTATGCTTCATTTCCTCAACACCCGATTTGAAGAGCTCCTTGGGTCATTTCTCTTAGCAGTCATGGCCTGCATTGCCTTCATCAACATCATCATCCGTTACTGCACAAACCTGTCATTTTCTGCTTCCGAGGAACTGACAGTAAATTTCTTTGTGTGGATCGTACTGCTCGGCACTTCGATTGCGTTCCGAGAAAGCAGCAACTTCATGATGAATCTGCTTTACAGTATTACCCACGGATGGCTGCGCAAAACGCTTTACTTCTTCGGCGTAATTTGCTCACTGGCTTTCTTCGTCATGCTGGCTTACTTAGGTGCGATTGAGGTTATTGACGAAATTGAACTAAACGTTTCCTCTGAGTCTCTGGATATTCCGGTTTGGCTCTACACCATAGCCACGCCGCTTTTCTCGGCGCTCATTATTGTCCGAATTCTTCAGCGCACTGTTGAAGATATTCAGAAACAGAACTTCTAGGAGGAGATCATGCTTAATTCGCTGATGTCCGATCCCGGACTGGTTCTGCTGATTCTTTTTATTTTCATGCTGGTGTGCAGAGTTCCGATTGCCATCAGTCTTGGACTTTCTGCCGCCATCGTCAGCTGGCTCTTTGACATGGGCATCGACATGCTGCCCTACAACTTCTTTGCCGGCGTCGCTAAAGTTCCTTTGTTAGCTATTCCCTTCTTTATTTTGGCCGGCTTCATTATGGAAAGCGCCGGCATCGCCGCGCGTATTGTG
>ERZ791720.1054-NODE-1054-length-10566-cov-2.17772_pt1 | contig 10566 bp, 8 predicted proteins | sample MGYA00510048_ERZ791720 | MGnify/ENA primary metagenome ERZ791720 (study PRJEB30046, sample SAMN00715142) | human gut metagenome | study: EMG produced TPA metagenomics assembly of the A metagenome-wide association study of gut microbiota in type 2... | reverse complement strand
TATTCGTCGCCTCGAGAAAATCTCCGCCATCGACAATCTTGCCGTAGTGATCGACCTCCTCTTCGGCTTCCCGGGACAAAAAGGAAAAGTCTGGACAGACGATTTGAAGATCGCTTCCGAGCTTCCTATTGACGGAGTCGACTGCTACCAGCTGAATGTCTTTGAGAAATCGCCGCTCAACACGCGCATCAAATCCGGTCTTTTTGATCCGGCAGCGACGCTTGCTGAAGCGGCCGACATGTATGCAGAAAGCGTTGAGCATTTTTCTTCTCATCCAAATTGGCATCGTCTTACCAATACTCATTGGGCCAGAACGCCGCTTGAAAGGAATCTCTACAACCGTTTAGCAAAAGGTCCGAGTGACTGCCTTCCCTTCGGCTGCGGAGCCGGTGGAAAACTTTTCGGTTACAGCTGGATGCAGGAGCGCAAACTTGCCAAATGGTCGGAAATGGTTGGGAAAGGACTCAAGCCGGTCTTTGTCATGATGAAACCTCAGGAACACTGGCACTTGATGAGAACTTTGGCGAGCAACGTGGAATCCGGCCCCTTCAATTTGAAAGAAATCGGTGACAACTTCAGCGTCGATATTGAAAAGCCGCTAAAACCCGTCATGGACCAATGGATTAAAGCCGGCCTTCTTGAAAAGTCGGGAGACATCTATTCTCCAACTGTTGCCGGCCAGTTTTGGTATGTGACCATGGCTCAGCTCGCTACGGAAGCGCTGACCATGACCATTGCAAAAGAAGATTCTTTCAAAGCGGATCCGATTACGCAAAGCGTATATTCACCCAACCAAGCCGAAGCGTGGTTAAAAACTATCAACAAGCGCGAAGAATAACAGAAGGAAAACGTTTAGGTATTTGAAAGAATTTGTATTTTCAAAAGAGTTGAAATAAGATAACGTTTCATTTCAAGAAGGAGTAAAAATGACGGCACCTCTCGGCAATGTTAAAGCCTCGGTCCCCCCTGAGCAGTTAAAGGCAAAAATGAATCCCGGCGATGTTTCTTTCCTCGGATTCGAACGCAAAGATAACGTTTTCACCGTTACTTTTGCTTGGATTGACATGATTGGCGGCCATCACGAGCACACTTTCGCTCGCGGTGACATCTTCGCAGACTTCAACAAAGTCCTGAAGGTCTTCACTGACGGCGGTCTGCCTATCGACCCGGCCAAAGCTGACGACTTCCATATGCGTCTCTGCCAGCTCTCTACCGTTATGGTTCAGGAGCAGGCTCCGGCCGCAAAAGCAGAAGCCAAAAAAGAAGAAGCTCCTGCTAAGTAATGCATTGAACACTTAATCGTGTTTAGAGATTGCCGCTTTACGCGGCAATTTCTTTTTGTACTTGAAGTTTTCTTCAAATTCCTTCGAAAACCGCTAAATCTTTGTGAGCATTTACCCGCAAAAAAACAATTGCTCCTGCCGCAATCCGTTTTCACATTGTGCATCGATTAAAATTTTAGAATCGTATCTAAAATAAGACCCGAAGGAGTTCCAAAGAGATGCTTGAACAGCTCGTGACGCGAAGAAAACTGATCCTCTTAGCTTCAGTTTCCTCCCTGCTTTCCGGCTGCTCGATGTTCTCTTCTGACCGTTATAGCTATCAACCGGTCTCCTATGACAACTCAGAAGGATCAAAAGTCCTCAGAACCGCAATGAGTCAGTACGGAGCTAAATATAAATACGGGAAAGCTTCTCCCTCGGACGGTTTCGACTGTTCGGGTCTCATTTTCTGGGCTTACGGCAAACATGGAATTACCGTTCCCCGCCACACCGCCGCTCAATCAAAAGCAGGCAAATGGGTGGCTGCCCGCAACGCCCGGCAAGGCGATATTGTTGTTTTCAGGATCGGCCGAAGACTTCACACGGGCTTAGTCGCCGACAAAGGACGCTTCCTTCACGCACCCTCTTCCGGCGGTTACGTTCGAATGGAAAGTCTCTCGGGCGTCTATTGGAAGAACAAGATCGTCGGATACCGAAGAATCGTGTAAAGCAAACGATATTATTCATAAAAACCACATCGTTACATAGGTAATTAAAAGAATGCGCAGTGACAAAATAAAAGTTGGTCCTCAGGCCGCTCCCCACCGCTCCCTTCTCTATGCACTGGGATTAACCGATGAAGAACTCAAGAAACCTCTCATCGGTATCGTGAGTTCCCAGAACGACATCGTTCCGGGACATATGAACCTGGACAAGATCGTTGACGCCGTTAAACAAGGCGTTGCCCTTGCCGGCGGTGTTCCTATCGTCTTCCCCGCTATTGCCGTTTGCGACGGTATCGCCATGGGACACGAAGGCATGAAATATTCTCTCGTCAGCCGTGAACTGATCGCTGACAGTACCGAAGCGATGGCTATTGCACATGCTTTTGACGCTTTGGTCATGGTTCCGAACTGCGACAAGAACGTTCCGGGCCTTTTGATGGCTGCTGCTCGTTTGAATATTCCGACTATTCTTGTTTCCGGCGGCGCAATGAGCGCCGGCATCATCGGTAAGAAGAAACTCTCTCTTGTCTCCGCCTTCGAAGGGGTCGGCGCATACAAGGCAGGAAAGATTGATGCCAAGAAACTGACGGAAATCGAACAGAAATGCTGCCCGTCCTGCGGCTCCTGCTCCGGCATGTTTACCGCAAACTCTATGAATTGCCTGACTGAAGTTTTGGGCATGGGACTTCCGGGCAACGGCACGATTCCCGCTGTTCAAAGTGCTCGTATCCGTCTTGCAAAACAGGCCGGCATGAAGGTGATGGAACTTCTTGAAAAGAATATCCGTCCTCGCGACATCATGACTTACGATGCTTTCCTCAACGCCATGACCGTCGATATGGCTTTAGGATGCTCTACGAACTCCATGTTGCATCTGCCTGCTATCGCTCATGAATGCGGCTACAAGCTCGACATGCACTTGGCAAACGAAATCTCGGAAAAAACTCCGAACCTCTGCCATCTTTCTCCTGCCGGTCCTCACTTTATTGAAGAGCTCAATGAAGCCGGCGGCATTCCTGCAGTGATGAAAGAGCTCGACAAGAAAGGACTTCTCAAGACCGACTTGATGACGGTTACCGGCAAGACAGTTGCCGAAAACATTGCTGATGCAGAAAACAAGGACGAAGAGATCATTCGTCCGATCGACAAACCCTACAGCGAAACCGGCGGTATTGCCGCCCTCTTCGGCAACCTCGCTCCTGAAGGTTCTGTTGTGAAGCGTTCTGCTGTTGCTCCTGAAATGCTTGTCCATAAAGGACCGGCCCGTGTCTTCGATTCTGAAGAAGAAGCCATTGCAGCTATTTGGGGCGGAAAGATCAAAGACGGCGATGTCGTTGTCATTCGCTACGAGGGTCCGAAGGGCGGTCCCGGCATGCGCGAAATGCTTTCTCCGACTTCCGCCATCATGGGCGCCGGCTTAGGTTCTACCGTTGCTTTGATTACCGACGGCCGCTTCTCCGGAGCCAGCCGCGGTGCAGCCATCGGCCACGTTTCTCCTGAAGCAGCACTGGGCGGTCCCATCGGCCTGATTGAAGAAGGCGACATCATTTCCATTAACATCCCTGAACACAAGCTTGACCTTGAAGTCTCGAATGAAGTTTTGGAAGAACGCCGTAAGAACTGGAAGCCTCGTCAGCCGAAGATCACAACCGGCTACTTAGCGAGATACGCCAAGCTTGTTTCTTCGGGCACTTCCGGAGCTGTTTTAAGCTAATCGAGTGATTCGGGCCGGCGCTTTAAGCGCCGGTTCTTTCTTTGTGCGGCCGCTGGAAAAGCATGTTAGTCCTTTCGGCCTTTGATTTTCCTATAGTAAATCTTTAATAACCAAAACTCAGGAAATTCGTTAAAATTCCCTGAGCCTCAAGCATTCTTCAATTTTTACTTTTTCAAACTCGTGTAGTAATAGCTTCCGAGAAATGATTTCGGCTGTCCTTGTCTACTGTCTTTTAGCCGTTGGCGTCTAACGCTATTCCAAGGTTGAGACGGAAATTCAAGGCAAACCATTCACTGATTATTACTTGCGAGTTAGGCTGTTAAGAACACTTCTGCTGTTTTTTCGTGGCAGTAGCCTGCAGCTAAACACAGCTGAAGAAGCACTCTTGCCTTCTGAGGATTCAAAGTTCCGGCGTTGATCATGCCGGCTTCTGTCCATTCAGGTGAAGAATCAACCACCTCACCGCTTCCGCAGCGGGACGCACGAACTACCGGAATTCCTTCTTCCAAGGCCTTCTCAAGTTCAGGCAAATCTTTGCAATGGATGGAACCGTTGCCCATACCGGCATAAATAATGCCTTTAGCGCCCGATTGAACGGCTGCCTTGATCAAACGACCGTCGCCGTTTGAATGAGCATAAATGATGTCGACAATCGGAAGATCTTTGTGATCAGATAGAAGCTCAGAGGTAAATGGAGTTTTGAGCGTATGCGGACGGGTGCTTTCTTTAAAGAAGGAAACTCTTCCGCCGGTGATAAAACCGAGTGCTCCTAAACGCGGAGATGCAAATGTATCGCAGTTGGTTGTATTGGTCTTTGTGACATCTCTGGCACCGTGAATTTCATCATTCAAGACAACCAAAACACCTTTGCTTTTAGCCTCCGGAGTAGTCGCCACTTTCGCCGCGTTCAGAAGATTCATAGGGCCGTCGGCAGAAATCGAGGTTGCCGGTCTCATGGAACCGACGAGAACAACAGGCTTCTCGCTCTTCAAAACTTGATTGAGCATGAAAGCTGTCTCTTCTAAAGTGTCCGTACCGTGCGTAATAACTACGCCTGTAATTTTCGGATCCTTGAGCTGGCTTTCTATTTCTTTAACCAAACTAGCCCAAATTTCATCCGTCATATCTTCAGAACCGATATTGGAAACTTGGACAGAAGTAAGGTTGGCAATGTCTTCTAACCCGGGGACAGAGGATAAAAGATCTTCAACAGTGGCAGAACCCGGAACATAACCGGTCGTTGCAGAGGCAGATCCGGCTTTCCCGGCAATCGTACCGCCGGTGCCGAGGATGGCGATGGTGGGGAGGTCTTCTTTCATTTTTCTTTCAGGTAAAAAAGACGCTGCCGAGCGGCAGCCCGCGCCGTTTCAGGTTTCAAAACTGCCAGGCCGTTCATATACGGACGGAGAACTTCAGGAACCGTGACGGAACCGTCAGCGTTCTGGTAGTTTTCCAAAACGGCAACGAGCGTTCTGCCCACGGCCAAGCCTGAGCCGTTCAGTGTATGAACGTATTCAGTCTTGCCCTGGGCATTCTTGAAGCGAGTCTGCATACGGCGAGCCTGGAAGGCTTCGCAGTTAGAAACAGAGCTGATTTCGCGATAGGTGTTCTGAGCCGGAATCCAAACTTCCAAGTCATAAGTCTTTGCAGAACCGAAGCCCATGTCGCCGGTGCAAAGCGTAATAACACGATACGGAAGTCCGAGTTTCTGCAGGATGCCTTCAGCGCAGACAACCATTTCTTCAAGGTGCTTGTAACTTTCTTCCGGTTTGACGATACGAACCATTTCGACTTTTTCGAACTGGTGTTGACGGATCATTCCGCGTGTGTCTTTACCGTAAGAGCCGGCTTCTGAACGGAAGCAAGGAGTCTGAGCAGTAATCTTGATCGGCAGATCGCTTTCTTTAAGCATCTGGCCGCGAACGGAGTTCGTCAGAGTTACTTCGGAAGTCGGAATGAGATAAAAGATTTCGCCCTCGCCTTCCTGACCGCCCTTCTTAGCAGCAAACAGGTCTTCTTCAAACTTCGGAAGCTGGCCGGTACCGATCAGCGTCTCCTGATTGGCAATGTACGGTGTGTAGCACTCTGTATAGCCGTTTTCCTGAGTATGAGTGTCGAGCATGAACTGGGCTAAAGCTCTGTGGAGACGAGCAACCTGGCCCTTCATGAAGCAGAAGCGTGTACCGGCAAGCTTAGCGCCGACGTCAAAGTCAAGGCCCAAGGGACCGCCGACATCAACGTGATCCTTGATTTCAAAATCGAATTCGCGCGGTGTCCCCCAGCGGCGAACTTCAACGTTTTCGGTTTCATCTTTACCGACAGGAACGGAAGGATCAGGAAGATTCGGAATCGTTAACAGAAGATCATTCAGAGCTTTTTTAACAGCAGCATTTTTGCCTTCCAAAGCGGCCAAACCTTCAGCAATAGCTGCGCCTTCTTTCAGAAGTTCCGTAGCGTCTTGACCGGCCTTTTTAGCAGCTCCGATTTTCTTAGCAACTTGGTTGCGGCGAGCCTGAAGTTCTTCCGTTTCAGTCTGAATCGCTTTACGTTCGCCTTCTAAAGCTTCGTATTTTTCGGTAGGAAATTGAAATTTACGAGTTGCCAAGCGAGCGACAACTTCGGGCAAATTCTTGCGAAGAAGATTTGAATCAAGCATGTAATTTCTCTTCTAGATTGATTGAATTGTTTGATTGTACGCTATCAGGACACTTCCTCACATGAACTATGCGTAACGGCTTAGAAGTTATTCTAAGAACCTTTTTTCTCCGTTTGAAAATGCTGGCTTGAACCGTTAACCGGGAGCCTAATTTGGATATTTCTTCAATCGGCTTCCAAAATGGGCAAAAAATAAATTCCTATTTTTCGTTTTTTTTATTTTTCGATCCTAAAATATCCTCATGTTCAGAGAGAGCTTCTTCGCACTTGAAGCTCGAGAACATAGTTAATCACCCAAAAGGTATTATCAAATGAACACACGGACAGCAATATTTAAGTTAGAAGCACTGCTAAGTGTTTCTTGTTGTCCTTGTTGCCAGCGAATGTGTTGATTTAATTAAGCACACGCTTATCGTTTTTTTTCATACCAATCACTCAATTCCCTATGGTTCTGTTTGAGCCACATCAAGGGGTTATGTAATCCAAAAGGTGTCTTTATGCTTCGTAGAAATATTTTATTAACTTCTCTTGCAGTATTAATACCAAACTTTGTTTTGGCCTCTGAACAGACCAAAACACTTAAGATCGGTGTGACTGCAGGCCTCCACGCACAAATTCTTGAACAAGTTCTTCCGATAGCTAAGAAAAACGGTCTCAATATCAAAATAGTTGAATTCCAAGATTATGTACAGCCAAATGCCGCTCTGGCTGCAGGTGATCTGGATGTAAATATTTTTCAGACCAAGCCTTTTTTAGACGCGGCGAACCGAGATAGAGGCTATGACCTCGTACCAGTCGGCGAAACTATAACTTTCCCGATGGCTTTTTATTCTAAAAAATATTCTAACTTAAGCGACCTTCCTAATAAATCAACACTGGGAATCCCAAATGATCCTTCCCAAGGCGGTCGCGCTTTAATCCTTCTTGCTTCTCAGGGACTTATTAAACTTAAAGACAGCAAAAACCTTCTTTCGAGTCCCCTCGATATTGTCAGCAATCCTCATCATTACAACATAATTGAGCTTGAAGCAGCTCAGCTTCCCCATTCCCTTTCTGACTTGGACGCTGCTGCCATCAATGGCAATTACGCTTCAGCCGCAGGCCTGAATCCAAGCAAAGACGGAATTCTTATCGAAGATCCGAACGGCCCCTATGTTAATCACATCGTGGTTCGAGCACAGGATAAAAATCAACCTTGGGTAAAACCGTTGATTCAGTCTTATCAACAACCCCAAATTCACGACTTTATATTGAAAACTTTCAAAGGCGCCGTTATTCCGGCTTTTTAATAAATCATTTTTTATCATCCACTTGTTTATAAAGGAATCAAAAATGGCTATTCGTCAATCCATTAAAGAACTTATCGGCAACACACCGCTTGTCCAACTGAACCGTTACGCCGCCAAACGCGGTCTGGGTGCCAACATCCTTGCCAAAATTGAATATTTCAATCCTGCCGGATCCGTAAAAGACCGCGTCGGTTTTGCCATGCTTGATGCTGCTGAAAAAGACGGCAAACTTAACAGCGAAACAGTCATCATTGAACCGACCAGCGGCAACACCGGTATTGGTTTGGCTGCTGCGGCCGCCGCAAGAGGACTTCGCATCATTCTGACGATGCCGGAAACCATGAGTGTCGAACGCCGCAACCTTCTTAAAGCTTACGGAGCCGAGCTGGTCTTAACAGACGGCAAGAAAGGCATGAAAGGCGCTATTGCCAAAGCTGAAGAGCTGGCTAAAGAAAACCGCAACAGCTTTATTCCCGGACAGTTTGTAAACCCGGTCAACCCGGAAACGCATTTCAAGACAACAGGTCCAGAAATTTGGAAGGATACGGAAGGAAAAGTTGATATTTTCGTGGCTGGGGTGGGCACAGGCGGTACCATTACCGGAGTTGGCAAGTATCTCAAATCTCAAAATCCGAACATTAAGATTTATGCGGTCGAACCGGATACTTCCGCGGTCCTGAGCGGAGAACCCTCCGGTCCTCATAAGCTGCAAGGCATCGGCGCAGGCTTCATTCCCGACACGCTTGATACAAAAATTATCGATGAGATTATTAAGATCGGCGCTCAAGAAGCTTATGAAGCCGGCAAGGCACTTCCCAAAGAAGAAGGTTTCTTGGTCGGCATTTCTGCCGGCGCCGCTTTAGCCGCCGCAACACAGCTTGCCAAACTGCCTGAAAATAAAGGCAAGAATATAGTTGTTCTGCTTCCGGACAGCGGAGATCGTTACCTCTCAAGCGAAATGTTCGCTTAATTAAGACTTGAGCCTCGCTTTGCGAGGCTCACTTATTTTTATTCGGTGTGAATGTTCGGGTCAGGTTCGCTGGCCTGTTTCGTTCCGACACTTCTGCCTTTTGGCATATCGCCGCTTCTTCTGACCTCCTCGTTCAACGCATGAAGCTGAGCGAGTTTCTCGCCGATCTTGATTTCCAGGCCTCTGGGCGAAGGTTTGTAAACCCGAATCTCGTCCATATCATCCGGAAAGTATTTAACGCCGGCGGCAAAGGATCCGGGTTCATCCGGCGGATAACGATAACCGGCGCCGTTTCCGACTTTTTGCATGAGCTTTGTCGGAGCGTTGCGAATGTGCATCGGAACGGGACGAGTTCCGTCCTGCTTCACAAACGCCCTCATCTTATTAAATGCCTTGTAAACCGAGACTGACTTCGGAGCACAGGCCAAATACACAACCGCATTGGCTAGGGCTAACTCACCTTCCGGGGAGCCGAGTCTTTCGTAAATATCAACGGCATTGGTCGTGATCTCCATTCCGTGAAAGCCGATATCTTCGATCGACATCCTCATTAAGCGCCGTGCAATGTACAAGGGATCCACGCCGCCGTCGAGCATTCTGCACATCCAATACAGAGCCGCATCGGGATCTGATCCTCGAACGGATTTATGCAGAGCGGAAATTTGATCATAAAAGTTATCACCGCCCTTATCAAATCGGCGAATCGTTGCAGGTAATGCTGCTCGAACGAACTTCTCATCAATGACTTTAATGCCTCGATCTTTTGCCATCGTGGCGGAAACTTCCAGAGCGTTCAGGAAGCGTCTGGCATCGCCGTCAGCAAGTCCGATGAGGATTTTCTCAGCCTCTTCATTGACTTTAAGGCCCAGATATTCGCGCTCAAGCGCACGATGGAGCAGCTCTTCTAAGTCTTCTTCTTTGAGAGACTCAAGCACATAAACCGTCGAACGGGACAAGAGCGCTGAAATCACTTCGAAGCTTGGATTTTCTGTAGTTGCTCCGATGAAAGTAAAGAGTCCGCTCTCTACATGAGGCAGGAAAGCATCCTGCTGGCTCTTTGAAAAGCGATGTACTTCGTCCACAAAAACTACCGTTGAACGGCCGGTTTTTTCTCTATTCGCTGTAGCCTTTTCCACCGCATCCCGAATATCTTTCACGCCGCCGAGAACGGCAGAAATCGAAATGAAAGGAAGACCGAAAGCATCAGCCATCAAACGGGCAAGCGTGGTTTTGCCGACACCGGGAGGCCCCCACAAAATCATGGAGTGCGGATGTGCGTTTTCAAATGCGCTTCTCAAGGGTTTGCCGGGGCCAAGCAGATGCTTTTGTCCCACAACCTCGTCTATCGTTTTAGGACGAAGACGCTCCGCTAAAGGCGAAGCCTGATCTTTAGGCGCCGCCTTGCGTGTCGCTTTAGCAGCTTCAGCCGCAGCGTTTTTAGTTGTATTGGGCGAGTCCGGATTTCCGAAGAGATCTGTTTCCATGAAAAGCACTCAAAAATTCTTTGCGATATTTTCGGATATTTTCTAAAAATCTGCTGAACGTCTAAAGACTTCTTGCTAAATTCCCGGCCGCTCTACCTGTCTTCGGCCAGCACTTGTTTCAGATATCTACCCGTAATGCTTTCAGGATTTGCAGCCACTGCTTCTGGCGTTCCTTCAACCACTACTCGGCCGCCCTCCGTTCCGCCCCAAGGACCCATGTCGATGATGTAGTCGCAGTTCGTGACGAGTTCTAAGTCATGCTCAATCACAATCACCGTTGCCCCTAACTGAATGAGATGATCAAAAATCAATATCAGTTTCTTAACATCCTGAGGATGCAGGCCGATGGTCGGTTCATCAAATACGAATACCGAACCTTGCTGGGGCGTTTCCATTTCGTAGGCGAGTTTCAGCCTCTGAGCCTCCCCGCCGGATAATGCGGGCGTTGCTTCGCCGAGTGTCAAGTA
>ERZ791720.1050-NODE-1050-length-10648-cov-1.66591_pt1 | contig 10648 bp, 9 predicted proteins | sample MGYA00510048_ERZ791720 | MGnify/ENA primary metagenome ERZ791720 (study PRJEB30046, sample SAMN00715142) | human gut metagenome | study: EMG produced TPA metagenomics assembly of the A metagenome-wide association study of gut microbiota in type 2... | reverse complement strand
TGGAAAATTATTTGGTGCATATCGTTATATGGGTGCACATAAAGACGGTGATAAGATTCGTTTTGTAACCTATGCACCAAGAGCCTCCAGGATATCGATCATTGGGGAGTTTAATAACTGGAATGAAGAATTTATGGAACAAGACGCACAAAGTGGTTTCTTTTTATTCTACTCCGACAAAGCTAAAGAAGGTCAGATGTACAAATACTGCATCTACGGACCAGATGGAAACCGGCAGGAACATTGTGATCCCTATGGATTTGAGATGGAACTAAGACCGGGGGCATGTTCTATTATCAGAGATATCACAACATACAGATTCAATGACAGATCATGGATGCAGATGAGAAGTGTCGGAATGGAAGATGCCATCAATATCTATGAGATGCATATGGGTTCATGGAGAATGAATAAGAAAGATGAGAATGGCTGGTATCAGTATGATGAGATTGCCAAGATGCTCGTTCCATATCTAAAACAAAATAATTATACCCATGTAGAATTAATGCCACTGTCAGAACATCCATTTGATGGATCATGGGGATACCAAAACACTGGATTTTTTGCACCAACGAAACGTTATGGAACTCCAGATAAATTAATGAAATTTGTCGATATGATGCATCAGGCAGGGATTGGAGTCATTATGGATTTTGTGCCAGTTCATTTTGCAGTAGATGGATATGGACTGAAATTATATGATGGAACTCCATTATATGAATACGATAATAAAGATACTGGAGAGAGTGAATGGGGAAGTTGCAACTTTATTCATTCCAGAAGAGAAGTTCAGTGCTTCTTGCAATCAGCGGCCAACTATTGGCTGGAAGATAGTATCATTTTGATGGAATCCGTATGGATGCAGTGAGCCGCCTGATCTACTGGCAGGGAGATGAAAGCAGAGGAGTCAATGATACAGCGATCGACTTCTTAAAAGCATTCAATTTAGGTTTAAAACAACGTCATCCGACCGCCATGCTGATCGCAGAAGATTCCACTGCTTATCCAGGTGTGACAGAACCTGTATGGAAAGGTGGGTTAGGATTTGATTACAAATGGGATTTAGGATGGATGCACGATACTCTGGAATATTTTCAGACTGGACCAGAATATCGAAGTCGTGATTATCACAAACTAACATTCTCTATGGTGTATTTCTGGAATGAACGTTATATGTTAGAATATTGTCATGATGAAGTTGTACATGGCAAGGCAACGATCTTACAGAAGATGTATGGGGATTATGAAGATAAATTTCCACAGGCAAGGGCTATGTATATGTATATGATGATCCATCCAGGAAAGAAATTAAACTTTATGGGGAATGAATTTGGACAGATCAGGGAATGGAGCGAAGCACAGGAACAGGATTGGATGATCTTAAAATATCCGATTCATGATGCTTTCCATAAATATATGGTCAAATTAAATGACATTTACAAGAAAGAAAAAGCTTTCCATTATGATTATCATAGAGAAAACTTTGAATGGCTGGACTGTCATCAGGAAGAACGATGTATTTATGCGATCGGAAGAAAAACGGCAGATCACATGATCGTTGGAATCTTTAATTTCTCTGACAAAGAGCAGAAAGATTATAAATTAACGATCAAAGGACACCATACGAGAAGAACATTGTTACATACTGAATGGGAACAGTATGGTGGAACGATGAAGAAACGTAAAGAAAATATTCATCTAAAGAAAAAAGGAAAAGACAGTGAGCTTACGATCACACTTCCAAGATACAGTGGAGTTTTATTAAAACTAACGAAGAAAGAATAAGGCAGAAACTTTGAGTAAAAGGAGATAATATCATGAAAATATACGATTTAGTAATTATAGGTTCCGGACCAGCTGGAATGTCTGCAGCAATCTATGCACAGAGAGCAATGCTTGATTTTGTTATGATCGAGAAAGAATATATGCCAGGAGGACAGGTTGTACAGACTTATGAAGTTGATAATTATCCTGGAATTCCAAAGACAAATGGAATGGATCTTGGATTAAAATTTTCAGAGCATGCGAAAGAACTTGGTGCTAAAAGTATTACAGCAGAAGTTAAAGAAATCTATGCAGACGAAGAAATCAAAGAGATCATGCTTAAGAATGGAGATACATTAAAAACAAGGACGATCATTCTTGCAACAGGAGCAGTTCATCAGACTTTGGGAATAGAAGGAGAAGAAAAATTAAAGGGAATGGGAGTATCTTATTGTGCAACATGTGATGGAGCATTTTTTAGAAATAAGGTAACAGCAGTTGTTGGTGGTGGAAATGTTGCATTGGAAGATGCAATATTCTTAAGCCGTATGTGTAAAAAAGTTTATCTGATCCATCGAAGAGATGAATTTCGTGGTGCAAAGATTCTTCAGGATGAAGTAAAGAAGAACGACAAGATTGAAATCTTATGGAACACGATCGTGACAAAAATCGATGGAGATGAGGTTGTGGAGGGACTTCATATACAAGATGTAGATAACCATGTGGATAAGTTACTAGATGTTGATGGAATTTTTATCGCTGTGGGGACAAAACCAGCTTCCGAGCTTTTATCTGGAAAGTTATCAACAGACGAAAAAGGATATATTATCGCAGGAGAAGACGGTGTTACAAATATTCCGGGAATCTTTGCTGCAGGGGATGGAAGAAGCAAAAATCTTCGTCAGGTGGTGACGGCGGTGTCAGATGGTGCCAACTGTGTGTATTCAGTCGAGCGATATCTTCAAAATGCTTAATTTTCAGACAATTTAAGCTATTTTTATATAGTGACTCATAAATTAAAAATCAACCGCTTTTTGTCGATTTGTGCTAGTTGTATAACAAAAAGCAGGTTGATTTTTTTATGGAAAAATTACACACATATTGCTAACAAAATACCCACAAAGTTATCAACATACAGAAATGGCATATTTTAGCCAAAAATGAGTTACCCACAGAGTTATCCACATTATCCACATCCACAATTCGACAAATAATAACTGTGGATAACTTCAAAAAGAAACATATGTTTTGTTTACTATTTATAAAAAGATTTTGTTTTCTTAATCAGAATTATATGTTATAATGAATTCATACAAAAAAGGTAAAGGAGATGGGAGCCATGAAATTCATTATTAGTGGAAAGAACATTGAAGTTACAGAAGGTATCAAAGCAGCAATTGAAGAGAAACTCGGACGTCTCGACAAATATTTAGTAGACGATACGATCGTGAATGTAACTTTAAGTGTTCAGAAGGGAAGACAGAAGATAGAAGTTACCATTCCTATGAAAGGGCACATTATCCGTGCTGAAGAAGGCAGTGAAGACATGTATGTATCTATTGACCTGGTAGTAGATGTGATCGAACGCCAGATCCGCAGATATAAAACAAGACTTATGAATCAGAAATATGATGGAACAAGCTTCAAACAGGAATTTATGGAGCAGGAAGACGATGTGATGAGATCAGAATCATCCGAAGCAAGAAGTTTGCTATCAAACCAATGGATGTAGAAGAAGCTTGTGTACAGATGGAATTATTAGGACATGATTTCTTTGTATTCCGCAATGCTGATACATTTGAAGTCAATGTTGTATACAAGAGAAAAGGAAATACATACGGACTGATCGAACCTGAATTTTAGAAGATCGGAAGATGGAGGAGATCCTTATGACAAGGATCTCCTTTTTTCATACTTTTTTTTATAAAAAATTCAAAATTTATTGAGAATTTTTACAATTAGTTAACTTGCACCTTATAATGTTAAGTGTTACAATAGCAAAGACTATATAATAGATATAAGACTATCTTGATATCAGATGTCAGAGACAGAACGATCACAAGATGGAACAATCATAAAAAGAAACTTAGGAGATTATTTATGGGTTTATTTGATAAAGTATTTGGTTCTCACAGTGATAAGGAACTAAAACGAATCAGCAAGACGGTTGACAAGATCGAAGCACTCGATGAGTCCATGCAGAAATTGTCAGATGAGGAACTAAGACATAAGACTGTTGAATTTAAAGAAAGACTTGCAAATGGAGAGACATTAGATGATCTGTTACCAGAAGCATATGCAACAGTAAGAGAAGCCAGCAGCCGTGCGATCGGTTTAAAACATTATCGTGTACAGCTGATCGGTGGTATCATCCTGCATCAGGGACGTATCGCAGAGATGAGAACTGGTGAAGGTAAAACTTTAGTATCCACGTTACCTGCATATTTAAATGCGCTGGAAGAAAAGGGCGTTCATATCGTAACAGTCAATGATTATCTGGCAACTCGAGATGCCGAGTGGATGGGAAAAGTTCATAATTTTCTTGGATTAACTGTTGGCGTTGTTACAAATGATATGGAGAATGATGAACGTCGTGAAGCATATAACTGTGATATTACTTATATTACAAACAATGAATTAGGATTTGACTACTTAAGAGATAACATGGTCATTGAGAAAGAAGATCTTGTACAGAGAGATCTTCACTATGCGATCGTCGATGAGGTCGATTCCGTACTGATTGATGAGGCAAGAACACCACTGATTATTTCCGGTGAAAGTGGTAAGTCTACAGAATTGTACCGTGCATGTGATATCTTAGCCCGCCAGATGGAACGAGGAAGTTCTGATGGTGAATTATCCAAGATGGATATCTTAATGAACGAGGATATCGAAGAAGATGGAGATTTCCTTGTCAATGAAAAAGATAAACAGATCATGCTGACTGCAGATGGCGTGAAGAAAGTCGAGAAATTCTTCCATATTGAGAATCTTGCAGATCCAGAGAACCTTGCAATCCAGCACAATATCATCTTAGCACTTCGTGCACATAACTTAATGTTTAAAGACAAAGACTATGTAGTCTGAATTTACAGGACGTATCATGCCAGGAAGACGTTATTCTGATGGTCTGCATCAGGCAATCGAAGCGAAGGAAAATGTAAAGGTCAAGAGAGAATCCAAAACTCTTGCAACGATCACGTTCCAGAACTTCTTCAATAAATATGACAAGAAAGCAGGTATGACAGGTACTGCACTTACAGAAGAACAGGAATTTAGAGAGATTTATGGAATGGACGTTGTTGTGATCCCAACAAACAAACCAGTTCAGAGAATCGATCATGATGATGCGATCTACAAGACAAAACGTGAGAAGATGAATGCTGTTGTCGAAGATATCATTGAATCTCATGCAAAAGGACAGCCTGTTTTAGTTGGTACGATCACCATCGAGATGTCTGAAGAATTAAGTGCAATGCTTAAGAAACGTGGAATTAAACACAACGTACTGAATGCGAAATTCCACGAGAAAGAAGCAGAGATCATCTCTCACGCAGGTGAGATCGGTGCCGTAACGATCGCTACGAACATGGCTGGTCGTGGTACTGACATCGTGCTGGAAGATGGTGTTGCAGAACTTGGCGGATTAAAGATCATCGGTACAGAACGTCATGAATCCAGACGTATCGATAACCAGTTACGTGGTCGTGCTGGACGTCAGGGAGATCCAGGTGAATCTAAGTTCTATTTATCACTGGAAGATGATCTGATGAGATTGTTTGGATCTGAAAGAATGATCAGTATATACAATGCACTGGGAATTCCAGAAGGAGAAGAAATCCAGCATAAGACGATCAGCAAGACGATCGAGAAAGCACAGAAGAAGATTGAGAATAACAACTTTGGTATTCGTAAGAATCTGTTAGATTATGATAGAGTCAACAATGAACAGAGAGAAGTTATGTACAAAGAACGCCGCCGTGTTCTTGACGGAGATGACATGAAAGAATCTGTTTTAGGCATGATGAAAGAAACAGTTGCAAATCATGTATATCAGGTGATCAGTGATGAGCTTCCACCAGAAGAGTGGGATCTGGCAGCACTGAATGCAGAGTTGCTTCCAATTGTACCACTGAATAAGATCGTATTAACAGATGCAGAGAAATCTTCTGGTAAAGTTGATGATCTGGTAGCAAGATTACAGGAAGAAACAGTTGCATTATATGAACAGAAAGAAAAAGAATTCGAAGACTTTGATCTTCGTGAGATTGAACGTATTATCTTACTGAAAGTCATCGACCGCAAGTGGATGGATCATATTGATGATATGGATCAATTAAGAGAAGGAATTGGTCTTCAGGCATATGGACAGAGAGATCCAGTTGTTGAATACCGTATGGCTGGATTTGAGATGTTCAATGATATGACAAAGGCAATTCAGGAAGAGACAACAGGTGCACTGTTCCACGTACAGGTTGAGCAGAAGATCGAGAGAGAAGAAGCTCCAAAGATCACTGGAACAAACAAAGATGCAGAAGTTGAGAAGAAGCCTTATGTAAGAAAAGGAGCAAAAGTCGGCAGAAATGATCCTTGCCCATGTGGAAGTGGTAAGAAGTATAAGAACTGCTGCGGAAGGAATAAATAAGGAGTTTTTTATCAATGATTGAAGCAGAACAATTAAAATATAAATTAAACTCTTTTCAGGAACCACTAGAAGATCTTAGTGGTTCCCTTGCGTTAGAAGCAAAAAAAGAGAGAATTGATCAATTAGAACTGAATATGGAAGAACCAGGATTCTGGGATAATGTTGAGGAATCCCAGAATGTTATGAAAGAAGTCAAAAGCCTGAAAGGTGTCGTGGAAGAATATGATGATCTGAAAACAAAATATGAAGATATCGAGACTTTGATCGATATGGCAGAAGAAGATGAAGATGCCGATCTGATCGAAGAAGCCACTGCTTTGATGGATGAATTTGAAAAAACATATGAGGAATTACGTATTTCAACACTGCTAACAGGTGAATATGATAAGGATGATGCAATTCTTACACTACATGCAGGGGCAGGTGGAACAGAGTCTTGCGACTGGGCAGGAATGCTATACCGTATGTTCACAAGATGGGCAGGAAAGAAAGGTTATGGAACAGAAGTTCTTGATTATCTTGATGGGGATGAAGCAGGAATCAAATCTGTTACTGTGAAGATCACGGGAATGAACGCTTATGGATATTTACGATCTGAAAAAGGTGTTCACCGTCTTGTCCGAATTTCTCCATTCAATGCAGCAGGAAAACGACAGACATCGTTTGCATCCTGTGATGTAATGCCAGATATCAAAGATGATATAGAAGTTGAGATTGCAGATGAAGATATCCGGATTGACACATATCGTGCAAGTGGAGCTGGTGGACAGCATATCAACAAAACAGATTCCGCAATCCGTATTACGCATTTACCAACAGGAATCGTTGTACAGTGCCAGAATGAGCGTTCACAGCACAAGAACAAAGATCAGGCAATGAAGATGTTAAAGACAAAACTGTATCTGTTAAAACAGCAGCAACATTTGGAAAAATTATCAGATATCCGAGGTGATGTTGGGGATAATGGATGGGGAAACCAGATCAGATCCTATGTCCTGCAGCCTTATACAATGGTAAAAGACCACAGAACAAACTTTGAAAGCGGAAATCCAAGCGCTGTATTAGATGGGGATCTGGATGGATTTATGAATGCCTATCTTGCATGGGATAACAACAGTAAGAAGGAAGAAAATTAAACAGAAAACTTCCGGTCAGATCATGTATTTATTTTAAAACCAAATTTTCTATTGCATCATAAAAATATCTGTGGTAGTATTTTGTGCAAAGACAACTGTACACCACAGGAAAACAAAAGGAACCAGACATGAAAGAAACCAACTATTATGTAATTAAAAAGAAAGCAGTTCCAGAAGTGTTGTTAAAGGTGTTAGAGGTCCAGAAACTGTTAGATTCAAAGAGAGCAGTTTCTGTATTAGAAGCTACAGAGAAGGTGGGAATCAGTCGAAGTTCTTATTATAAGTATAAGGATGATATTTTCCCATTTTATGCTGGTAAGAAAGGACGTAGTATCACATTCGTGATTGAAGTCGATGACCAGCCTGGCGTTATGGCCTCGATCCTTAATATTTTTGCACTTTATAAGGCAAATATCCTGACGATCCACCAGAGTATTCCAATTAATGGAAAGGGACTCTTAACAGTCAGTGTTGACATCGAAGACAGCGAGACGGATGTCTCGGCTATGATTCAGGATGTTGAGAAGATAGAAGATGTATCTTATGTAAAAATAATTGCAATGGAATAGATGTATAAATATACATGACACATTTTTGGAGGACAGAATGAAATACGTTATTGTTTTAGGAGATGGAATGGCTGATAAGCCAATCGAAGCAGCAGGTGGGAAGACACCACTTCAGTTAGCAGACAAACCAGTGATGGATGAGATGGCGAAAGTTTCCGAACAGGGAATCGCTTATACAGTACCATCCAATTTACCAGCAGGAAGTGATGTAGCCAATCTTTCTATGTTAGGATATGACCCACAGGTTTATTATTCCGGAAGATCACCCCTTGAGGCATTAAGCATTGGTGTTGATATGAAGGATACAGATATTGCACTTAGATGTAACGTTGTAACCGTATCTGAAGACGAAGATTATGAAGATAAGACGATCATCGACCACAGCGCAGGAGAGATCACTTCTGAGGAAGCAGCGATTCTGATCGAAGCTGTGAGAAAAGAATTAGAAGATGATGAATATAAATTTTATCCGGGAGTCAGCTACCGCCATTTAACGATCTGGGATCATGGAGAAGTAGTCGAACTTGTACCACCTCATGATGTTTTAGGACAGAAGATCGGGCAGTATCTTCCAAAGCAAGAGAAGCTAAAAGAGATGATGGAAAAGAGTTTTGATATCTTAAATCATCATCCGATCAATGAAGCAAGAGCTGAGAAAGGCTTGAATAAAGCAAACAGCATCTGGTTCTGGGGAGCAGGGACGAAACCGGCACTGGACGATTTTAAAGAGAAGACTGGAATGAATGGAGCTATGGTATCTGCCGTCGATCTGTTAAAAGGAATCGCAGTTGGAGCAAACATGAGAAATCTTGATGTAGAGGGTGCCAATGGCGGTCTTGACACGAATTATCATGGGAAAGCGATGGCAGCAGTTGAAGCACTACTTGAAAAAAATGATGATTTCGCTTATATTCATGTAGAGGCACCTGATGAGATGGGTCATCAGGGAAGTCTTGAGAATAAGATCAAAGCAATCGAACATCTTGATAAAGAAGTTGTGAAGGTTGTCAAAGAAGAACTTGAGAAAGCTGGAGAGGATTTTAGAATTCTGATCGGACCGGATCATCCGACACCAATTGCGATCCGTACCCATTCCAAAGAACCGATACCATTTATGATCTACGACAGCACGAAAGATTATGAAGGTCAGGAAGAGTACAGCGAAGAAGCAGCGAGAGAGACAGGAATTGTCATTTCCCACGCTTATGATTTAATGAATCGGTTATTACAAAAATAAGAGAAATAATTTTAGGAGGCACAAGATGCTAGTAGTTAAGAAATTTGGTGGTACTTCTGTAGGAAATAAAGATCGTATCATGAACGTTGCAAAAAGATGTATTGAAGATTACAAAAAAGGAAATGATGTTGTTGTTGTCTTATCAGCAATGGGTAAGATGACAGATGAACTGATCGCAAAAGCAAAAGAGATCAATCCTAATCCATCCAGAAGAGAGATGGATATGTTATTAACAACAGGAGAACAGACTTCTGTATCATTAATGGCAATGGCAATGGATTCTCTTGGAGTTCCTGCTGTTTCCCTAAATGCATTCCAGGTAGCAATGCATACAACTTCTGTATACAGTAATGCAAGAATCAAAAGAATCGATACAGACCGTATCATGAATGAATTAGAACAGAGAAAGATCGTAATTGTTACAGGATTCCAGGGAGTTGACCAGTTCGATAACTACACAACACTTGGACGTGGTGGATCTGATACAACAGCTGTAGCACTGGCAGCAGCGTTACACGCAGATGCATGTGAGATATATACAGACGTAGACGGAGTCTATACAGCAGACCCAAGAAAAGTATCAGAGGCTAAAAAATTAAATGAGATCACATATGATGAGATGTTAGAAATGGCAACACTCGGAGCAGGAGTACTTCATAATCGTTCTGTAGAACTTGCTAAGAAACATGGAGTTGCCTTAGTTGTTAGATCAAGTCTTACAACAGAAGAAGGAACTGTCGTAAAAGAAAGCGTAAAATCAAGAGACAACGAGATCAGCGGTGTAGCAGGAGATGATGATGCAGCAAGAATCGCAGTTATGGGAATCGAAGATACACCAGGTATGGCATTCAAGATCTTCAATGTATTAGCAAAGAAAAATGTAAACGTAGATATGATCTTGCAGTCAGTTGGACATAATGACAAGAAAGATATCTCCTTCACAGTCAAAGAAGAAGAATTAGATATCGCAGTTAAAGCATTAGAAGATTACCTTCCAGACAGCTATTATGAAGCGATCAAAGCAAGCATCGAACTTACCAAAGTATCAATTATCGGAAAAGGATTATTAAACCACTATGGAATGGCAGCTCGTATGTTTAACGCTTTATATAAAGCAGATGTAAACATTCGAATGATCTCTACATCTGAGATTCGTGTTACAGTGCTTGTAAACCAGGAAGATATGGTGAAAGCAATGAATGCAGCACATGAAGAATTTGAGATGTAAAATTTAATTTTGTAAGTTGTCCAACTGTAGATTTCAAGTATATGATAAAAAATAAATAAACGATCGGAA
>ERZ791720.1040-NODE-1040-length-10688-cov-2.49045_pt1 | contig 10688 bp, 8 predicted proteins | sample MGYA00510048_ERZ791720 | MGnify/ENA primary metagenome ERZ791720 (study PRJEB30046, sample SAMN00715142) | human gut metagenome | study: EMG produced TPA metagenomics assembly of the A metagenome-wide association study of gut microbiota in type 2... | reverse complement strand
TCCCCGCGCCCGGCCATGTTGGTCGCAATGGTAACCATACCGGGACGGCCGGCTTCCATAACGATCTGAGCTTCTCTTTCATGCTGCTTAGCATTCAGCACGTTGTGCGGGATGCCTGCTTTAGTCAGCATGTCGCTGATAAGCTCGGAGTTTTCGATCGAGGTCGTACCGACAAGCACCGGCTGACCGCGGCCGTAGCACTCTTTGACGTCGTCAACGATGGCTTTGTATTTTTCTTTCGCAGTGCGATAGACCTTATCCTGCTGGTCATCACGAATCATCATGCGATGGGTCGGGATGACAACGGTTTCAAGACCGTAAATTTCCTGGAATTCATAGGCTTCCGTATCAGCCGTACCGGTCATACCGGAGAGCTTTTCATACATGCGGAAGTAGTTCTGGAAGGTAATAGACGCGAAAGTCTGGTTTTCCTGCTGGATTTCAACGCCTTCTTTGGCTTCAACGGCCTGATGCAGACCATCGGACCAGCGGCGTCCTTTCATCAAACGGCCGGTGAATTCATCAACGATGATGACTTCGCCGTTCTGAACGACATAGTGCTGGTCTTTAACAAAGAGCGTATGCGCGCGAAGTGCTGCATTCAAGTAGTGCAGCAGCATGATGTTTGACGGAGAGTACAAGCTCTGGCCGGCAGGCAGCAGCCCCATATCGACCATGATCTTTTCGACTTTCTCGTGACCGGCTTCGGAAAGCTGAACTGTGTGCTGCTTTTCGTCAACCCAGTAGTCGCCTTCGCCCTTTTCCTGTTTCTGGCGAACCAGCATGTCGGGAATCTTGTCGATCGCAACGTAAATATCCGTGCTGCCTTCGGCAGGACCGGAAATAATCAGCGGAGTTCTGGCCTCGTCAATCAAAATGGAGTCCACTTCGTCCACGATCGCGAAGAACAGACCTCTCTGGCGGCGAGCGCCGGTCTCATACTCCATGTTGTCGCGGAGGTAGTCGAAGCCGAATTCGTTGTTCGTACCGTAAGTAATATCAGCGGCGTAAGCAGCCTGTTTCTGATCGTTCGGCTGGTTGGAAAGAATCGTTCCGACAGTCATTCCGAGGAAGTTGTAAACCTTACCCATCCAAGCCGCGTCACGGCTGGCCAAGTAATCGTTCACCGTCACAACGTGCGCGCCTTTGCCGGGCAATGCGTTGAGATAAACCGCTAATGTTGCAGTCAAAGTTTTACCTTCACCGGTACGCATTTCAGCGATCTTGCCGTCGTTTAAGACCATACCGCCGATTAACTGCACGTCAAAGTGGCGCATACCGAGAACACGGAAACTTGCCTCACGCACAACGGCGAATGCTTCCGGCAGGAGAGAGTCCAAGGAAGCGCCGTCGGCTAAACGCTGACGGAATTCAGCCGTCTTGGCTTTGAGCTGTTCGTCGCTCAATGCCTTGATTTCGGGCTCAAGTTTATTAATCACAGCAACTTTACGGCGATACTGTTTAATCAGTCGGTCGTTGCGGCTACCAAAAATTTTTGTCAGAAAACTGGCCATTAATTCTTTCTCTTAATAAAAACGGAGGCACAACGCCTCCCATTGGCAGTTACACCTTGCCAATTTTGAAACTCACTGATTTTACAACACTAAACAGTTTTTGCCCGTCCTTTTACAAGTTGCATACAAAGCGTGACGCTTCTGTAGCTCAATCAGGTGAGGAATTGAATTCGCTTCTTCAATTTGCTAACTTAACACTGCTATGTCTGATTTATCCTGGATCTGAAATGTACCCGCGATCTGCACAAAAACCGATCTCCAAAGTCCTTCAAAAGGGCTCCTTGGCTAAGCATTTCGGATTCTTAAAATTAGCAAAGCGCCTTGCTGCAGTGATTGATCCCGTCTGCCAAGGCTACAAACTCGGAGCTTCGGTCACACCAGACTGTCTCAGAATCACCGTTCAGCAGGTTCGCATCAAAGACGAGAACCCCTACGACATCGATCCGGATGAAGATCCTCGCGATCTGATCAAAGAAGTGCTGCTCTTGGAAATCGGCCTGCCCAATCCGCTTTTTGTCCGCCGCTTTACCATGTTCCAGCCCTCGGTCGAAAAAGCCCTCGCTGAAAAAGGCTTCGGCGCCATGAAAGTCAAACCCGTTATCGATCGATGCGGTCTGCATCCGCAGCCCTTCCTCTTCACGGAAAGCGGCCCCGCAATCGGCGGTCCCGGAGCTGTAGAAGGCGCTAAAGAGTTATCGGAGCGCCTGCCGGAGAGCTCACCTTTAAAGGAAGCAATGGCCAAACTTGCCGCTACCTTGGAAGAACATCAAGGTCCCGGCCGCAGGTAAGAAAAAGCCCGCGGCTAGCGCGGGCAAAAACAAGAAGTTTTCTTTTCTTAGTTCGAAGGTTCTTTTACCGCTTCGGTAAAGGCCTTCGGAGCAGTGTGTTCGTCCTGATATTCAACAAACTCCCAGTTTTCCGGATTTGCTAAAAGCGCGCGGAGAAGTTTGTTGTTGATTTCATGACCGGACTTGAAGGCGCGGTAGTGCGCCACCAGCGGATGACCCAAAACGTACAGGTCGCCCATGGCATCCAAGAGCTTGTGTTTTGCAAACTCGTCCTGAGAACGCAGACCGTCGGGATTTAACACATGGAAGTCATCGAGAACAATCGCATTGTCTAATGTTCCGCCTTGTGCCAAGCCCATGCCCCAGAGCATCTCTAAGTCGTTCACAAACCCGAAGGTGCGGGCGTGAGAGACGCTTTCGATGTAGTTTTCCTTATTAAAGTCAACTTCAACAAACTGGGCCGTTTCATCAATAGCCGGATGACCGAAATCAATCGCAAAAGACAGTTTGTAGCCGTCATAAGGTTCAAGAGAAGCCCACTTGTCTCCGACGTGGATGGAGACATTCTTCTTGACGCGGACAAACTTTCTCGGTGTATCCTGTTCTTCGATACCGGCCGCTCTGATCAAAAAGACAAACGTTGAACCGGAGCCGTCCATGATGGGGATCTCAGGCGCATCGACATCGATGTAGCAGTTGTCGATTGCCAAGCCAGAGAGCGCACTCATCAAATGCTCGATCGTCGCAATGCGGGCTCCGTCTTTATCCAAAGTCGTCGCCATGCGCGTGTCGTTGACACGTTCAGGCTCGGCCTTAATGGCAACGGGCGGCTTTAAATCGATTCGAGTAAACACCAGACCGGTATCTGGAGGTGCCGGACGCAGAGTCAGACGAACTTTGCGGCCGGAGTGCAAGCCGATACCGACAGTGGAGAAGACCTTCTTAAGCGTTCTCTGTTTGATCATAGATGCGGCCAAACCTTAGTTCTTCTTGCGCAGGAAAGCGGGGATGCCATATTCGAAACGCGGTTTTTCATCTTCAGCCTTGGCTTCAACTGCGCCCTGACCTTTAGCCTCAGGTGCGCCGTTGTGCTGATTGGCCGTCCACAGACCGCTGTCATTGCCGTTGCCGGCCTGAGGATTCAGGGTTGCGAACACGTCGCTGGCAGGACGGATGTTGTTGCTGGCGTGGAAGTTGCCGAAAATCGTGTTGTCTTTCGGGCCTTCGAAACCGCCGGCATCAGGCGTTGCGATCGGGCGACTGAAAGCCTGGTCGAACGGATTGATGGCTTCGGACTGAAGTTCTTTTGGTTCAGCCTTCGGAGCAGGAGCCGGCTCAGCCTTTTTCTGAGGCTGCGGTGTATAAGTTCCGAAAGGATTGACTTCCGTCTTAACTTCTTCAGCCTTGACTTCAGGCTTTGCAGCCGGAGCGGCGGGAGCTGCTGTGTGGGTCGGTGCTGCAGTGCTATGCGTCTGCGGCTGAGCAAAAGAAGAAGCTGTACGCGGAGCGGCAGAAGCGTGAACCTTAGGTTTGGCAGGTGCGTCGACGTTGCCGAACAAATCATTCGGCAGAGAATCCGGAGCGGAGCCGGAAGGCTGCCACAGGTTGGACGGATTATCGACGGCAGGTTTACCGTTCACGAAGCTTGTCTTAACGATGGAGTCATCGGTGCCGTTCTGGTCCAGACCGGTGGCGATGACGGTAACGCGAACTTTGTCGCCCATGCTGTCATCATAAACCGTACCGAAGACGATAAGGGCATCGCTGTCGGCGTAGTTCTTGATGGTTTCCATAGCAGAACGGACTTCAGACATGCGGATGCCTTCCTGAGCCGTGATGTTAACCAACAGCCCCTTAGCACCGCGAAGTTCAACGCCTTCAAGCAGCGGGCAGGTAACGGCCATGGAGGCAGCCGTAACGGCACGATCGGGACCTTCGGCTTCGCCGGAACCCATCATGGCGGTACCGCGGGTACCCATAACCGTTCTGACGTCTTCGAAGTCCAGGTTGATCTGACCAACCTTCTGAATCAATTCGGCGATGCCTGCGCAAGCATTGAAAAGCACTTCGTCGGCTTTTTCAAAGCATTCGCGCATCGTGGCGTCTTCTCCGAGTTCTTCTTCGAGCTTGTCGTTGAGAATAACGATCAGAGAGTGGACGCGGTTTTTGAGCTGGTTTAAACCGAGCTCGGCATTTCTCATGCGTTTGCCGCCTTCAAAGGAGAAGGGCTTTGTCACTACGGCAACCGTCAAAATACCCAGTTCCTGGGCCACTTCGGCAATCACGGGGGAAGCACCGGTACCTGTACCGCCCCCCATACCGGCCGTAATGAAGACCATGTCGGCGCCGCGAAGTTTCTCGGCAATCTCTTCCCTGGCGTCATTAGCAGCTTGGAAACCGACTTCCGGACGAGCTCCGGCGCCAAGCCCCGTTCTGCCGAGAGAAATCTTTTCTGAAGCGAGAGAGCGAGTCAGAGCTTGCCTGTCCGTGTTCGCGGCGATGAACTCAACTTGGCAATCCGTCAGTTTGGTCACCATCGTATTGAGAGCGTTGCCGCCCGCACCGCCTACTCCTACAACTTTAATCACGGTGTTGGTAGAACCGTCCACGTAGGGTTCAAATGCCTTTTCCATCAACTACTTTATCTCCATTACGCATCTCGAGACATTCGATCTGCCAAGTTGGTTAATTCTAAATTCAATCGTTTTTTTCTGCGAGGAAAATTCAAAAAATTCCGTGGGTTCAGCTTTTATTTTCAGTCTGAGGAGATTGGTCGCTGTGTGTTTCTGCCCTTTTTTCTGCTCAAGCCGTCCTGCACTATGCTGATCTTTAGAAATTTCCGAAAATCCACTGTTTAATTACTCCGCCAATGCTCTTCAGTTTGCGTTTGGATCCAATGTTGGATCCCTGCGCCCAGAACTTCTGGTTTAACTGGCAAAGGTAGCCTAAAACCGCCGCGTGCTGAGGAGTTGAGTACCCGGCAAACTGCTTAGGGAAACTCTCCGTGTTGTAAAGCTCGGGCGGAACAAATTCCGAAGTCTCGTAATTTACTAGAGGACGTCCGAGACGCACGTTAATCTCGCGTCCGGCCATATGGGAGCTAAATACTTCTTTAGCCATTCTCTGGATGCCCGGAAGCGTAGCCCCGCCTCCCGTGAGCACCACTCCATAGCCCAGCTGCGTGTGAAGGCTCTTGTCGCGAATACGGTAGTAAATCTTTTCGAGAATATCCTGAACTTTGACGTCAATAATCGCAGAAAGCGCTTGTTTGCTCAAGATCCTTCCGCCGTCATCACTGTACCCCGGCGCCGTCGGAAGACGAATAAAACTGTCTTTATCCTTTCTAGCGTCGTAACGGACCTGTCCCATCTGCAGCTTCAGCTTTTCGGCCGCTTCTTGAGAGAGGTGTGTCTTAATTGAAATCTCATCGGTGATCTGCTGACCGCCCATCGGATGAACCGCGGAGTACTGCACCGCCTTATCAAAAAACACCGCTACATCGCTCAAATCAGATCCGATATCAATCAGCGCAACCCCTAAATCGATTTCTTCCGGACGAAGCACGGCGGACGCAGCTGCCAGAGGATTAAAAATCAACTGGCTGTCAATCAGTTCCAGACCGGTTCTGCGGATGACTTTATTGAGGAACAGGCACTGAGCGCTCTGCGCAGTCACGACGTGCAGACTGCCTTCGAGTTTCTTGCCCTCCATACCGATCGGCGTACGAATACGGCGTGCGTAGTCGACGGAGTATTCCTGAGGAATCACGTCGAGATAGCGCATCGACGGCGGCAAAGTCACCGACATGGCTGTATTCAGAAGGTCGTCAATGTCCTTCTGTTCGATTTCGCCCGAGCCCACAATCGTCTGCTGAATGCAGTTATCCGTACGGATGTGCGGGCCGGAAATACCGGCCGCAACGGTTTTAACGGTTGTATTCGCGGTTTTTTCAGCTTCTTCTACTGCCGCGCGGACACAGTCAACCGCCTGATTGATATCGACGACTCCGCCTTGCTCAATGCCCTCGCTCTTGCACTCTCCGAGGCCCTCGATCTTAAAAGTGCTTGAACTGACCGGAGACGCGATCATACACACAACCTTTGATGACCCGATGTCCAACCCCACCAACAAATCGTTTGATTTATCTGCCATTCTTTTTATCCCCGGTATCCTGAACAGTGTCTTCAGGAGAAACGGTCTCTTCTTCCGGTGCCGGCTTCAACACTGCAATCCCTTTTTCATAGCGCGCATCTAACTCTGTCGGTTCCGCGCCGATTTGCGCGGAAATAGCCGGCAGAGATTCGATGATTTTGATTAAACGTTCGTCCATCTGGGCAGAGTTTTCGCCCTTCTTGAGAACCAGTTTGATCACCTTGCCTTCAGGACGCTTGAAATGCAGTGTCCAGCCGGAATATTCGGAATAAGTTAATGAAGTTACATCATATCCAAGCTTTCTGCAGGTATCTTCAAAAGCCTGGTACTGTTTATAGATTTCCATGCGGCGGTCAACGGGGCCGAAGATTTTCGGAAGCGCACCTTTGCTCTCCGCAATTTCCTGGTTCGCGACAAAGAGCGTGCCGTCCTCGGCGAGCAGCTTTTCGTCGCCCCATACGGCGATCGGATGGTGGAGGTAAAGCGTTGCTTGAAGCTGATTCGGCCATACGCGGCCGATCGAAACGTCTCTTACCCAAGGAATGCGCTTAAACTGATCGGCGATCTCGGACAAATCCGCGGTGAAGTAATTCCCGTGGATATGACCGTCGAGCACCTGCGCAACATCCTTGACGTTTATCGCGTCTTTATTGCCTTCAACCTGAACGTCAACTCCTTTCAACAAAAATACCGGCCGCTGAACAAACCAGTACACCGCCGATGTTAAAACCAGGAGAATAAACAGCACTCCGAAAACATCGGCGAAAAGCGAAAAAGTTGACGCGCTCCAACGTCTCATCCCTTAACCCTTCAAAGAAGCGCGTGCCGCGACTTGTTTAACGAGTTCTTCATACGAAATACCGCAGGTTCTCGCGGCGAGCGGAACCAAAGAGTGCGGCGTCATGCCGGGCGCGGTGTTGATTTCAAGCAGCACAAAGCTGCCGTCATCACGCAGTATCACGTCAATACGGCTCCAAGCGTCGGCGCCGACGGCCAAAGCGGCTTTCTCAACAACGGCCTTAATCTTTTCGGTTACGTTCTCAGGCACTTCGGCCGGGCACACATAGACGGTCTCGTCGGAGAAATACTTGTGTTCAAAGTCATAGTCTCCGTCCGGAGCCTTAATTTCAATGATCGGGAAAGCTTTGAAACCTTCGCCCATATCTAAAACGGCAACAGTAAGCTCGCGGCCGAACACGTACTCTTCGGCAAGTACGGTCATGCCGGCTTCCTGAGACTTAGCAAAGGCTTCTTTGACCTGATCCACGGTCGCATTTTTAAGTTTGTAGAGACCCAAGCTCGAGCCTTCTTTGCTCGGCTTAATCACGAGGTTTCCGTTGAAACGGCGATGAGCCTCTTCGCAGTCCGTCTCGTTTCTTAACACCATACCGCGAGGAACCGGAATGCCTTGAGCTTCCCAGACGGCTTTGGTCATTTCCTTATCAATACCGATGGCGCTCGCCTGTACGCCGCTTCCGGTGTAAGGAATCTTCAGGAATTCCATCACGCCCTGAATGACGCCGTCCTCTCCGCCCTTTCCGTGCAAAATCAGAAAAGCGCGGTCGATACCGGCCAAATCGGATAAAGGCTGCTCTGCCGGATCGAACTTAACCACATCGGCACCAACGCTTTGCAGTGCCTTGAGCACACCGCTTCCGCTCATCAAAGAAACTTCACGTTCTCCGGAAGATCCGCCCATGACGACGGCGATTTTTCCAAGATCCTTTACATCTACGCTTTTCATTCTTTACTTTCCTTGTTTCATGAGTTTGCCCGGAACCTCTCCGATGTTTCCTGCACCCATGACGAGAACAACGTCGCCTTCTTTGACGTTGTTATTAACGAGTTCCATAACTTCATCCGTATTGCCCGCAAACAGCGGTTCGACTTTTCCGGTTAAACGGATCGAGCGGCAAAGACTGCGGCTGTCAGCGCCGAAGATTTTTTCTTCGCCGGCCGGATAAACGGCTTCAAGCACCAGTGCATCCGCATTAGAAAGCACTCGAACCAAATCTTCAAAGCAGTCGCGCGTACGGGTGTAGCGGTGCGGCTGGAATGCGACAAGCAGTCTTCTGTCAGGATAAGCCCCGCGCGCGGCAGCAATTGTCGCGGCCATTTCCGTCGGATGATGACCGTAGTCATCTACAACCAGGAACTTTTCTCCCTTAAGGCTCTGAGCTTCACCCCATACGGCAAAGCGGCGGCCCACGCCCTTAAAGGTTGCGAGTGCTTCTTTGATGGCTTCCATCGGAACGTCCAGCGTCAGCGCGACGCCGATCGCTGCCAGAGAGTTCAGAACGTTGTGAACACCGGGAAGGTTCACCGTGATCTCTTCCGGAGCAGCACCGTCGCGCACCAGCGTAAAGTGCATCTGCGTTCCGTCCGCGCGGATGTTTTCTGCACGGATCTGAGCATCTTCTCTGAAGCCATAAGTCAGAATCGGTTTAGTGATCTTCGGCAGGATGGCGCGAACGTTTTCGCTTTCGATGCACATGACAGCGCGCCCGTAGAAGGGCAGTCTCTGAATGAAGTCTGTGAAGGCCTTTCTCAAATTTCTGAGATCGTGCCCATACGTGTCCATGTGGTCTTCATCGATGTTGGTAACCACAGAAATCACCGGAGACAAGTTTAGGAAGGAAGCATCCGACTCATCGGCTTCCGCTACGATATACAGACCTTGTCCGAGTTTGGCGTTGGAGCCGGCAGCATTTAAGCGTCCGCCGATCACAAACGTCGGGTCCAGACCGCCTCTTTCGAGAATGCTTGTAATGAGAGAGGTTGTCGTCGTTTTGCCGTGTGTTCCGGCAACAGCGATGCCCTGACGCAGACGCATGAGCTCGGCGAGCATGATGGCGCGTGGCACCACCGGAATATTTCTGTTCTTTGCCTCAACTACTTCAGGGTTGTCTGCGTGAACCGCAGTAGAGGTCACAACCACGCCGGCATCTCCGACATTGGATGCGTCATGGCCGATAAAAATTTCGGCGCCGATCGAGCGCAAATGCTCGACTGCGGCGTTTTCTTTTAAGTCCGAACCGGAAACGTGGTAGCCGAGGTTAATCAGCACTTCGGCAATACCGTTCATACCGGTTCCGCCGATACCCACAAAATGTATTTTCTTAATTGCGAATTTCACTCTTATTCCTTGTTCGATACGTATTCAATAAAGTCCGCAACCGTGGCGGCCGCATCGGGCTTGCCGAGCGCCTTTGCCTTTTTTGCCATCTCAAGCAGTTCTTCTCGGTTGAGGCCTTCTAAAAGCGCAGTGAGTTTACCTGTAGTCAGCTCACTTTGGGGCAAATAGATAGCGGCTCCTGTATCCTGCATGTATTTGGCGTTTCCGACTTGATGGGAGGTCGTCTTCGTGACCAGTGGAACCAGAATGGACGGCACTCCGGCGGCAGTCAGCTCGCTCACGGAAATTGCCCCGGCTCGAGCCAGAACGACGTCGGCCCAAACATAGGCAGCCGCCATGTCTTCAATGAACGACACGACTTGGGCTTCGATGCCCAGCGCGGCATAGCTTGCCTTAACCTCTTCCACGGCTTTCATGCCGCACTGATGAATGACCTCAGGACGCTTTTCCGGCGGAAGTGCGGCGATCAAGGACGGGACATTCTGATTAAACACTTGGGCGCCTAAAGAGCCGCCGAAGATCAGCAGTTTTAATCGGCCTTCTCTGCCCTGATAACGCTCTTCGGGCGCAGGAATCGCCAGGATTTCTTTGCGGACTGGGTTTCCGGTCACGACGCCTTTATCACCGGCAAGCTTAGCCGCTTTCCCGTCAAAACCGCACATCACGCCGGCGGCGTTGCCCTGCACCATCTTGATCGAAAGCAAAGGATCCGCGTCGCTGTTCATCAGAACATACGGAATACCTTTAAGACCAGCCGCCAAGCAAACCGGCACGGCGATATATCCGCCGGTTGAAAACACGGCATCCGCATGCTTTTTAGTCAAAATCGTTCGGCTCTGAGCTATGCACTTCAGGAGCTTAAAGCCACCGAAGAGCATGGTCTTCAGGCCCTTGCCTCTCAGCCCCTGAAAGTCCAGAGCCGTAAAAGGGATCTTCTGGCGCTCGACAATGCGGCGCTCCATTCCCTGTTCGGTGCCGATCCAGGAGACGGTCCACCCGCGGGAAATCAAAATTTTTGCGACCGCCACTCCGGGCATGACGTGACCGCCGGTACCGGCAGCCGCAATCACTAAATGCTTTCTCCTACTTTTTCTCCGG
>ERZ791720.1039-NODE-1039-length-10688-cov-2.61958_pt1 | contig 10688 bp, 9 predicted proteins | sample MGYA00510048_ERZ791720 | MGnify/ENA primary metagenome ERZ791720 (study PRJEB30046, sample SAMN00715142) | human gut metagenome | study: EMG produced TPA metagenomics assembly of the A metagenome-wide association study of gut microbiota in type 2... | reverse complement strand
AAGCAGAGGCTTCTCTAGAAGTTACTTACCGGCTTTGACATCGGCAAGAGCGTTGTCAGCAGCTAAGCGGCCGCTGGTCATAGCGAACGAAGAGGCAGAGCCTTCGCAGCGGAGGTCGTAAGAAGAATCATACAAACCGCCGATATCCTGACCGACGACATAGAGGTTGTCGATCACGTCGCCCTGCGGATTCAGAGCCTGGAACTTCGGATTGACAGTGACGCCGCCCAAAGTTAGGAAGAATGCGCGGATGCCTTTCAGAGCATAGTACGGACCTTTTTCCATATTGAAAGTTGCAAGGTGTTCAGGCAGACGGCCGAATTCCGGATCTTTACCAGCTTTAGCGTATTCGTTCACCTTGTTCATTGTTTCTTTCAGGTTGGAAGCAGGTACGCCGATCTGTGCAGCTAGGTCGTCGATTGTGTCAGCCTTGAAAGCCCAACCTCTCTGCTGACCGATTTCGAAAGTCTTCGGAAGAGCCTTCAGAGGAACGCCGGCAAGAACGATGGCGTTGAACGGAAGCAAAGCGCCCTTGTTAACCAACTGATCATATTTCTGCTGGTCGATGATGTTGTACATTACGCCGCCGGCACTTGTCATGGCATTGTAGACATCAACGAAAACAGCACCACGGGATTCGTTGAAGAAGCGTTTGCCGTGCTGATCAACCCAGAGCCAGGGCTGAGCCAAAGCGCAGCGGCCTTGCTTGAGTTCATCAGCGCCCATGAACTGGTTGATCGGGGGCAGGTCGGCGAGGTACGGAGCGTTACCTGCAATGGTATGCATACCTTTAACGCCTGCACCGACTAACTGAGCCATTTGGATGCCGTCACCCGTACGGCCGTCACCGTTCTTACCGTCGGTTACAGGACCGCGGTACCAAACCGGTTCAAACATACCTAGAGCAGAGGAGTCGTTCACGTACTTGGCGAGCATTTCTTTATTGGATTCGAAACCGCCGGTAGCGATAATGACTTTCTTGGCCTTGACGATGACTTTTTCGCCTTCGCCGTCGACAGCTTCAACACCTACCACTTTACCGTTTTCAACGATCAGTTTCTTGGCCGGGGTTTCGGTGAGGATTGTGCCGCCTTTGGCGCGAACTTCCTTAGCGAAGCGCTGGATGATGCCGGCAGCACCGCCTTTGAACAAGTGCCATGTCATCAGGGATTCATCTTTCGGATACATGGTGCGGATGCCGCGCATCTGAGCGCCTTTGTCCATAACCCAGTCAATGGTCTTTCCGGATTCTTCAATCAGAACACGAAGGACGTGCGGGTCAGCGCGATAGTGATGGTACTGCAGAGCGGCAGTAAGAACCTGGTCAACGGTGGTGTTGATGTTGTGTTCCTTCTGATAACGGGTGCCGACGCCAAGACTTCCTTCAGGGAAGTTTCCGCCGCCGCCCAGGGCAGCTTCTTTTTCGAGGACGATCGGTTTAGCGCCTTGGTCAACTGCGCTCTGAGCTGCTGCCAAACCGGACAGGCCGCCCCCGATGATAACGAGGTCGGTCTCATAAACCTGCGTTGCGAATGCAGGAAGCGAGAAAGTGGTGAGTAAAGAGGCTGCGATAGCAGATGTAAGCAGACTTCTACGAAGCATCGTAATTCTCCTTGTTTTGTGGTTATTAAGTGGTGTACCGCTTGGTGTTTCTAGGAGTATCTTAAGCGTGCCTTATGGAGATATACTTTGCGCAAGTTGCACTCCTATCTTTGCATTGTTGACAAAGGGTTATCACTGTGGCGGACATTACCAAACTTTCTATTGACGATACGAGGTTTCTTGCGGAGCTAGAAAAGACGGGCGTTTTGCTTCGCGCGGGGTTGTTGTTAAATTTGTCTCCGTCTTCCTCAAGCAGGAACTTTTCTCGGATACGTTCGTACTTTCCGCAGGAAATTTTTAGACAAATGGAAGGAATCTGGGTGCCGACAAACTACTACCTGCAGATCAAGCCGCAGATTCATCAGATTTTGGAAGCTTCTGAAGCGATGATGGATATGCAGTTTGATCCGAGTCAATCCACAAGGACTTTTGTCTTGAGCTCAGTGATGACCGAAATCTCTGTCGTGATTTCCGGTGTACTGCCGAAAATGATTGAAAGAGCGCCGAAAGTACGATTAGACCTGAGCAAGCACGACAATGAGATCGCCGCTGTAAGTGAAGGCAAAGCGGATTTTGCGGTAATCACGGACGTTGATCTGGCGCCGGATCTCCACCGAATGAAGCTTTACCCGCTGGATCGTGTGTTGCTTGTCAGAAAGGGGCATCCACTTACGCAACTCAAACGTCCTTTGTTAACTCGATACCTTCAAGTTTATGACCGTGTATCTATTCGGACAGGTCGGTCCGCATCCTGGGTCGGCCCTGAGCAAGGCTTATTCCAATACGAAAGGTTTATGGAACACACGAGGTTTTCTACGTCGCGTTTCTATTCTGCATGGGGCGCTATTGAGAAGACGAATTTGATTTCGGTTTGCGGCTGGCGTGCTGCAGAGCTGGCAATGAAGGCCTATAAGTTAACGGCGCTTCCCTTGCCAATTGATTTTGAAGAGACCGAAAAATGGAATGTTCTGATTTGGTCGGACAGCAAGCACCGAGATCCGGCGCATAAATGGATGAGAGGGCTCTTTAAAGAATGGGCGATTGAAGATGCCGAGCGAATGAAGAAACTCAAAGAAAAAGACCTCGGTGTTCCGAAATATAAATAAGCGGCCATGAAGGCCGCCCATTGAGAACTAGAACGCTAATGATTAGGCGTTTTCAGATGCTGCCTGATCGACGCAGCAGGCAAGAGCATTAAAGCCGCCGTCGATATAGATGGTTTCCGCAGTGATTCCAAGGGAATAGTCGGAAAGAAGGAAGGCTGCGGTGTTGCCGACTTCATCAATTGAAACCAAAGAACGACTCGGAGAAACGGCTTTGCACTGAGCCAACATTGAGCTAAAGCCTTTAATGCCGCTTGCGGCAAGAGTCTTAATCGGGCCGCAGGAGAGTGTGTTGGCGCGAGTGCCTTGCGGGCCGATGTCAGCAGCAATATAGCGGGTAGCAGATTCAAGCGCTGCTTTGCAAAGTCCCATCGTGTTGTAATTGGGAACGACTTTTTCTCCGCCGAGGTAAGACAATGTCAGCAAAGAAGCTTTGTGGCCGGCCATTAACGGGACCATTCTCTTAGCCATCGCAATGTAGGAGTAAACGGAGACGTTCATTGCGGAGAGGAAGCCTTCGCGGGAAGCGCCTTCGAGGAAGCTGCCGCTGATGGATTCGCGGGGCGCCCAGCCGATCGAGTGGACAAAGCCGTCAAAACCGTCGGTCCAGCGATTGGCGAGTTCAAGGGCTGCTAAATCAATTGATTCATCGGAAGATGCATCTAACTTAATGACTTGTCCGGCGCCGAATTCATCGGCAAAGCCCTGCACGCGTTCTTTAAAGCGTTCGTTGTTATAGGAAAGAGCTAGTTCAGCGCCTTCTCTGGCACAAGCCTTTGCAATTCCATAAGCAATAGAGCGATTAGAAGAGATTCCAGTGATCAGGAATTTTTTACCGGTTAAGAAACCCATGACGTGTTCCAATGATTAAAAAACGCCATTTTATCAGCCTGAACGAAGTGGCTAGGTACGATTAGAGGTTGCGGAGGATCCAAAAGAAAGCGGATGTTACTTTTAGAAGATGATTAGAAGGAAAATTGCAGTGCAGTCTAGTCGACAGAGCTGTCCGAAACTTTGAGAATTTTTGCGTCTTTCTGAAGGTCGTTCAAGAACTCTGTTGTCTGAAGTCTTTCAAGTTCTGAAAGCACTTTTGGCTTAACTTCTTCATAAGAAGGAAAGGGGACCTCACGTTTTTCTTCGAGAAGCACCACGTGATATCCGAGCTTGCTTTTGAAAGGAACCGGCAGAAGGTCGCCCGGCTGAAGAGCGAGGATGGCTTCGGCGAGGCCCGGAACCAAGACATTACGAATATTCGTAAAAGGAATCTGTCCGCCGTTTTGAGAGGTACTTTGGTCCAAAGATCTCTCTTTAGCGAGAGAACCAAAATCGGAACCAACCTTGAGAGAGGGCGCAAGTCTTTACCAAGATATGTCGAAATTTGATTTCGTGTGGATCGTAGCTAGAGAGAAGTGAGTCGTAACGATTCCGAACCTGTTCTTCCGTGATCGGATGCTCAGAAGCATATCTGCGGCTCAGAATCGATCCGTAAAGCTGAGCCTGTTTTTCCGAAATCAAAACACGAACTCGAGGATCTTCTAGAAGACCTTCATTTCTGGCAGCTTGTTCGATGATTTTTTGTTCGAGAAGAATGCTTCGGGCTGCGTTTTTAAGCTGCTTTTCATTGGTTACGCCGTTGGCTCTCAGGAAGTCCATTAACTGCTTTTGTTCTTCTACGGAAACAAATTGTCCGTTAACCGTAAAGGCAGTTTGAGCAACGGCTGCAGGAAGGACGCCGGCAAGCGCAGCGGCGAGCACAAAGGACTTAAGCACCTGCAGCCTCAAATAAAAATATTAGTGGCGAGATTCGCTCGGCGCCAGCAATGTCATATTGATGTTGTGAATACCGTGACCGATAAAAGGTTTCAAGTATTCGTAAACGATTCGGTGTCGGTCAATTTTCGGCAGACCTTCAAAACGTCTGGAAATGACAAAGAGGTGGTAGAGGGAGCCTGCAGCAGGAGCTCTGCCGGCTTCAGGTCTTGTGTAATCAGTAAAGCGAAGCTCGATTGGGAAAATCGGCTCAAGCGCTTGGCTGATTCTTTCTAATGTGGGAGTGTGACTCATCTTTATTTTCCTTCCGAATCAGATTCAGGGATAAATCGGGAAATATAAAAGCCGACGCCTAGGGTAAAGAGGAGCGTCAGTCCCATCAGCCCGAACAGTTTGAAATTCACCCACACGTCGGTGGAGCATGTGTAGGCAACTATAAGATTAAGAACACCGGTAACGGCAAAAAAACCGATCCAACCGCGAAGGAGAATATTCCATGCAGGTTCCGGAAGAGAAACTTTATTACCGAGAAGCGACTTAAGGAAGTTCTTATGCATGAAAGAACCGCCCAAAAGGATTCCGCCAAAGATCCAGTAAAGGATCGTGGGTTTCCATTTGATGAACATTTCATCGTGAAGCCAGATTGTCAGAGAGCCGAAGACTAAGATGACGGCAACAGAAATCCACAGCATCGGATCGATCTTCTCACGGCGTACAAATTTCACGCCGATCTGAAGAAGCGACACGATTATCGCAGCAGCCGTGGCACAAATAACCGGGGCCTGGTCGGCTTGAAAGCCGCTTCCCAGCCATTGGTTGCAAAGCGCAGCCGCAGAGTCCGGATTTGTCTGAGCAACTTTAAATGTGCCGAAGAACAAAATCACCGGCAAAAGGTCGTAAAGGAACTTCACTCTCTTTTTTCCAACAACAAAATCGTTTCAGGTAATGAAACTTTCAAATTCAATGAATTCTACTTAAAAATCCGTTTTTTGTTAAATAGAGGTATATCATTACGCGACTCTTAAGAACAGCTGGTTTCATCCCTAATTTACAGGGATAATCCTATTTACTCTCCCCGCTATTAGCCGACTTTAGAGATTTTCATTTTCAATTGGCAAAAAAGGCCGCCGAAGCGACCTTTCCTAAGTATCAGTGGAAATTACTTAGAGGATTTTTTCTTAGCCGGAGCGGCTTCAGCGATCTTAGCGTTCTTCATCAGATCAGCCATGTACTGCTGAGCCTGACGCTGTGCAGCAAGATTCTGAATCTGAGGTTTCAGAGCATCGAAAGAGGGCAGAGGAACTTCACGCTTGTCCTGAAGCTGGATAACGTGGTAGCCGAGTGCGCTGTGGAAAGGAACGGGAAGAAGAGCACCTTTGTTCAGAGCCATTGCAGTTTCTGCAAATCCGGGGATAGCGATTCTGCGGATGTTGGTGAACGGGATTTCTCCGCCCTGAGCTGCTGTACCCTGATCCAAAGATTTTTCTTTGGCGATCGTTGCAAAGTCACCGCCGGCGTTCAAAGACTTGATGATGTCTTTGGCTTCTTGTTCTGTTTTAACAAGGATGTGACGAACTTTGATTTCGTTCGGATCGTACTGTTTTTTAACTTCTTCGTAAGTTTTCTTGAGGTCCGCATCGGTCAGCGGGTGGGCAGCAGCATTTTTGCGAACTAATTCAGCGGAGTAAATTTCTGTCTGACGTTCTGCAATCAGCGCTTTGACGGCAGGATCCTGAGCGATATTGGCTTTTTTAGCCGCTTCTTCAATGAGTTTTTCCTGAGCGAGGATGCTGCGGGCAGCTTCGAGCTGCTGTTTCTGGTCTTTGACTCCGCGGTCAGCAAGAACTTTCATGAGTTCTTGCTGATCTGCCACGGAAACTGTCTGACCGTTAACGGTGAAGGCAGTCTGAGCGAAGACGGGAGCGGCAAGGGCTGCCAGGGCTGTTGCGAGAAGAAGTTTTTTCATAATTAAATTTAATTTATCCAAAAAATGCGAGGAAGACTGCTTAGATAACTGCTCTTAACCGTTTTCTTCGCCTGAGTTAACCGCCTCATTCTACTCAATTTTGCGAGTGCGGGTAATTCAAAATCACACTCGGGAAAGCTCTAACAACCTCTTGAATTTTTTGAAATTAGAAAGAAAAGAATCGCAAATGTGGGGGAGGAACCTTTGACGGAAGAAAGTGTCGATGGAGGATCTTTCAATCCGAAAATGCAAACTTAGCCGGAGCGAGAATTTTCGATTTCTACAAACCAACTTTTCTTGTGGATTCTGATGTTCTTACAGTCAGACTAGACTTTGGGCTTGAAGTCGAGTGTATATATGCATAAATTTAATAAAAAGTTATATTAAATTTATATTAGACATGAATAATCCTGTTTTCTACTATTGAGCCATCAAAGCAAGTTTTCTCAGAAGCTTCCTATCAATAGATTGAATATAGGTGACCATCGTGTTGAAACTCATTTCTGCTCTTCTTTCCTCTCTGTTGGTTATGGAATCTGCTGTTGCAGTAGACGAACAAAATCCTGCCGGTGATCAGCTGGTAAAACGGGGCGATGCCATCCAGAGCATTAAAGGAAGCGACAAGATATTTACCGGTGAAGTCAAGATCGTCCCTCTGTCTGAATCTGTTCCCGGGATGCCGGTATCCAGTGCATATGTAATTTTTGAACCAGGCGCCAGATCTTTCTGGCACACACACCCGATCGGACAGGTTCTGATCATTGTTGAAGGAGAAGGCCGTTCGGGCGTCTATGGAAAACCAGTGAGCGTCCTGAAAAAAGGCGATGTGGTTGTATGTCCGAAAGGCATCAAACATTTCCATGGCGCAGCTCCCGACAAGAGAATGGTTCAAATGACGGTTACCGGGTACGATCCTCAAGGCAAGAACGTGACATGGATGGAACCGGTCACGGACCAGCAGTACAAGAACAGCGAGAAGTAACAACGTTTCCTTTCCTTAAATGATTAGGCCGAAGATCCGTAGGGGTTTTCGGCCTAAATTACTTTCTAAGACTCCCCGACTGTTTCTTTTGTACTGATAAGAAGAATATTTCTCATTTTCGTTCAAAAACTCTTACAAATTAGGCATCGTTTTGTCGCTATCCGGGGGCCGATTGAACGTTGTCTTAAGACAAGCGGATTATCCTTAGCAAACAATTCGTTAAAACAGAATATTCGTATCTATGAAAATTGCGAAAAAACTTGCTGTCGCGGCTTGCGTCGCTTCAGCCTTTACTATGATGAATACACAAGCAGAAGAAACAAAAGCACCGGTCAGCGTCTCTCAAGCCGGTACTGCACTTCCGGCCGGTGTGACCCAAGGGCCGAGTATTGAAGGCGTGACAGAATATCGTCTTACCAACGGATTACGCGTAGTTCTTTTCCCGGATGCCTCTAAAGATACGGCGACCGTTAACATGACTTATCAGGTCGGTTCTCGTCAGGAAAACTACGGCGAAACCGGCATGGCTCATTTGCTCGAGCATCTGATTTTTAAAGGAAGCAAAAACTTCCCGAATCCGACCAAAGAATTCACGAACCGCGGTTTCCGCATGAACGGTTCCACTTGGCTCGACCGTACTAATTACTTTGTCTCCTTTACTGCTACAGAAGACAACCTCAAGTTCGCTTTAGCTTGGAGTGCTGACGCTATGCGCAACTCCTTTATCGCTAAAAAAGACTTAGACAGCGAAATGAGCGTTGTGCGCAACGAATACGAGATGGGCGAGAGTCGTCCTTCCAGCGTGTTGATGAAGCGTATGCAGTCCATGATGTACGACTGGCACAACTACGGCAAGAGCACCATCGGCAACAGAAGCGATATCGAACATGTTCGTATCGAAAACCTTCAGGCTTTTTATCACCGGTATTACCGCCCGGACAACGCTGTCTTAACAGTCAGCGGTAAGTTCGATGTCCAGAAAACGCTGGAATGGATCGTTAAAGATTTCTCTTTAATCCAGAACCCGAAAGAAGCGCTTCCAGCTGAATGGACAGTGGAACCGACAGCGGACGGTGAACGCGTGTTTGAGATCCGCCGCAAAGGCGAAACTCAGATGGTTGCTGTCGGCTACCGCATCCCGAGCGCTTTACATCCGGATGCTTTAGGCGTGGAAGTTGCAACTGAAGTGTTGGCCGATTCTCCTAACGGCCGTCTGTACGAAGCCTTAGTAAAAACCGGACTAGCAGCAAATGTTTTCGGTTACGCCGTCGGCGCTAAGGAGCCCGGTTTTGTGATCTTCGGTGCCTCCGTTAAGAAAGGCGAATCGCTTGAGAAAGTTAAAGATAAGCTTATCGAAACGATTGAAGGCTCTTTAAAGCAGAAGCCGATGACTTCTAAAGAGTTAAACAGAACCAAGGCTCAGATGGAAACCATGTACGAACGCGCCTTTGCCGATCCGGAAGGATTTGGTGTCGGCTTATCAGAGTACATTGCGCTGGGCGACTGGAGACTTTTCTTCTACGGCCGCGATAAGACTAAAGACGTCACTGCTCAGCAGGCTGACAGTGCAGCAGACAAATATTTCGTGCGTGACAACCGAGTTGTCGGACTCTTCATTCCCGATGACAATCCTCAGCGCGCAGAGATCACAAAAGCTCCGAGCGCGGATGAACTGCTGGTTAATTACAAGCCGCAGGGAACTGCTCAAAAGATTGAGGCTTTCGACTCTTCGTTCGATAACCTCGACAAGAGGACACAGCGTATTGATATCGGCGATTTGAATATTGCTTTGCTGCCCAAACAGACACGCGGTGAAACCGTGACCGTTTGCATGAAGTTCAAGTCCGGCGACGAGAAGAATCTTTTTGGTAAGGCTAATCTTCAGCCTGTTGCTGCTGCGATGCTGACTCGCGGAACAAAGACGATGACTCGCTCTGAAATTGAAGATCGTATGACCGAGCTGAAGATGGCCGGTTCCATTACGAACTTCACGACTACGAGAAAGAATCTTCCGGCCGCTCTTGAGCTTGTGTTTGATGCCATGCACAACTCGATCATGCCGCAGGATGAATTTGATCAGTTTAAGAAGCAGATGCAGGTCATGATCGAAAGCATGCGTGATAAACCTGATGCGCTCGCTCAGAACGCTATTACGCAGCACTTCAATACTTATCCGAAGGGCGATCCTCGCTACGAATACTCTTTAGATGAGTCGCTGGAACAGCTGAATAAGCTTACAGTTGACCAAGTCAGAGCTTTCTATAAAGAATTCGGTGGTACGTCTCGCGGTGAGATTTCGATTGTCGGCGATTTCGATCCGAAGGCAGTGGAAAAGATCATTCGTGATGATTACGCCAAGTACGTTTCTAAGGCTCATTACGCTCCGGTCGTAACGGAATATCGTCCCGTTAAAGCCACTCGCGTCGTTATTGATACTCCTGACAAGGAAAACGCAATTATCGTTGCTCGTTCTGTGTTCCCGATCAACGACACAGCTCCGGATGCTCCGGCACTTACCGTTGCCAACTGGATTCTGGGCGGCGGCACAGGTCTTTCCAACCGTTTGATTGAAAGACTTCGCCAGAAAGAAGGCCTTTCATACGGCGCCGGTTCTCACGTTCGTATTCCTGCGAAGGGCGATAACGGTAGCTTTGTTTTCCGTGCGATTGTGGCTCCTCAGAACATGCTTCAGGCAGAAGCCAGTGCCCGCGACGTGATTGCTAAAGCGATTAAAGACGGCTTTACAGATCAAGAGGTAGAGGAAGCCAAGAAAGGTCTGCTGCAGGCAATGCAGGTCGCTCGTTCTCAGGACGATGTGGTTGCCCGCTCCTGGAACGACAAGATGGAAAATCAACGTACATGGGTATTCAGTAAGAAACAGGCGGAAGCCATTTCCAAGCTGACGACGGCTGATGTCAATGCTGCACTGCGTAAATACATCAAACCTGATGAAATTACTTTTGTGTTGGCCGGAGACCAGAAGAAAGCGGCACAGAAAAAACAAGACTAATTTCAGAGGTCGTCAGGGAAATTTGACTGCCGTTTATTGAGATTTTGAGGGCTGAGCCTAAAAACTCGGCTCTTTTCTTCTTTTCCTCAAGCATTGAGAATTTAACTTTTAAGTAACTTATTGATTTTGGATGGTTGAGGTACTGCCTTTCTCTTTGATGGAAAATGAAACCGTCTTCTGAGAGATTAGAAGACGGTTTACAGTGGTTTGAGGTGCCGACCTAAAAGGTCGGCTTTAAAAACGTGTTAATTTGGA
>ERZ791720.1037-NODE-1037-length-10714-cov-2.40191_pt1 | contig 10714 bp, 8 predicted proteins | sample MGYA00510048_ERZ791720 | MGnify/ENA primary metagenome ERZ791720 (study PRJEB30046, sample SAMN00715142) | human gut metagenome | study: EMG produced TPA metagenomics assembly of the A metagenome-wide association study of gut microbiota in type 2... | reverse complement strand
GTTCTTATCGCTGACGGCGGTATCCGTTTTTCCGGCGACGTCGCAAAAGCCATCGCAGCCGGCGCCAATACCGTCATGATGGGCGGCATGTTTGCAGGTACCGACGAAGCTCCGGGCGAAATCATTCTTTACCAGGGCCGCTCTTACAAGAGCTACCGCGGTATGGGTTCTCTCGGCGCCATGAATAAAGGTTCTGCCGACCGTTACTTCCAGGACAACAACAACGGCAACGTTGATAAGTTTGTTCCGGAAGGCATCGAAGGTATGGTCCCCTACAAAGGAAGCGTTCTTGCCATCATCTATCAGATGTGCGGCGGTCTGCGTTCTTCTATGGGCTACTGCGGCTGCCGTACGATTGATGAGATGCGCAACAAGGCCTGCTTTGTTGAAATCACATCTGCCGGCTGGCGTGAATCTCATGTTCACGATGTGAAGATCACGAAGGAAGCTCCGAACTACAGACTGGAACATTAATTTTCCTACATGTCTGAAATTTCAGATTAATATGACGGGCAAGGGTCGACTCGAGTTTTATAGACTCGGGCCGACTTTTGTTTTTAATTGATATTTAGCGAAGATGAACCACGATCGAATTTTAATTCTTGACTTCGGAAGCCAAGTCACGCAATTGATTGCGCGCCGTATTCGTGAAGCTCACGTTTACTGCGAAGTCCACTCCTGCGACGTATCGGATGGATTTATTAAAGAATTCAAGCCGAGCGGCATCGTCCTTTCCGGCTCTCACATGAGCGCTTATGAAGAATCCACGGACCGCGCTCCGAAGGCCGTTTTTGAAATCGGCGTTCCGGTTTTAGGCATTTGCTACGGCATGCAGACAATGGCTGAGCAGCTCGGCGGCAAAGTTGAAAGCGGCGCTCAGCGTGAGTTCGGCTACGCAGAAGTTCGTGAGCACGGCCACACAAAACTTTTGAAGAACATCTCCGACTTTACTGATAAAGACGGCAAGAGCTATCTGAAGGTTTGGATGAGCCACGGCGACAAAGTCACTGAAATGCCTCCCGGCTTCAAACTGATGTGCTCGACTCCGACTTGCCCCATCGCCGGTATGGCTGACGAGGAAAGAGGCTTTTACGCTGTCCAGTTCCATCCCGAAGTTACGCATACCGAGAAGGGCCGTGAAATCCTTGAGACCTTTGTTCTTAAGATCTGCAAGGCCAATCCCGACTGGGTCATGGGCAACTTCGCTCAGGAAGCCGTTGAAAAAATTCGTCATCAGGTTGGAAAAGATGAAGTTATTCTCGGTCTTTCCGGCGGCGTCGATTCTTCCGTTACGGCGGCTTTGATTCATCGCGCGATCGGCGATCAGCTGACCTGCGTTTTCGTAGACAACGGACTGCTTCGTCTTCACGAAAGAGAACAGGTCGCTCAGACTTTCCGTGACAATATGGGTATGAAGCTGATTGTGGTTGATGCTTCCGACCGGTTCATGGATGCGTTATCCGGTGTTACCGATCCTGAAGCCAAACGTAAGTTTATCGGTCGTCTGTTTGTCGAAGTCTTCCAGGAAGAAGCTGAAAAACTGCAGAATGCTAAGTGGCTCGCACAGGGCACCATTTATCCTGACGTCATTGAATCCAACGGCGCCAAGACCAAGAAAGCCCAAACCATTAAGTCCCACCATAATGTCGGCGGTTTGCCCGATACACTTCATCTGAAGCTTCTCGAACCGCTTCGCGAACTCTTCAAAGACGAAGTTCGTGAACTCGGTATCGCACTGGGACTGCCTGCCGAAATGGTTTATCGTCATCCTTTCCCTGGCCCCGGCCTCGGCGTTCGTATTCTCGGCGCTATTAAACGCGAATACGCCGATCTTCTGAGAGAAGCTGATGCGATCTTCATTGAAGAACTTCGCAATGCAGGTTGGTATGACAAAGTCAGCCAGGCTTTCGTTGTCTTCCTGCCGGTTAAGAGCGTCGGTGTGATGGGCGACGGTAGAACATACGACTGGGTTGTCAGCTTGAGAGCTGTTCAGACCAGCGACTTTATGACCGCTAAATGGGCTCATCTGCCATACGATCTTCTTGGCAAGGTTTCCAACCGCATCATCAACGAGGTTAAGGGTATTAACCGCGTCGTTTATGATGTATCTGGCAAACCCCCCGCAACGATCGAGTGGGAATAAAAATATTGAATTTCTAGCTATTTCTTAAGCATTCGGGATGACTCAGAAGTCATCCCGTTTTTATATCTAAAATCAACAAAAAAGCGTTTTTTCGCTTGTAGAAGCTTTCACTTTCTTTCAGTATTCTTTAAACCTAAGCAAGCCTATTTCAATAGTATTTTTGATGGTATAGATTTTTTTCTTGATGAAATTTGATGGTATTTCAAGAGATTTTTGACAGCCATAATGTGGATTGAAATAGAGCAATGAACGAGGAGGAACTCCAGTACGTTTTTAAAAGAGCAGTTGTTTAATCCTGATTGGACTGAGGTCTCTGCGGCTCATGTATTACCCCAGGCGAGGACGGTTTAAAACGTTCCGGATTTCGCTCCGCAAAGTCGCCGGAGCATGGAACATTCGGCTTGATCCCTTCTGCCTGGCAATCTGCTAAATAATTGTCGATAGTTTGATGAAATATTTTTTCGAGCTCCTGTAAGGTCTCGCCCTCATATGTCAGAAGACTTTTGATAAACATCACTTTTCCGAAGAGGCAATTGTCATCGACACTGTATTCAACAGAGCTGAGAAAACTTTTATATTTCAAAAAATCTCCCATACCAACACCATTGAATGTAATTGCTCTTTACGTTGCAGCAGAACCTCTCAATGTGTTGAGTTTTTAAGTCGTTCATGCATATTAACTTGAGGTCCCTTTCGCATTTTAAGAATTCTCATGGTTCGGAAGCAATATCGGGAAAAAAAATCGCAATTACTCGATTCGCACGGTTTTACCCTCACTTCCGAGGTCTGCGCGCTAACATGTCAAGTAGGTAAGGGCAACTCGGGTATACTTTGGCCATGAAAAAGATCGAAATAAAGAAATTTAAAACCGCGCCTGACCTGGCAAAGATGATAGAAGAAGGCCATAAGGTCCACGCGATGGCGAACGGAAAAATACAATCGTACGAGCGGCACACGCCTCAGCCGGAAGACTACAGTAACTTAGACGATTTTATGGAAGTCGCCGAAAATCATATCAATGAGCTCTATAACACCAGACAAGAAGTTGATGAGATGCTGACTGAAGTCTTTACAGTTTTTGTCAGACATCCCGAGCTTTCCGGTACGCCTTATATTACTGTCTTGGAACTGATGGTGTTTCTCGAAGAGGATTTCCGCCAGTTAACTAAGAGATATGAAGCAGCATCTTCTGCGCTGGCTGCCATGGAAGAAAATCAGTATGGCTGCGACGATATGGATATTTACGTCGGAGAACACGGCGCAAGAACAATGCTGGATGCTTTGGACCGATTAAAGAAATTTGGTCAATTAACCAACGATGAAGAAGGCCTTGAGTCTGAGCTCAAGGAAGGCGTGGCAAACCAAAGCCCGGATATTAATTGGAAACAGCCCCGTCTCAATTAAATTTCTAGTGACAAGATGCCTCAGCAGACGGATCTAATTTCGAATTTTGTGAAATTGTCTATTCGGCGGGGCTCTTCTCTGACTACTCTCTCAAAATCACCCGACCATCTTCGGACCGTTGTCGATGCATTTAAGGCAACGGCCCGGGATCCTTTGCATCCGCACGAAGACGATGCAAAAAAATTCTTAGCCGAAGCCGGAAATTGGATATCCGACACGCCTAAAAATCTTTTGGAGGTATCGGCCTCTTCATCTAACGAACAAATCGCACAATTTCCGCTCTCAGAGCTAACTTCTGCAGTTGAAGCTTTTCGAGAAGAGATTCGGCAAAAAAGAAAACATCAAGCCTTGAGCCGAGAGGAAGAGGTTCGGCTTTCTCGGATCGATCGTTCCCGTGACGCACATTTCATGCGCGAAGCGCTTGTCGAAGCAGCAAAAGCACGTCAGGCCGGAGAGGTTCCGGTCGGCGCCGTCGTTGTCGATAAAGGAGGCAGCATCATCGGCAGAGGACATAATTGCGTTGTCGCAGGTCATGACCCCAGCGGACATGCTGAAATCATTGCCCTTAAAAATGCGTCTCAGAACCTTAAAAACTACCGGCTTGATAACTGCACGATCTATGTGACGCTTGAACCCTGTCCGATGTGCTCCGGTGCGATTATCGGCGCCAGACTTGCCCGATTGGTTTACGGGGCCAAAGACCAAAAAGCGGGTGCCGCCGAAAGTGTGTTTAAACTATTTGACGAGAAAAGAGTCAATCATCACACTGATGTGACAGCAGGAGTACTGGAGGAAGATTGTCTCCGGATACTCCAAAGTTTTTTTGTCGAATTAAGAAAGAGCCGTGGTAAATCAAATGGATAAAGTCGGTATTAACGCCCCTTCCGGTAATGTCATTCATTTCAAATCCGTCGAGAGGGCGGCCGAACTTTTCAGAGAAAGAGGTTGGGACGTAACCATCGGAGAAGATGTTTACACCAGCTTCGGTCGTTTCGGCGGTTCCAGCGACTCCGCTCGGTTGAATGATTTTCAGCAGGCTTGCAGCGATAACGAACTTGTTTTGTGTGCTCGAGGCGGTTACGGTTTTTCCCGGCTCCTACCGAACCTTGATTTCAACAAAATCAAATCTAATGAAACTTGGGTCGCCGGTTTTTCCGATATCACTTTTTTCACTACGGCTTATTTAGCACTGACCGGCGGAAAGAGCCTGCAGGCGCCGACGGCTTCTGTGCTCGGCGATCTCAAGTGCGATCCTTATACCATTCAAACTTTCTTTGAAGTATTGGCGGCAGAAGAATACAAATTCTTTTTCCCGACACCGTTTTCGGACTTTCAAACAACGGGTTTGCTTTGGGGCGGGAATTTGACCGTCTTGTGTTCGATGCTCGGAACCAAGTACTTCCCGAAAGTCGAAGGCGGTATTCTTTTTGTCGAGGATATCGCTGAACCGGCTTACAAAATAGAGCGTGATTTGAATCACCTTCTGCAGGCCGGAGTGATCGATAACCAAAAAGCCGTGGTCCTGGGGGATTTCTCGAAAATTAAGTCCTCCGAACATGATTTCGGATACGGGCTGGAAGATGCTTTGAGTTTCATCGCAGGGCGCACTAAAACCCCGTTTATCTCAGGGTTGCCTTTCGGGCACGAAATGAAAACCGCCACACTTGTAGTCGGCTCTGAGGCACATCTCAATGTTCAGTCAAACATGGCAGAACTCACGATGAAAGGCTGTCCAAACTTTAGAGTTGCGGGAGTGCCGAAATGATTTTTTCTGCTATTAAGCGCCTTAAAACCATTTTTGAGCCGAACCCTCCCGAGGCGACTAATTACCATCTTCATCTTTCAGGCGCTCGGTTAGCTTCCAAGGTGCAGCTTCGTCAGTTGTCGGTTTTAAAGCACCGGACGACAGCGGTCGTTGCGATCCGCATGCTGCTGTACCTTATTTTTACCTTGACTTGCTGGAGCTATGTCGGGGGCTGGGTCATGGCGCTCTGGCTGGCTTTTAATGTGATGCATACGCTGGCTAGCATGAAATCTGCGGATGACTTCTTCAACGAGCCGTCCATGGACAAGCGTTTTCATTACTGGAAGAACCGCACGCTCCAGATGATTTTGGTGTCGGGTCTCTCTATCGGTTTTGCAGGCTTTTATTTCATGGTTCCGGACAACGTCATTGTCGAGATGATTCTCTTGGCCATGATTGTGGGCGTGACATTCGGCAGTGTTCCGCTTTACGCCATCTGGCTTCCCGCCCTTTGGATATTCGTTCCGGCAACGCTGCTTCCGACGATTCTGAAGCTCGTCCTGATATACCAGCCGTCCTTGTTTATCGCTTTATTCTGGACGCTTATTCTTTTCCTCATTATTTTCTACTTCGGCGTCCGTCTGAATAAGATTTATCTCCAAGGCATCTATCGTTCGTTTGAACGAGAGTTCTTGATGGAGCAGCTGATTTTCCAGCGGCAGAAGGCCGACTATATCCGCGAAGCGTCCGAAATGGCGATCTCTGCAAGAACACGATTCTTTGCGGCTGCTAACCATGACCTCCGTCAGCCGCTCCAGGCTATGGGCATTTTTATCTCTATTCTTCAGGGGCAGGCCGATCAACAGGCTAAACCTTTAATTGATAATTTGTCGAAGGCCTGCAATACGGTGGCGACGCTGGTGGATCAGATTCTGATTATTTCGAAGCTGGATTCCAAGACGATGAAAATTCGGCCTACCGAAGTCTCCATTCGTTCAATGTTCTCTGAATTGGCGAATGAATTTACGCCCATGGCCGAACAAAAGGGGTTGACTTTTGAAGTGAAGGCCGAGCCTCTGATGATCGTCACCGACGGACTGCTTTTTGAACGGGTGCTTCGTAACCTTATCGGAAACGCCGTACGTTATACCGAGCACGGCGGTATCCTGCTGAGGGCAAAGAAAACAAAGAAGAACACGCTTGTTGTTACTGTCTCCGACTCGGGCTGCGGGATTACGAAAGAAGATCAAGCTAAACTTTTTCAGGCTTATTACCGCGGCGGCGCCGGCCATAAATCCCGAGAGGGTTTCGGCTTAGGTCTTTCGATTGTCGATAAGATCTGCAAACTTCTGAATATCGAACTCAAACTGATTTCTAAAGTAGGAAAAGGTTCTATCTTCCGCTTGGAAATGGCAATCGAAACGTCTGTAGATATGACGGAAGTACAGCCGCCCGTACAGCCGAATCGGATTTTCTCTCTGGAGAATGTCAACGTCCTGTTAATTGAGGACGATCCTTTGATTCGTGAGAGCCTGGCAACGTTATTAGAAGGCTGGGGCGCCAAAGTGAGAAGGGCGGAATACTTTGATGCCGAACTCGCTGCTCAGTTGATTGAGGAGGCGCCGGTAGACATTATTTTCTCTGACTTTAACTTAGGTCCCGGCCGTTTGACCGGTCTCCAATCGATCTTCCGCATCCGCAGTGTTCTGGGACGCAAGATTCCGGCGATTATCAGCACGGCCACTTCTCGTGATGCCATCATGGCTCAGTACGAAGAAGAGACCGAGGGTCTGGACTTTGCGGATTCAGCGGTTAACCTGATGGAACTCCCGCTTATCGTACAGAAGCCGGTCACGCCGACAGAGATTAATCGGATTATTCATCGAGAAATCGAGAAGAAGTAATTTCTTTCTGAGATTTAAAGTTCCCGCGTTTATTGCGCTATATTGGAAGAGTCTTCTACAAGAAGAATAAAAAAACTGAACCCAACCATTCCGCAAGAATGAGCCGGCGTCGGTATTAGAACATGCGGGCCTCCGTCACAAGCAGAGTGTTCGCCTCCAATCAATTTCCCGTGGACTTTGAAAGGATATTTCCTAATGAAATCTCAAGAAGGGTCTAAACCCGCAGAACGTCTGAACGGGTCAGAGATACTTGTACGCGCGCTTGCCGAAGAAGGCGTTGAATACGTTTTCGGTTATCCCGGCGGCAGCGTGCTGAATATTTTTGACGCGATCTATAAGCAGGATAAATTCAAACACATTCTTGTTCGACACGAACAAGGTGCAGCTCATGCTGCAGATGCCTACTCCAGAGCATCTAATAAAGTCGGCGTAGCCTTGGTCACCAGCGGACCCGGCGCTACTAACGCCGTTACCGGCATCGCGACCGCCTATGCCGACAGCATTCCGATGGTTATTTTTACCGGTCAGGTCAATACCCTCGCGATTGGTCAGGATGCTTTCCAAGAAGTGGATATCGTCGGCATCTCTCGTCCTTGTGTCAAACACAATTTCTTGGTGAAAGATGTAAAAGACTTAGCCAAGACGATTAAGAAAGCTTTTTATATTGCTAAAACCGGCCGCCCCGGTCCTGTCTTGATCGACATTCCGAAGGATGTTTCCGCAGCGATCTGCGAATATCAATATCCGGAAAACATGGAACTTCGTTCTTACAAACCTTTGACGAAGGGCCATTTTGGCCAGATCAAAAAGGCACTGCAATTAATTCTCTCGGCTGAACGTCCTTTGATCCATATCGGCGGAGGCATCGTTTCTGCCAATGCGAGCGAACTGCTCCAGCGTTTAGCTTTTGAACTCGGCATTCCCGTCAATTCAACATTGATGGGGTTGGGTGCCATGCCATCCGACGATAAAAAGTTCCTCGGCATGGTGGGCATGCACGGAACCTACGAAGCTAACATGGCGATGCAGAACTGCGACGTTCTGATCGCAATCGGTTCCAGATTCGACGACCGCGTTGTCGGCTTGCCGTCCAACTTTGCACAGCCCGGCCGCAAGATTATTCATATTGATATCGATCCGTCCACGATTTCCAAACGCGTGAAAGTCGATATCCCAATTGTCGGCGACGTGAAAGAAGTCATCGCCGACATGCTCAATCTGCTCGAAACCACCGACAAGCGCCCCGATCCTGAAAAGCTTGCCGCGTGGCAAAACAGAATCAACGGCTGGCGTGAAAAAGACTGCCTTCACTACGAAAACAGCGATACGGTGATTAAGCCTCAGTACGTTCTTCAGAAGCTGCAGGAAATCGGCGGTGACGATATGATCGTGGCGACCGACGTCGGTCAGCATCAGATGTGGTGCGCCCAATTCCTTAAGTTCCGTAAGCCTCGCCATTGGCTGACTTCCGGCGGCTTGGGCACGATGGGTGTGGGCCTGCCTTATGCGATCGGTGCCTGCGTTGCTCATCCCGATAAACCGGTGGTCTGCGTCACAGGCGACGGTTCCATTCAGATGAATATTCAGGAATTGGCCACTGCTAAGCAGCTCGGCGTAGCGCCCAAGATCATCCTGCTCAACAATAACTATCTCGGTATGGTTCGTCAGTGGCAGGAACTTGAATATGACCGCCGCTACTCCCATTCTCACATGGAAGTGACACCGGACTTTAAAGCCCTGGCGGAAGCTTACGGTCACATCGGTATTGTGGTCGATCGTCCTGAAGACGTCGAACAAGCCCTGAAGGATGCTTTCGGCAAATACAAAGACAAACTCGTCTTCCTTGATTTCCATGTGGATCCGACCGAAAACGTTTGGCCGATGGTGAAAGCCGGACGCGGACTGACGGAAATGATCTTAGGCTCGGAGAAAATCTGATGAATCGACACGTTCTATCTATTCTTTTGGAAAACGAGCCGGGAGCACTTTCCCGCGTGGTCGGATTGTTCTCCGCTCGAGGCTACAACATTGAATCTTTGACCGTTGCACCGACCGAAGATCCGACGGTTTCCCGTATGACCATTGTCAGCCCGGGAAGCACGGAGATCATCGAACAAATTACCAAGCACCTCAACCGCTTAATCGAAGTTATTAAAGTCGTTGATTTGACGGAAGGCGAGTACGCAGAACGCGAACTCATGCTTGTCAAGGTTCGTGCTGTCGGCAAGGATCGCGAGGAAATGAAACGTTTGAACGACATTTTCCGCGGACGCATTATTGATGTGACGGATAAAACCTACACCATTGAATTAACCGGTAATTCCGACAAACTGGATGCCTTTCTCAAAGCAGTTGATAAGGAATGCATCCTTGAAATGGTTCGCACCGGTTCCTGCGGCATCGGCCGCGGAGATCGAATGCTCCACCTCTAATTTATTGTTCCAACCTTCATAACTTGAGGAAAATTAAAATGAAAGTTTATTACGACAAAGACTGCGACCTTTCTTTAATCAAAGGAAAGAAAGTCGCTATCATCGGTTACGGCTCCCAGGGCCACGCTCACGCACAGAATCTTCATGATTCCGGCGTTGACGTCGTTGTCGGTGTCCGCAAAGACGGCGCTTCCTGGAAGAAAGTCGAAGCTGCCGGTCTGAAGGTAGCCACAATCGAAGATGCGACAAAAGACGCAGATGTTGTGATGATCCTTCTTCCTGACGAAAAGATCGCCGAGGTCTACAAAAAACAAATCGAACCGAACCTGAAAGAAGGCGCTGCTTTGGCTTTTGCCCACGGCTTCAACATTCACTACGGTCAGGTCACTCCGAGAGCCGACCTTGACGTTTGGATGGTTGCCCCGAAGGCTCCCGGCCATACCGTTCGCCGCACCTATACCGAAGGTTCGGGTGTTCCTCAGCTGATCGCTGTTTACCAGGACAAATCCGGTAAAGCCCGTGAAGTCGCCATGTCTTACGCTGCTGCCAACGGCGCAGGCAAGGCCGGCATCATTGAAACCACCTTCAAAGAAGAAACCGAAACCGACTTGTTCGGCGAACAGTGCGTTCTGTGCGGCGGTATTGCCGAACTGATCAAGATGGGCTTCGAAACCCTGGTTGAAGCCGGCTACGCTCCTGAAATGGCTTACTTCGAATGCTGCCATGAAATGAAGCTGATCGTTGACCTGATCTACGAAGGCGGCTTGGCAGATATGAACTACTCCATCTCCAACAACGCTGAGTTCGGCGGCTACGTCACCGGTCCAAAGGTTGTTTCCGACCAGGCTCGCGCTGCGATGAGAAAAGCTCTGAGCGACATTCAGGACGGTTCTTACGCTAAGAACTTCCTCCTTGAAAACCAAGTCGGCGCTCCGATGCTTCGCTCCATCCGTGCTCAGACGGCCGCTCATCCGATTGAAGTCGTCGGTGCTCGCCTGCGCTCCATGATGCCGTTCATCTCTGCTCACCGTCATATCGACCGCAGCAAGAACTAATCATTTGAACTGCTAAAGAAACAAGAAGGCGT
>ERZ791720.1028-NODE-1028-length-10805-cov-3.26419_pt1 | contig 10805 bp, 7 predicted proteins | sample MGYA00510048_ERZ791720 | MGnify/ENA primary metagenome ERZ791720 (study PRJEB30046, sample SAMN00715142) | human gut metagenome | study: EMG produced TPA metagenomics assembly of the A metagenome-wide association study of gut microbiota in type 2... | reverse complement strand
CCACTAATAATTAATTTCGGTAAATAAAAAAGCCCCTGTCCACAATGGACAGGGATTTTTTGTTTGCTTATTGCTTATTTAATTCAGGCGTTGACAATGAAAATCTTTTTGTTTTTTATTGCCTTGCAGATTAAAATTATACGATTTAATCTTATTTTATCCCAATTCAGAAATAAGATTAGCAATGTATTTCTGAATCTGTGTTGCATCTATGACATTTATGTTCCCGTCACCGTTTACATCAGCGACCGCAAGCTGTTCATCACTTAATGCATTTATATTAACGATATGCTTTTGAATCTCAGTTGCATCGACAATATCTATCGAACCATCAGAATTCACATCGCCTGTATTACCTATTTTTAAAATATCAAATTTTTGCGGATCAAAATCATCTACATATGACCATACTGCTACCAAATCATTTTTTAATCCCATGTCAAGCACTTTGGAGGTACCTGCTGGCTTAAAATAATATGAATCAAATATCTTGTAAATATAAAATTTTTGATTTGTAGTGCCATTATATTTATAGTAACACTGTATATTGGTTCCATCGGGTTGTTTATCTAAATAATCTAAATTATATCCAGCTTCAACATCCAAAAACCAAGCACTTTTATCGTTCTGTATCAAATAACTACCATCTGACTGTTTTTTAAAATTCCATATCTGACTTTTTTTATTTTTAAAACACTGACCTTTTACATCATAAGCAATATCAGAAATCATATCAGTAGTTGTTAAAACTTTTTTTGTCTTTTTATTCTTTATGATTGCCTTAAATTCATCTCCAAAATCAATCGGCATATTACCATTCAAACTTACTTTAACAATTTCAAATTTTTGCGGATTGAAATCAGGCGAATAGTCCCAAATAGCTACCAAATCATTTCTAATTCCCATATCTACAACTTTAGTAATTCCAACTGGTTTTATATAGTAAGAATTAAACATCTCATAAATATAAAACTTTTGATTATCAGTCATATTATTTTTGTAATAGGTTTGAATATTAGTACCGTTAGGCTGTAAATTTAAGTTATAAATATTATCTCCTGCTTCTACATCAAGAAACATACCACTACCTTTATTCATTATAGTATAACTACCATCAACATTTTTCGAGAACAACCATAGCTGACTGTCTGTATTATTTGACCACTTTCCTACTACATCTCGTGCACTATTTGAAATGACTCCATCTTCAGTAAACAATTTATTTGTGTATTTATTTTTTATATAGGCATAAAAACTGTCCCCTAAATCTGTCGGCATATTTCCACTCAAATCGACCCTTATAATATCAAATTTTTGTGGTGCAAAATTGCTAGCATAATTCCATATTGCAATAGCATTATCGCTTAAAGATAGATCAATCACCTTATCAGTACCAGCAGGTCTTATATAATAAGAGTCGAAAATATTGTAAATAAAAAATTTTTGGTTGCTCGTAGAATTGTATTTTGAATAAACCTGAACATTTGTACCATTAGGTTGTAAGTATAGATTATTAATATTATTACCTGCTTCCACATCAAGCGTCCAACTATTAAGAGTGTTCAAAATCTTATAGCTACCATCATTTAATCTTATAAAACACCATACCTGTTCACTTGTACCATTATCCTCTTTACCAATAGCATTATAAGCTGCGTCACTCAATTTATTTCCCATTGTAATAAACGAACCGGTATATTTATTTTTGATTTTTGCATAGAATATATCACCTAAATTTACGCACGGAATACTATCATACCAATAAGATTGCGAAACATCATTATTATTTTTCAATTCCGAAGGTGCGACATATACAGTAGGAGATTTCGCTGCAATTTGTGAAATCGTTGATGTACGATTCCACGAAATACCGCAACGATTATCGTAATTACACTCGCCAAAGGTCAATGTATTTCCACTACGATTTATAACCATTACCCAATGTCCCCAAGAGGATGATGTACTGTAATGAATAATATCACCCGCTTTTACATTATTAATACTTCCGATTGACCAATTAGGCGGATATGAACCATACGCATCATAAGCTATTTTTTTAGCAAAACCACAGCACTGACTTGCATTTGCAAAATGCATACAAGTATCAACATAAGCATGATTAGACGGGCATGGGGTACTTGTATAAGTGTCTGGATTGTTTGCTCCGTTTAATGTATGATTCCAATATTTACCTTGAGGAAATTTATTTTTCAATTGTTCCAACGATAAACCGCTTCCCACTACATTATCTTCAATTACAGCGGAATTAACGGTAAAAGGAACACAAAACACAATTCCTGCAAACATCGCAATTACCAACAATACAGAAAATAACTTTGTTATTTTTTTCATAAAAATTCCTCCTCAAAATAAAAAGTGCGTAGCCGAAACTACGCACGAAAAACGCATAGCTCGGTTTTGTTGCGACACAAAATTGATACCTATTACAAGTATGCTTAAAAGAGCATGCATTTTTACCAAAATAAAAATACACACTTGTAAAGGTATAAAATATCTAATTTGTGTCGCAACTATATTTTATCACTTTTTTAGATTAAAGTAAATAATATTGAATTCAAAAATAACAATTCTGTTGCTTTTCACAATATCACTGTGTCAATTTTGACAAATCAAACAAAATTTTCTTAACAAATCAATAAAAGCCCTGTCCGTAACGAACAAGGCTTTTTATTGTACGCTTAAACTTTTTCGTTTGATTGACGAACTCTGTTCGCCGTTACAAAAGAATACACTGTTTTAATCACATCAAAAAATATGTTTTTAAACAAAACGTTTCATCAATGCGGGCGTCCAATGAACGCCCCTACAGTTGACTGCACAAATAATCACAAAACTACGCTCGGACATGATTTGTTTTTGGCATTATAAAACCTGTCTTCACGAACGGGGTACGGCGGTTCGCCGTTACTGCAAATAATAATAAATATGGTCGGGAACAATAAGATTTGCACTTAACAAAACTTTATTCCCGACCACAATTTTCAATTTTCCATTTTCAACTTTCAATTTTAAAAAATTTCCGTTCTGGCATGATATGTTTTTGTTATATCATACTTTCTTCACGAACGAAAAATGCTTAATGATAGTAATATCCTGAATTGGAAAATTCGTTGAAGATACTGATACCGCAGACTGCAAGTATAATTGAAACAACTACCACAAGCACAACTCCGATAAGAGCCAGGATAAGAGCGGCTCTTGCGTAGTTTTTGAGTGACTTCTTTGTTGATGAGCTGAATGCCCAGACAAAGAGCATAATGAGGTTTACAATCGGCAGACAGGTTAAAAGCATAACGCCGATCCAACCGCCTATGCTTACAGGCTGAGTATCCGGAGCACCGTATGGCGGTGCAACGGGCGGTACAGGCTGTGAGTTGTATGTCTGCTGATACTGCGTGTTGTACTGCTGATTATAGCCGTTGTTGTAGCTCTGATATTGATTGCCGTACTTGCTTTGATTTGCGCCGTAATCATTGTTCGGTGAGTTTGTAAACTGCTGACCATATGAAGTTTTGTTAGGCTGTGGTTGCTGATAATAAGTTTGATTTGGCTGACCGTACTGCTGAGAATACGGATTCTGCTGTGGCTGACTGTCGGCAGTCGGCTGTGCGTTATCAACCTCAGGCTGTGCAGTCTGCACATTCTCATAAGGGTTCTGTGCAGCATCTTCGGTTGAAGCATTTTCAACAGGCTGTGTTTCAGGCTCTGGAGTCTGCTCAACAGGTGTTCCGCAGTAAGTACAGAACATTGCTCCGTTGTCAATTTCGTGATTGCAATTTTTACATACCATATATAATCGCTCCTTGCATAATATTCTATAAATAGTATGCTATCATTTTACACTATTTGCCTTACAAAATCAACAAAGTTCCACGCAATAATTCAATAATATTACAAAAAGCGACAGTTTTACGGCTGTCGCTTTTTATTACACTCCCCTTTTCATAAGCTTGTGGGGAATTATTTTATTTTCTTTGAGTGACGCTTTTACATCTATAATACGCTGATTTGACGAGCCTCTGAACGCAAGGCTTATATCGTGAAGAGCCTCAACAAATTCACCGTCAACAAGCACATCAATCATTGAAAGCATTTCATCCGTACATTCACACCTTGCTCTGCTGTCGGAAAGAAGCTCCTTGTCAAACAAATAGCCCGAATAACACCAAATTGTTTTGTCGGAATATTTTTCTCTGACACGCTTTAAAAACGGCACTAAGGCTCTTTGATTTGAAGGTTCAAAGGGTTCTCCGCCGAGCAATGACAAGCCGTCAATATATGACGGTTCAAGCTCTTTGAGAATTTTATCCTCAACCTCTTTTGTAAAAGGTTCGCCGTAATCAAAACTCCATGTCTGCGGATTAAAGCAGTTTTTGCAATGATGCGTACAGCCGGATACAAAGAGCGATACTCTTACTCCCTCACCGTTTGCAATATCGCAGAGTTTAATTTCTCCGTAATTCATCAAAGGTGAAGCACCCTTTCCTCAATTTCCTGAGTTCTGCCCTGATTCCAGAACTGAGTTCCGATATATCCACAGGTTCTTCTTGCAACATTCATCTTATCCTGATCACGGTTGCCGCAGTTAGGACACTCCCACACAAGCTTGCCGTCATCATGAACGATCTTGATTTCTCCGTCATAACCGCAAACCTGACAGTAGTCGCTCTTTGTGTTAAGCTCTGCATACATAATGTTATCGTAAATGAACTTGATAACCTGTAAAACAGCGGGAATGTTATCCTGCATATTCGGAACTTCAACATAGCTGATTGCACCACCCGGTGACAAAGCCTGAAATTCGGATTCAAGCTTCAGCTTGCTGAATGCGTCAATATTTTCGGTAACATGAACATGATAGCTGTTAGTAATGTAATTTTTATCTGTTACGCCCTTGATAATGCCGAAACGCTTTTGAAGACACTTTGCAAACTTATATGTTGTGCTTTCAAGAGGAGTGCCGTAGATGCTGTAATCGATGTTTTCCTCTTTTTTCCACTTTGCACAATAGTCGTTCAGCTTCTGCATAATTTCAAGACCGAGTTCTTTACCCTCTTTTTCTGTGAGCTTTTTGCCGATAAGGCTGTAAACGCACTCCCAAAGACCTGCATAACCGAGTGAAAGCGTTGAATAACCGCCGTGGAGAAGCTTGTCAATCTTCTCACCCTTTTTAAGTCTTGCCAAAGCACCGTACTGCCACAAAATAGGAGCGGCATCCGAAAGAGTGCCTGTAAGACGCTCGTGACGGCACTGCAATGCTCTGTGGCAAAGTTCCATTCTCTCGTCAAAAATCTTCCAGAATTTATCAAGATCCTTGCCTGCGCTGAGTCCGATATCAATAAGATTTACAGTCACAACACCCTGATTGAATCTGCCGTAATATTTCGGCTTGCCGTTTTCGTCAACATAAGGAGTAAGGAAGCTTCTGCAACCCATACAGGTAAAGCAATGTCCCTCACCGTTTTTATCAATTTTGCTTTGGAGCATAACCTTCTCCGAGATATAGTCGGGAACCATTCTCTTTGCGGTACATTTTGCGGCAAGCTCCGTAAGATACCAATACTTGCTGTCCTCTGTTATGTTATCCTCCTCAAGCACATAAATAAGCTTTGGAAACGCAGGTGTAATCCACACACCCTTTTCATTTTTTACACCCTTGTGACGCTGTTTGAGTGTTTCTTCAATAATCATGGCGAGGTCGTGCTTTTCCTGCTCGTTTTTAGCCTCGTTAATATACATAAACACGGTTACAAACGGAGCCTGACCGTTTGTTGTGAGCAAAGTAACAACCTGATACTGAATGGTCTGAACACCACGGTTTACTTCTTTGCGAAGTCTTTGCTCAACGATATCGTTGATTTTCTCTTCTGTGGGATGAACACCGAGTTCTTCGATTTCCGCAAGAGTTTCTCTGCGGATTTTCTCACGGGAAACCTGAACAAACGGTGCAAGATGAGCAAGGCTTATGCTCTGACCGCCGTACTGGTTACTTGCAACCTGTGCAATAATCTGAGTTGCAATGTTACACGCCGTTGAAAAGCTGTGCGGTCTTTCAATAAGCGTATCGCTGATAACGGTACCGTTCTGCAACATATCCTCAAGGTTCACAAGATCGCAGTTGTGCATATGCTGTGCAAAATAGTCCGAATCGTGGAAGTGAATAATACCTTCCTTATCAGCCTCAACAATATCAGCCGGCAAAAGCATTCTTCTTGTAAGGTCACGACTGACCTCACCGGCCATATAGTCACGCTGAACGCTGTTGACGGTAGGGTTCTTATTTGAATTTTCCTGCTTTACTTCTTCGTTGTTGCACTCAATAAGCGAAAGAATCCTGTTATCGGTAGTGTTTGCCTTACGAACAAGCGAGCGGTTGTAGCGGTAACGCACATATCTTCTTGCAAGCTCAAACGCACCCTTTGCCATGAGCTGATCCTCAACCATATCCTGAATTTCTTCAACGGACACTGCTCTCCTGATTTTGTTGCACTTATATTCAACATAGTCGGCAACATCCTCAATCTGTTCGTCTGTAAGGAACTTGTGTTCCCCCGAACCGTTAGCTTTCTTAACGGCATTAATAATTTTTTCAATGTTAAAATCTTCTTCTGAGCCGTTACGCTTAATAATTCTCATAATCCTTCCCCTTTTTATTATTTTGCGGTACTTCCTTGGTAAAAATATCCTATATCTGTTAATCCGAATAAAAAAATAAATTTTTCAATAATGCTGTTTAAAAATGCGTTGTGCAATAAAATTGCAAGGAACCAAACCTTCCTTGCGATGTAAGACCAATTATACAATAATTGCAATATAAATACTGTTGCACAGGCAACAATTATGTGATATACTATACTATATCTTGTGGCAAGGCAAAAAACGCCACACATTATGGAGTGTTGCAAATGATAGAAGAAATAGGCGGTGCAAGGCTTAAAAAATCAGATTTCATCGGGATAAACGAGTGTTTTAAACCTATTGAAAGAGAGTATAAAAGGGGTGAAATCATAACTACATATTCACCCGAAAATGACACAATTTGCATCATAAAAGAAGGAACTGTTTATCTGACAACCGACAATGCCGAAAATCAGCGGAGAATTATTTCTTTTTATGAAAAGGGCGACATAATCGTCACCTGCATTGTACCCGAATCAGACAACAGAATTTTTTATCTGAGTGCCAAAACAAACTGCAAAATTGATTTCGTGAAATACTCAAAATTTACAGCCTGTTGTGAAAAGCATTGCAGTAAACACCAGCGGATTATAAGTGCATACATCAAAAAATCTCATAAAAAAAGTCTTGCTCACACAGACATTCTCTGTCAGCAGACGCTGAGGAGCAAGCTTTTGACTTTTTTTGAATACATTAAAACCGAAAAAGGGAAAAACACCTTTTATCTTCCTCTCCCTCTTTCCGACCTTGCAGATTACCTTTCTGTTGACCGAAGTGCAATGATGCGTGAAATAAAAAAGATGAATGAGGAAAATATTATAATCTCCGAAAAACGAAAAATCACAGTCATTGAAGATGTGTCAGAATGACATATAACATATATATGTATAAAAAAACATAAAAAACAAAAAATATAAATGCGTGATTCCGCCGTTTTGAGCCTGCAAAAAACTTGCAGGCTTTTTTTGTACACAACGGTTAATATTGTAGTATAAAAACACCTTGCAGTCAACACGCTAAAAGAATTATAGTCAAAATAATTAATTTGACTGATTTTGAATGAAGATAATCAAAAACACCAATTTTAATTGCAAAAACGGTAAAATTATACTGTTTTTAAATAATGCTCGACATTTTTTTGTTAGCTAATTTTGCTGTCTTTAAATTTTTCTGAATTTTTTTGACCGATTTTGCTTGACTTTTAAAAAACGGGTGTTATAATATAGTCAAGACAGTCAAGAGGTGAGGATAATGCTTACACAGGACAGGTATCGTGCAATACTTGATTTGCTCGAAGAAAAAAATTCGGTCACGGTGTCGGAATTAACAAAGTTGCTTGACTCATCCGAGTCAACAATAAGAAGAGACCTTTCCGCTCTTGATGAGATGGGAAAGCTCACAAAGGTTTTCGGCGGTGCAACTTCAATCACCAGAAACGAGGGTGTTTTTGAAGATGCGGTAAGCAATCGTGAAACCGTTATGAGCGATGAAAAAGATGCGGTTGCAGAATACTGTGCAAAGCTTATCAATGACTCTGACTTTGTTTATATTGACGCAGGAACAACAACATTAAAGCTTGTTGACCACATTACAAATACAAACGCAACATATGTTACAAACGGCATAACACACGCCAGAATGCTTATCCACAAGGGTATGCAGACATATATAGTAGGCGGAAAAATAAAACCGCTTACCGAGGCTGTTGTGGGTGCCGAAGCAATAAAAAGCATAAACTGCTTTAACTTTACAAAAGCTTTTATGGGAGCAAACGGAATTGACATCGGTTCGGGATTCACAACCCCCGACATTGAAGAAGGTCTTATAAAGGAAACGGCAATCAACAAATCTTATATGGCATTTGTTCTTGCAGACCATTCAAAATTTCGCAGGGTGTATTCCGTAACATTTGCCCCTCTGCAAAAATGTTGTATAATCACCGACAAACTGCCTACGCCGGACTTTTCGCAGGCAACGGTGATAAAGGAGGTAAAAAATGATTTACACCGTAACGCTTAATCCGTCAATTGACTACATTGTCAGACTTGATTCGCTTGTTCCGGGAATAACAAACCGAACAACCGCCGAAGAATATTACTACGGAGGTAAGGGAATCAATGTTTCATGCGTACTTGCAGAGCTTGAACTTGAAAGTACGGCATTCGGATTTGTTGCAGGCTTTACGGGTGACGCCATTGAAAAGGGTATTCGCAACGACAGGATTATCACCGACTTTATTAAGCTTGAAAGTGGAATTTCAAGAATCAACATAAAAATCAAAGCCGGCGTTGAAACAGAAATCAATTGTCAGGGACCTCACATAAGTGAAGGCGAACTTGAAAGGCTGTTTTCAAAAATTGACAGAATATCCGACGGCGACACAATCGTAATTGCAGGAAACATTCCGAATACGATGCCTGATGATGTTTATGAAAGAATCCTTGAAAGAATCAAGGGCAAGGATGTACGAATTGTAGTTGACGCAACAAAAAAACTTTTACTCAACGCACTCAAGTACAAGCCGTTCCTCATCAAGCCGAACAGACAGGAACTTTCCGAAATGTTCGGAGTTGAAATCAACACCGAGGATGATATTGAAAAGTATGCAAAAGAGTTGCAGAAACTCGGTGCAAAAAATGTTCTGATTTCACTCGGCGGTGACGGAGCAATGCTCATTGACGAATTTGGAAAAAGACACAAAGCAGGAGTCCTCAAAGAAAAGGTAATTAACACAGTAGGTTCGGGAGACTCAATGGTAGCAGGCTTTGTGGCAGGATATGAAAAAACAAAAAGCTACCCCTATGCGCTGAAATTAGGCAGTGTGTGCGGAAATGCAACGGCATTTCTTGACGGACTTGCCACAAAAGAAAAAATAAATGAATTGCTTGCAAAATTCAATTAAAAAGGAGAGAAAAATATGCGTATCACAGATTTATTAAAAAAATCGGGTATTGCTCTCGGCGTTAAAGTTGCCGACAAGAGCGAAGCAATTGACAAACTTGTTTCATTACATGAAAAGTGCGGAAACCTCAAGGATGTTAAAGCCTACAAAGAGGGAATCCTCAAACGTGAAGAACTCGGCACAACAGCTGTAGGTATGGAGGTTGCAATTCCCCATGCCAAGAGCGAAGCTGTAAAAGCTCCCGCCCTCACGGCTATCACAGTTCCAGACGGTGTAGATTATGACTCGCCCGACGGTAAGCCCTGTAAGCTACTCTTTATGATTGCCGCAACAACAGACGGTGATGTTCATCTTGAAGTACTTGCAAGACTTATGCAGCTTTTGATGCATGAAGATTTTACCGCAAAGCTTAAAGCCGCAAAAACTCCGGAAGAATTCATCTCGATTATTGACGCAAGAGAAACAGAAAAGTTCCCCGATGAACCAAAGGCAGAAGTTCCTGCAAAGAAGGGTTACAGAGTTCTTGCTATCACAGCTTGTCCAACAGGTATTGCTCATACTTATATGGCGGCTGAATCACTCCAGAAAGCCGGCGACAGCCTTAACATTCCGATTAAGGTTGAAACAAACGGTTCGGGCGGTGCAAAGAATGTGCTTACCGAAGAAGAAATTGCAAATTGTGACGGTATCATCATTGCCGCTGACATCACAATAAATCTTGCCCGTTTTGACGGCAAGCCCGTTTTACAGTGTGCCGTTTCAGACGGTATTCATAAGCCGGAAGAGCTTATCAACAAGATTGTAAACAAAGAAGTTCCCGTATATCATCACAAAGGCGGTTCTGCAGATGCTCCAAGGAAGAAAGGCGGCGCTTACGGTCACCTTATGAACGGTGTATCACATATGCTCCCGTTCGTTGTAGCAGGCGGTATCTTTATCGCAATCGCATTCCTCATTGATATTGCGTGCGGTGTAAACGCACAGGAGGTTGGCAGTGCATTCGGTACGGTAACTCCTGCAGCCGCATGGTTTAAAACACTCGGCGGTGTGGCATTTAACCTTATGGTTCCTATCCTTTCAGGCTTTATCGCAATGTCAATTGCAGACCGTCCCGGTCTTCTCGTTGGTCTTGTAGGCGGTTTCCTTGCAACATCAGGCGCAACCTTTATGGATCCTGCCGCTGCAGAAACAGTTCCGTCAGGCT
>ERZ791720.1027-NODE-1027-length-10830-cov-2.69541_pt1 | contig 10830 bp, 10 predicted proteins | sample MGYA00510048_ERZ791720 | MGnify/ENA primary metagenome ERZ791720 (study PRJEB30046, sample SAMN00715142) | human gut metagenome | study: EMG produced TPA metagenomics assembly of the A metagenome-wide association study of gut microbiota in type 2... | reverse complement strand
GGGGGGTCATGAAGATGCCGGCTGACTATACCGGTCCCATGACTTACGACGCCCTGACTAAAGCCGGCGCCAACGTATTGGGCTACGGTGCTTTCTTAACCGCCGTTATCAATTTCCTCTTGCTGGCATTCGTTATCTTCTGCATGCTCAAAGCCCTCTCCTCCATGCGTAAGAAACTTGAGCTCGAAGCCGAAAAAGCCACTCCTCCGACTCCGGAAAATATCGTTCTCTTAAGAGAAATCTTGGCAGAACTCAAGAAGAAATAATTCTTCTTTTGAGAAAGGGAGGCCGAGCCTCCCTTTTGCTTTAGAAGTTCCAGTTGGCTCTTGCCGTCAGAGCTGCATCGAGCTTACCGTCACCCGTCGCCGCTGAAGCAGCGAGACTGCCTTCGAAGCTTCCTTTCTTCACGGAAACCGCCATGGTTCCGAAACCGTTCAAGCGGCGGAAGTTCTTCTGAGAAATATCTTCTTTCGCTCCGGTACCGACTGCAAACAAGCGCGACTCCTTGGACAACTTTCCTACTTTGACCGATCCGCCCAACTCTCCCTTAAGGCGGATTTTTGTATCCGCCGCGGAAGAAACTGCCCAGCTTCCTCTCAGACTCAGCGGCATTTCTGCAAACACCTGGGCCTCATTCTTCAGCCTAAAGGCACTCTGAGATCCGATGGATGTTTTTTCAGTCGCTTTCGGGAACACCCAAAGCTGCGGAGAGGCCGCGATCGAGAGTTCTTCTGTCAATGCATAGGCGACATCTCCTCCGACGTTAAATAACGTCTCAGGAACACGTGTCTTCAGTTTGTCCATCTGCATGGATCCGGGCAAGGAGGAGGTAATTTTCCCTCTGGAGTGACCGACGCTGCCGTTCATTGCAAAGGTGGTCTTTTCAAACCTCTTACCGACGGATAGAGAAAGTCCAAAAATATTTTGCTTTCCTGTCGCACTCAGGACCGTATGCCTGCTCTTTGAGGAAACGTGACCTCCGTCAATGGATACAGACCAGCTCAAACCAGCTGCATTTTTCCCTGCGGCTCCGATTCGTACGGTTTCAGAGGTTGCGCGGTATCTTGAAGAGCCGAGGTAGCCGCCAAGGTTATTTGAGAAGAATAAACCGCCTCCGACATCACCAAACAGGTAAATCCCGGGTTCTTTCTTTTCCATAACGGTATGAAGTTCCCCAAGCGTCTTCTTCATACTTTCTCCGCGCACACGGAGCGTATTTAATCGAGTTCCTAACAGAGAGCCGAGCTGTGTCGCTTCCTTAATCAGTTTATGAGACCGCTGAGGGTTGAAGTAGGCTTCGTTGTCCACGCGAGCAAAGAATTTTTGAGCTGCATTCGAAGAGTCGACCGTAAATCCTTCCGGGTTGTCATAAAGCCAGCCCTGAAGCTCCGGATAAACAAAGTTCTGAGAATTGATTTCTCCGTGCTTAATGAACCAGCCTTCTCCTGCCACGTTTTCCAGTTTCAGTGAAAGATTCGGATTGAGCGATACAAGATTGACATCCGACTTTCCGCCGATTTCAGAAACAGTCGTATCGGTCAGCTGATTGGTTCCGAAGGGATCCACCACAAAAATCGAGCTATTCGGCAGGAAGGAAAGTGAACCGTCTGCGGCAGCAGTAAAAGCAGGAGCATCCGAACGACCGCGCATCAGCAGCGCGCTGCCTTCTCCGAACACTACTCCGGCCTCACCTGCTCCACCGGCTGCGTTACCGAGACGGATAATGTTCCCATTACCCAGAACCTGGGTTTCATTTACGACCAGGACAGCTTTTTGAGGGTTACCAAATTGCTCCAAAATGGACAAGGTCTCAGGGATTCCGTAGCCGTTTCCATCACCGGAGACATCATCTCCGAGAATCAGCACGCCTCCGTGGGCGACCTGAATCTGATTATCCCTTCCATCCCAATTCTTAAGATATAAGGAGGCTTTTTGTGCAAGTTCCGAGCCACCTTCAATAGAAATCTCGGAACCAAAAATTTCGGCTTGATCGAATTGTGCCTGACCACCTTTTGTGAGGCTAAGGGTTGTCTGAACCACACCTTTATTTTTTGTTCCCAGGGTCAAGGTGCTCGCTGTCAGGGAGCCGGACACGTTTGCTTCTGCATTCTGAACGACCATCGTGTTAGAAGTAAGTGCGCCGGCAACATTCATCGATCCGCCGGTCACTTCGAAAGATTTTTCGCTCAAAACTTCTGCTCCGGCCGCAACGTTAAGCTTACCGTCCGTTTGAAGAAAAGATGCCTGCAGTTCAGTGTGAGAAAGTTCTTTGAAATTGGTTTCACCTTTGTTAACGATCAGAGCATTTTCAAAGACTAAAACCGAGCCTGAAAAATTCAATTTGCTGCCCTCCTCAACGTAGACAGCAGACGTTAAGTGCGCTTTGCCGGTCTTTCCTCTGCTCTCCTCTGTGATTCCGTGAATCGTTAAACTCGAAGACTTTGTTAAGCCGACAATCTGGATCTTCTCATCAATTGCGGCAACAGGTCCCGGAGCGTAAAGGGCAATATCGGAATTGCTGAGCTCTAAGTGACTTGTATTGTCAGACGTTAGAGAGCCAATGCGGATTATTTGGCCTGCCAGTTTGTCGCTTCCTTCCAGATCCAAGCGAACGGAAGCCAGAGCTATATTCGGCTTATCCAGCAGGCCATAGTGATTCTTAAGGGTGACTTTGTGGATGTAACCGCTGTTCTCATCGATAAATACTTCTCCGGTAAAAATCAGATCGGCGTCCTTGTATACATTGGAGGCTTTGTTGAGATACTCAAGAGAAGCTTTTTCATCAGTCAGAGTAATTTTAGAGAAGGGTTGGGACCATTTTTCAGCAATCTCCCCGGATAACAACGTCCCGCCTACAGACATGTCAGAGACAAAGTCCTTGGCCGACACCGTAAAAATATTTTTCGATCCGGCAGTGAGCTGCACGCCATAAAGATTCCAATTTGCCGGTTTTAGTCGTGTATCAGAAACAATTTCAAGAGTTCCGCCCATCTGCTGATAAATTCCTCCAAAGTCGCCTAGATCCCCTTTTAAGTAAACGTGAACGTCAGCGCCATTAGCTATGACCTTTCCATTCCCTGTGAAAACTTTTCCAGCTTCAACATGAAACGAGGAAGACGCCTTCAGCACTGATGAAGATTCGAGATTGAAGGCCGTTCCAAGCGTCTTGAAAGAAGAAGCGCCGCTCAGTTGAAGGAGAGCCTCACCGCCTCCCGGTGTATTTCCTCCGACTTGAACCAACAAAGCAGGGGTTTGACTGAAGTCTTTGACAGTAAGTTTGTCCAAAAAGCGAAGAGCCGTGCCCTCTGCAACATTTATTGCGAGAGATCCTGTGCCGTTCAACCTCTGAATTTCTAGATTAACGGCCTTCTCAAAATTTACTTGAAACTGGCTGACAGGAATTGTCTGGATTCCTAGAACAGGAGAGCTAGATCTTTCGTGATTTGCGTCCAATATTCTTAGGTCAAGTTCTCGCTTAATTGTTGTTGGAGCGTCAAATGCGAGAAGCACAGAACTCATATTCTGATTGATAAAGCCGTAGTTCAGAACCTCTGAAGCATATTCAGCATCGTTCCAGTAGGCATCACTGAGAATGTTTTCATAGTGAGTTGAGAGAATGGGGGTCCCATCGAGCAAAGATTCCCAAAACTTGTCATCCGATGGATCTCCCAAGTAAGTCGGGCTCGTCAGTCCCCAAAAGTCGAACTTCTCAGTCTCAGCGGCTGCAAAATGACAAATAGAAAAAAGAACTGCACCGGCAACAGACCGATGCAGCATGTCCGAAATATTTTTTCGCGGCATGTAGCTGCTCCGTATAGAGTCAGCCCCGCGTTCAATCTATATCGGGTTGTCGATGTTCACAAAGCTGACATTTAATTGTGGAAAACGAGTAGCTAACCATTGCGATAGTGCTCGAATCCCTAATGTCTCACTTGCGTGATGGCCGACCGCGAAATACGGAACTCCTAATTCCCTTGCTTCCAGAACCGTGCGTTCACTAATCTCGCCGCTCAGGTAGGCCTGAGCGCCTGCGTCTGCCGCTTTTTCGAGATAGTCTTGTGCCGCACCACTGCAAAAAGCAACTCTTCGTATTGAAGGGGGAGAGTCTACGGGCACAACATAGGGTACCCTCCCGAGGATCTCGGTTAGTTTGTCAGTGAGTTTTTCAATTGTTACAGGTGGGTCAAACTCTCCCTGCAAGACAAGGGGCTCATCCGGAAGGGGTGTTACATCTTTTAATTTCAGCAAGCGCCCGAGCTCGTGGTTATTACCTACTTTCTCATTCGCATCAAGAGGTAAGTGATAGGCGATGAGGTTAATATCGTGTTCTAACAGCTTCTTAATTCGCGTTCTTTTGATGCCGATAATTCTCGGATTTTCGTTTTTCCAAAAATAGCCGTGATGAACAATAATTGTGTCTGCACCTCTCTTCACGGCTGCATTGATGAGAGCCTCTGAGGCCGAAACACCGCACACGATGTTCTTGACCTCTTTTTTGCCCTGAACCTGCAGTCCGTTGGGACAGTAGTCTCGAAATTTTTCCGGCTCCAACAGTTCGTTGAGCGCTTCCAGAAGTTTTTGAATTTTCATTAGCTTCTTCCCATACAAAAACTGCCGGGATTCCCGGCAGTCTTAAACATCACGAATAGGTTACGGCATGACTAAGCCGCTGCCGCCGGCACCTTCCGGAGGCGTGAAGCCGGGCTGACCCGGAACCACGATCTTGCTTGCGGCTGCGCGGCGCAGTTCCTGCAGCTCTTTCATGGTCTTTTCAACGCCGGCCTTGGCGGCTTCGCGATAATTTGCGACAGCGGCGGCCAAATTGTCGGCTTCGATATCAAAGGAGATCGGGAAGCGGAAGAGCGCCCATCTGCGTCATGATCTGGGCTTCGCCGGTATAAATAACCTTGCGGCTTTCGTCTACTTTGCCTTCAGCTGTTACTGGCACCAGGCAGCGAATCACACCGATCTTCCTATCGGTGTAGATTTCTTCGCGGAAAAGGTTGGCCGCATCCATTTGCTCCTGGCCCTTTTCGGCTTCAGTCTTAACTTCTTCAGTCATTTATCTATTACTCCTCAAATTTTGTTCTGTGTATTCTGACGCGAGATTTGGCTCCGGATTTGCAAAGAGGCTCAAACAGAGCCTCTTCCCCGTAATCATCTGTAAACCATGACGGGAATCTTGGAATGAGTCAGAACTTTTTGAGTTTCACTGCCTAAAAGCACGGCGGCAAAGCCTTGTCTGCCGTGAGAGGCCATGAAAATCAAATCGCAGTTATATTCGTTGGCGGCATCGATAATCGCTTCGGCAGGAGAGAAAGATTTGAAAGCAACAACTTCACAGTTGATGTCTTTCTTCTCGACCAATTCGCGAGCGATTTCCAGTCGTTCCTGAGCCATTTCTTTAACTCTGGAGTCGTATTGATCAATACTTTCAGGTCTGTACTCAGAGAGATTCGTATAGCTGTAAGGCTCAATAACGGTAATGATGACAATAGAGGAACCCAGAGCCTTGGCAAAATCGGCCGCGGCTTCAAGCGCTTTATCAGAGAGTTCGGATCCGTCTGTCGGAACCAAAATACGGTTATACATAGCTGACCGTCCTTTTAAGAATTTTATTTGCCCATAAGTGTAATAGGATTTGTTACATTCCGTTAAGTTTTATTTAGAGTTGACTCTCGTAATGTGGTTGATCGCAACGGACGCGGCTGCCAACCCCAAAGCGGCGGTTACAACGACGGAAGATCCATAGCCGGCACATGACAGACCGGCACCGACGTCACACACGCCTTCCGGTCGTTTGACGGGGTCTGCAGTGTAGACGCAAGGAATGCCGAACTTCTCAATTCTCTTTCCTGCTTTTAATTTAGGGAACCCGTATTTTTTGCGAAGCTCGTAACGCATTCGGGACAAAAGGGGATCGCCGGTTGTTCGAGCCAAATCCTCGTGAATAATGTTCATGGCACTTGTCTTACCTCCGGCCGCGCCACACGCCACCATGAACTGCTTTCTCTTTTTGCAGACTGCGGCCATGGCTGCTTTAACTTTAACGTTGTCAATGCAGTCAAGAACAATGGCGTCTTCCGGCAGAAGCGCTTCCGCAGTTCCTACTTCGATGAAGTCTTCAATCTTCCTGCAGTCACAGAGCGGGTTAATCGCGTGAATTCTTTCTGCGGTCGCATCGACTTTCGGCTTACCGTACACGCCTGTCATCGCCTGCAGCTGGCGGTTCGTATTGCTCTCTGCTACGTTATCTAAGTCCACCAGCGTGATGCGGCCGACAGCTGTGCGGGCTAAGGCTTCAGCCGCCCAGGAGCCGACGCCACCTAAACCGACAACACAGACATGGGCATTTCTTAAGCGTTCGGCACCGTCTTTGGTGTAGAGCTTTGCAACGCCGCCAAAGCGTCTTTCATAGTCGAGCGGATATTTGTTCTCTTCAGCCATTTTCAACTTCTTTTCGTCAGACACTATCCTCAAAAGAAACACGTCTTGCTCTGATGTTTCTTCAAAACTCTTTAAATTACAGATGGGATAATTCATAATGTCAACAAAGCTCGTGAAAGAAAAACAAGCTTACTAACAATGATTATCGGAGGTTAAATGAAGATTTTAGTTCCCATCGACGGAAGCGAGTTCAGTAAACACTCAATTGAATTTGTCACTTCACGCGCAACTCTCTTAGGGCACAACCCTGAAATCGAACTGCTGAGCGTCCAGGCCCCCGTCCCCGCAAGAGCCTCCAAATTAATCGGCAACGGCTCTCTGAGCGGATATTACGACGAGGAAGCCAACGTTATTCTTGAACCTGCTATCGAAGCCTTAAAAGCCGCAGGCGTCAAAGCAACGGCGCGTTATGCTGTCGGCGAAGCCGCTCCGACCATCGCTAAGGTTGCTGAAGAATCCGGCGCAGACCTGATCATCATGGGTTCCCACGGCCGCTCTGCCCTGAAAGGCCTTCTGCTTGGCTCGGTCACTAATTCTGTTTTAGCGCTCTGCGACAAGCCTGTTCTGATTCTGCGCAACAAGCCGGCTCCTACCAATGACTCTCTGAAAGTCGGTGTTGCGATCGACGGATCGAAGTACGGCGAAGCGGCTGTCGAGCACATTCTTAAAAACCACGATATCTTCGGCGACCATCCGACGTTCTACCTGATGAACGTCGTCAGTGACTACGCCGGTGTCGTCATGCCGGATATGGCCGGTATGGCCCTCCCGACAATGAATGAGTCCGAAGTTCGTGCTATGCAGCAGGAATCTTTTGATGAAGCCGTCGGCCCGAGCCGTAAAGCTTTCCAAGACAAAGGCTTTAAGACAGAAGAAATCTGCTTGGTCGGCAACCCCGGCGACGAAATCGCAGCTTTCGCTAAGAACGAAGGCTTAGACCTCATCGTCATGGGCACCCGCGGCTACGGAGCATTCAAAGCAGCCGTCCTGGGTTCGACTGCTACGCGTATTGCCGCGATCAGCGACACACCTCTGTTGGTAATTCAGGCAAACTAACGCCGACGGACGTTTAGAACAAACCACACACAGTCAAGGGCGTCCTTCGGGGCGCCCTTACTTATTACAAAAATGACAAAAATCCTCAAAATCGTTGCCTTCATGGCCCTCCTGCACTGCGGGTTTACTTCTTCGCGTGTTATTTCCACCCTTTATGCCTTGAATTACGGGCAGCCTGCCTGGACGGTCGGTGTGATTTTGAGTACTTATGCGGCTATTCCGGCCTTGATCTCCATTCATGTCGGAAAATTCATCGATAAGATCGGAGTTCGTATTCCGATCACGGTTTCTTTCCTAATGATTTCGGCGGCGTGTCTGATGCCGATTCTTTTTCCCTATGAGAAGTTCGGCTTTTGGCCGATTATCGTAACGTCCTTGCTTGCCGGTACAGGATTTGTTTTTACGCTCATCAGCGGCCAGGGCTTAATCGGTCACTTATCAAACAATAAAAATCGAGCAACCGCTTTTACCTATCAATCCATTGCTTTTTCAATTTCGGGATCAACCGGACCGGTAGTCGCCGGCTATCTGATCGATCACGGAAGTTACTATTGGGCGTTCGGAGGAGCGCTCACCTTTGCACTTCTCGGCGGCGGAATCTTTCTGCTCCAGGCGCGGGGACTGCCGGCAGCTTTTAACAAATCTCAGGCAAAGGATAAGCGGCATCACAGTGCCTTTGAATTATTCAAAGATGTGAAAGTTAAAAACGTTCTGCTCGCATCTGCCTTCGTATCCATGGCCTGGGATTTGCAGGCCTTCATGATTCCGGTTTACGGCACCGAAATCGGATTGGACGCGGTCGCCATCGGCTGGCTCTTGAGCACCTTCTCCATCTGCACATTTGCCGTCCGAGTTTTCATGCCGATCCTCTCTCAGCTGTTCAAAGAGTGGTCCATCATTATCTTCGTGATGATCTCAGCCGGCCTAACCTATATTGTTTTTCCTTTCACGACGTCGCTCACGCTTCTCTTCTTACTTTGCGGGTGGCTCGGTGCTTCTCTCGGGGCTTCTCAGCCGAACGTTCTTTCGCTGCTGCATCAGGTAACGCCTGACGGCCGCGTCGGCGAAGCAATCGGAATCCGAACGATGCTGATGAACGCAAGCCATGCGATTTTGCCCCTGCTGTTCGGTTTCGGAGGATCAGTGATCGGAGCGGCTTCGGCTTTTTGGGCAACGGGCGCCTTAATGGTCGGAGCCGGCGCAAAAATCGGTTACTCCGTTAGAAATATGCGCGACCCCGCCGAGAAACTCGTGGAAGACAAGGCTATTGAGCGGGAAGAAAATATCGACTTCAAAAAAAATAACAAATAATCCCGTAGTTATTGCAAGGGGTAACATCAATAAAGTAATTACTTATGGTTATTTTTCCGTAGAATAATTACAATAAGGTAGAAGCTGCGAGGAACCCTGTTTCAACAGAAACAGCGGATTCGATTACACATTACAGCAGCAAATAACACAAGCCGAGTACGATTAAGTTGCCGGCGGGAGGGTAATTTTGAACACTGGGGAGACAACCGTTCTCGTTGTGGAGCCGGATCTTGACACACAGCGAGTCTATCGTCAGCGTCTTATTCATGATCCTGACATTAAACTGATTGGCATTTGTTCAAGCATTGCCTCAGCTACGGCTTTGCTTGCTCAAACAAACTGCGACATCCTGTTCACGGAACTCAACCTTCCGGACGGGGACGGTTTGGATTTTATCCGCCGTGCCTCCGAAGACCTCGCAGTTCAAAATATCGTTGCCGTCACTTCCAAAAACTCGGCCGCAGATATCGCCACGGCCATTGAAAACGGTGCCGTCGGCTATATCACGAAGCAGGACTCCGATCTTCACGATGTCGGAAACTACATTCGCATTCTCCGTGCCCACGGAAGTCCGATCAGCCCGACTGCGGCGAGGGTCTTAGTCGATGCCGTACGCCGGAAGCCGGCCGGCAAGCCGGTTGTTTCAGTAGCGGCAAGCCGTCCTGCCGTCGCGAATCCCTTGTCACCGAGAGAAACCGAAGTTCTCAATCTTCTTGCCCGAGGCATGAGCTTCGCAGAGATCAGTTCCGTTCTGAACATCTCCTGCCACACGGTCACGGCGCACATCAAGAAGATTTACCGCAAGCTGCAGGTGCATTCCCGCGGTGAAGCGGTTTACGAAGCCGCCCAGCTCGGAATTCTTCCGGCCATGTAATTCAAAAGCCGAAGGCTCGCACCTTCGGCTTTTTCTTGGATCGGGTCTTCTATTTCTTCAGAACCCAGTCGCCGCTTTTGCCGCCGTGCTTTTCCAGCAGGCGGATATCGGTCATGCACATGCCGCGGTCCACTGCTTTAAGCATGTCATAGATAGTCAGAAGACCGACTTGGACAGCCGTTAACGCTTCCATCTCAACACCGGTTCTGCCCTTGGTACCACACGTCGCTACGCAGCGCACCTTGCTTTCTTCCGGATAGAGCTCAAAGTCAACATTCACATGCGTTAAAGCGATCGGGTGACAAAGAGGAATCAAATCCGGTGTCTTCTTCGAACCCATGATGGCCGCAATACGCGCAACCGCCAGAACGTCTCCCTTCTTGGCGTTTCCCTTTTCGACCAGAGCAAAAGTCTCCGGATGCATGCTGATCCAGCCCTCGGCAATGCCGATACGATGTGTCTGATCTTTATCGGCAATATCCACCATATGGGCTTCGCCCGCCTGGTTGAAATGAGTCAACTCGGACATATAAATACCTTTTTAGAATTAGTTACAGCAAAAAACAGTATTACTGTTATATTTTTCCTTACTCTTTGAATGATAAATATTATTGGGTAAAAACGGAATGACTTTGAAACCGCTGCTTTCTCTGTGCCTCTCCTGCCTTCTGGCCGCGGCGCCGATCGCAGAGACCTATGCACAGAACTACAATCTGCCGAATCTCGGTGCGGCAGGGGGTTCCGCCCTGTCTCCGATGCAGGAACGTCAGCTCGGAGAAGAGATCATGGTCGAAGTTCGCTCCGATCCCACTACCTGAATGACCCTGAGACAATCGATTATCTGATGCGCCTCGGCTACAAGCTGGTTTCAGCGGGGCCGGGCTCAAGTTATTCCTTCTTCTTTTTCCCGATCCGAGATCCTTCCATCAACGCGTTTGCGCTGCCCGGCGGCTTCATTGCCGTTCACACCGGTCTTGTTACGGCCGCTTCCAACGAGAGCGAGCTTGCCTCCGTTCTCTCCCACGAAATCGGACACGTCACGCAGCGTCATATCGCTCGAATGATCGAAAACCAAAAAGGTAATTGGGCCGCAACCTTAGGCTCTCTGCTCGTTGCTATTCTGGCTGCCCGAGCCGGTTCGG
>ERZ791720.1026-NODE-1026-length-10830-cov-3.78979_pt1 | contig 10830 bp, 7 predicted proteins | sample MGYA00510048_ERZ791720 | MGnify/ENA primary metagenome ERZ791720 (study PRJEB30046, sample SAMN00715142) | human gut metagenome | study: EMG produced TPA metagenomics assembly of the A metagenome-wide association study of gut microbiota in type 2... | reverse complement strand
ACGGCAAAACCGATAATAGAAAAAACGAATGGCTTTTGTTCATTGAAGGTACGTCGTGGAGGAATGACAGTGTAAGTTTCTGACGTAACCTGATTGGTTGGCTGTGTGGCAGGAGAGACCTTTAGTGTTGTTCCTGTTGTTTCCATTTGACAGCTATCTGTTGCAGATATTGTATCCTCTGTTATTTTTGTAAACATATCTTTTTCCCTTTTTATTTGTATCTGAATTCTTGTAATTGTTATCAGTTATAACATAGTACATAGACTTTTGTTTAAGGGAGCAAAGATTGTTGCAAAGGTAATTAAAAAAGTAAATGATGAATCAAGGGGAGTGCATTCTTTTTAAAAGATTTGATGTAGGTCAATTTTTAAGGCCTTTCTTTCTTGTTGTCTTTTGATAAGAGTGCCATGTCGTGTGAGTTCTTTAGAGAGTTACACGGATAATATTTGTAGGCATTATCCGTGTAGTAGTGTTAGAGTAACAATTATTCGGGTACGTAAATTATTTCCCCGTTATCCAATTCATAGGCGATACCGACTTTCTTGCCACGTTTCCCTTCTTTTTTATCCTGGTCCTCCGAAGGGGTATACCGATTGATTTTTTCTCCTTCTTTGGTGATGATTTCCATATTTTCCTTACCCGGATTTTTCACCATGGTGAAGTCTTCTTGCGAGAATACCTCAGTCATGTTGTAGCGGCTGACAAGGGCAACCATTAAAGCTACTGCAAATACCATAGCAACGTCAAACAAGTTGGATACTACGCTGATGGGGTCGGAGTCTTCTTCTTTTCGTAATAGGTTATGTTTCATTTCTCAGTAGTTTTAGTAGTACGGTTTTCGTTCAGAAGTTCAGCGATAAATTCGAGATTGGTCATATCTTGCAGATACCAACGTTGCTTAACCTGCTGTGTGAGAAACCCGACGGCACCTGCTACCAATCCGACCACGGTCGTGGCAAAGGCAATCTGCATATTATAAGCCATGGAAGCAATATCTCCGCTTGCCAGTCCGGCCAGGGCAGGGCCCATTGGAATCAAAGTACCCATTAATCCTAAGATAGGGCCTAGTTTGGTCAGCGTTTTTGAGATTGCAAGGTCTTTGTCGGCTGCAATCTCAAAGTTAGCCAATAAACGTTGTACTTGTGCGGGAGTGTCACGGGCATCCAGTACCTGACGCATATACATAATAACGAGTGAACGCGACTTTTCCGGTAACTTGGAATTTAGTTCTCCTACTGTTTCAGAAGTTAGTTTCCCCAGTTCATTGCGGAGCAAAGCTTCTGTTTTGCGAATGGACATATACTGTCCGTAGAAACTGCCTGCAAGTAACAGTGCCCGGCAGAAGAGAATGATTAATAATACGATGACAGGAACAAGTAATCCTGTTGAAATCCAATATAAAATATCTGATATAAAGTTCATTGTTGTTGATTATTTAATAGGTAATTGATTCTTTTTATTGCTTCATGCTTTTCTGTTTGTTTCTGTTCCGAAAGTTCCACCAGACAAGACCGATGATTCCACCGGCCAGAGTGATAACCAAAACGCCTGCCAGTGCTTGCCAGTCTATTTCGCTGACACCTGTCGCCGAAGTTCTTCCGTTGACGGTGGCTACAATTCCTAGGATAGCTACCAGTGCATTAGTGAGGAAGAACAATTCGAGGCGTAATTCCTTCTCCGGTAACAAATAGAGCAATAAATATCTGCCGGAAGGAATTGCTATCAGGATAAAACCGGCATAACTCCAGGCTATTGTCTGAAAGGAAATGCCCGGAAAGGCGAATATCAGGTATATTAACCCGCTGAATAGAACCGGGAAAATCAATAATCCAGGAAACCAGCGGAGAAAGCGGTACATCACAATCATACGAGGTTTGACCGGATAATCGTTCGCCACGTGGACAGCCAGCATGGCGTAAGCCATTTGCACGCAGACCTCCACACTAAGCAATACAGCTGTATCCAACATCAAAGGTTGATTACTAAGCCAATTTGCTATCTGGGTTTTAGACTGTTCAATAGCATACGGCCACATGAATCCGGCAAACGCAGCGCAGATAGCGGCGATAATACACACCGCTATTACTTTCCAAAATGTTTGCTTCAGCAGAAAATTAAATGCTGTCAGAAGCATAAGTACAAGGACAACTGTATTCATTTTTGCTAATTACAAATTATGAGTTACAATTACATTTGGCTGCTTTTACGGCGTTTGCGTACAAAGAGGATTAAAGCAAGTAGGACAATGATAACAGCAATACCGACAGCTACATTGCTTAATGTATTTGTTTGTTCTTCAGTAGTCTGGTTCATTTCTTCTTTTTTCATCACTACTCCTTTGTCATTTCCGCTTGCTTTTGCTTCACGGATTTTGGAGATATTCTCTTTGTATTGTGCTGCTGTTGGCGCATCTGCTTTAGAAGCAATATAATCGCGTAGTTTTGCATTGTCGCAGACGAAGCCCGAACAGGACGGACGATAATTGTTGACTATCTCCGTATGTAACTTACTCAATTCTGCTACTTGTTCTTCGCTGGCTTTCCATAATCCTTTGCGGGCACTTTCGAGCATGACAGCCGTCATTTCCTCGAGAGCGGCAGGATTCTGTTGTTCAAAGTATTTCTTTACTCCCAGGTTAAGCTCGTCTTTTACATATACATTATAGATATTATCCCAAAGTTCTTTATCAATGGCGGCAGGTTTCATCACATTCCAACCGTAAGTGTTGGTGATAACTTCTGCAAATTCACTTGCGGAAGAAGCTCCTCCTTTCATTTTCTCTTTAATATAGACCGGATTGAGAATAGTCGTACGACTTTCTACACCGACAGCTTCTTTAAGTTCCTGCATTTTCATGTTATTACGATTGCGATAGTCGCTGAGGTAAGCGTCCGGATCTTTACCGGTCACATTGCGAACGGCAAGATTCATGCCTCCCATAAACTCATATACATGGTCAAGGCTTAAGGCACCCCAAGTATTGCTTTGACGTGGCTGTACTACTACATCTGTACGTGTCAATGCTGCTTCAAAAGCAAATTTTTGGAAAACTTCCCAGTTCTTTTCACTACCGTAATAAGCTCCCATATTATTGAGATAGGTAGTAGCAAGTTCCGATTCATTTTCCCAACGGTCACCGGATTCCACCATTTCCTGAATACCGGTACCGTACATACCGTTTATTCCTCCGAATATGCGGAAAGTTGAAATCTCCCGGGCGTCTTTCGGACTCAATCCTTTTTCTGTCAATACCCGTTCAGCCTCAATTACACTTGTCGCTACTTGGTTCTCGTATTTATCATCTTTGGCACCGGCAGCCATTTCTACCGCACGGTTAATCAGGAAAAGACGGGAGGCGGCAAGGTCACGAAGTTGTCCGGAGGTCTGAACTACCACATCAATACGCGGACGACCCAGTTCTGCCGAAGGAATCAATTTTAAATCGCTGACACGGCCGAAAGCATCACGAACAGGTTCTACACCAAGCATATAAAGGACTTGAGCAATCGTTGCTCCCCCGGTCTCGATGAACTCGGAGGACCAGAGTGTATAGCTTACTTTCCGTGGTATAGAATCGTTATGACGTTGTTTGTACGTATCAATCGTTTGTTTGGCTAAAGCAATCCCTTTTTCCCATGCCGATTCAGTAGGAGTCGCTTCAGCGTTGATAGCGTACATATTGCGTCCGGTAGGCAATGTATTCGGATTAGCTATGGGGTCACCTCCCGGGGTAGGGGTGGTATAGCCTCCTTTCAATGCATTCATCAGACTAGCCAGTTCTTCTTCAGGACTTGTCAAAAGTGCATTTTTATAGTTTCCTATATTCTTAATAGTGCGTTCCACTTCTGTGACAGCCAAAGAAAACTCTATATCTTCTTTGCTATACTCTTTAGGAGCTTTTCCCGGATCCATGTTAGTGCCCATTTTCTTCATGGCTTCTTTCATGCTTTCGGGAATTTTCTCATGAGGGGACTTTTCACTTTGCTGTGCAGGATGTCCTCCCATTTTCTTGTTCTTATCATCTTTATCTTGTTTGGCTGCGGCAGCCATCATCATCGCCATCATTCCTTTCGGAGCATTCCGGTCAGCTTCTATTTGGCGTGCTTTAGCCAGTTCCTGAGGAGTAATTCCGGCAGTACGGCAGATCAGTTCGTCTGTTGCCTGTGCAGGATTGGTTATCAGCTTTTCTACTAACTGGCGGGCAGGATTTAGATATTGCTGTGTAAAAAGACTCCGGTGTTTGTTGATAGCGTTCGTTGCTTTTCCACGTTGCTTGTCAAGAGCCAAAAGGCTGTATGCGATAGGTTCTGTTGCCATTGCGTAAACAGAAGAAGTAATCCGTTCCGGTTCATACGGAACACCCATAGTATAAAGTTGCCCGGTGATTTTTTCTGTGGCCAATTCTTCGGCGAAGTTTTCTATACGGGCGATTTCATCCTCTGTATAAGGCTTGTTGGTGATGCTGTCCAGACCTAAATCCCGGTGGATTCCCATTTTTACTGTCAATGCTTTGATGGCCAGCGATTCCTGCTCTTTATTCTCTTTTGCGGAGTTATTGTAAATCTTGATTTTCTCCATAAGCTCACGATAGATACCGCGCACGCTACTTTCGAGGAAAGGAGGAGTAAGGTAAGATTGCAGTGTCGCATACGAACGGCGTTTTGCTATCATTCCTTCACCTACATTTCCGATAGAATAGAGATAAAAGTGAGGAACAGCTCCGACCAGACGGTCCGGCCAGTCATTGCTGCATAGGGCAACTTGTTTTTTAGGAGTGAATTCCAAACTGCCATGTGTTCCGAAATGAATGAGTGCATCAGCTTTGAAACCGTGCTGCATCCATAAATAAGAAGCGATATAAGTATGCGGAGGAGCAGCATTCGTTCCATGAATTACCTGAAAAGAATTGTCTCCACTTCCTGCTGCATTCTGTGGCATTAACACGATATTACCGAACTGTAACCGGGCTACGCCCAAACGTCCGTCCGAAGTGACCATATAGTTTCCGGGAAACTCTCCGTCGGCAGCAACGACTTCTGCATATTTTTCAGGACGAAGCGATTCTTTCACCCAGCTTTCATATTGTTCTTTTGTAATTAATTCCGGATTTCCGTTTTTCATGAACTCGTCAAAAGCCCCCTCTGCATACGAGTTGAATACTGCACCTTGTGCTTGTATCATTTTTGCAAGTTCTTGTGCATTGGCAGGAAGTCCTGACACATTATAACCTTCCTGTTTCATGCGAAGCAAGAGATTGTAGAGCGAAGGTACTACTTCCATTCCGGCAGCCGTCAAGGCATTTTGTCCCGGTCCTTTGTAATAGTAGATAGCAACCTTTTTGTCTTTATTGGGCTTTGTTTCCAGATTCAGATAGTTGTTGATAGTGGAAACGAATGTTTTCAGTCGTTCGGGAATGGCGTATGAGTGGCGTAATCCTTCTTTGTCTTCATATTGTGCAAAAAGGGCAAAGGGGCGGATAGCACCATCTATTTCCGGTGTCACAATGCTTTGTGACATAAAACCACCGGACATACCCAACGGATCGTTTTCCCATTCATCCACAAGGCTGTTGATCGTGAGTGGGGCAAAAAGCAGAATATTCTTAGTTTTCAGATAATCTACCATTCTATCCCCCATGCGTCCGTGAGCCATATTAATAACAGCGTCAGGCTGCACTTCATCAATAAACGACATGAATCTTGTCATTGACTGAACCGGATAAACGTTGTAGCCTTCTTTTTCGAGAGCTTTGATGAGGTCGGTAGCATCTGCCATTTGTCCGGTAATTATAATTCTTCGAGCTCCTTCTTTGTAGAGGTTGTTGTCTTTCATAAATTTCTCATAGTCGGTAACTGTGAGAAATTCCAGCTCATCGTCCGGATTACTGATTCCGGCATGATACAACATATCGCTCGGCCTTTCTACCGGGTCTTCCATTTCAGTTGTGGAATATGTTTTTCCATCAATGGCTTTACGGATGTAGTTCAACATATTCCTGTAGTTTGTTTTTCCGCCATTGCTCAGATAGCGGCGTATCAGATTCTGTTGTACACTATCGAGGTTACAGATATTGTTGGTAGGATTGGTGGCCATTGATGTGTACACAGGGACACCTTTGTCTGCTGCCTGCTGTATTTGCTGACGCTGTTCTTCAACGATACGCAGTCCCATGCCGTTAACAAATACCATATCATAATTTGACAGGCGGTCGAGGTTGGCAAGCGATACTTCGCTGAGTTTGATGAATGAATTGTCATTTGCTTTCGATATGCTTCCCTGCTGTATGGTCTGGAAGTTGACGAAAGCAATCTTTGTGGCGCTGAACCAGGCATTCCAGATAGATATGCCTATCAGGACGGCTGCAACGATGCACACACCTAAGATGATTTTACTTTTCTTTTTCATTTCTCTTATTTTTAGCTTTGTATGTAGTTTTATTGTTGTTTATTTTTTGAAGAACCGATCTATATCCAACGAAAGCCCTAGTGTCAGATTAGCTCCTGTCGTAGTGGGTGAATTGAAATAATAATAATCCGGTACATAGTTAAACAAGTTATTAATAGCCAGATTCATATTCACACCTTTGAATACTCCCACCGAGAAGGTTAAATCCCAAATCATATATCCCGGGTACGTAACAGCAGTGCTTCCGGCAGCAGGGTTGTTGAAGCTATCGTTGTATACGTTTGTTTTTACTTCTGACAAGATGCGTCCGTTGAGTGAATAATTGAAATCTACTTTATCTAGGTTTTCGCCCCAGTCTACTCTTACAGTTGCCGTATGCGGGCGCGTATCTGTGAATTTTTTCTGCCCGTCACGCATAAATTCATGGATGTAAGTGTATGACATACGAAATCCTAATCCACAGGGGTATTTGGCAGAGATGTTAGCGTCCACTCCTGCAATGCCCACTTTGTCGGTATTGGTATATATTTGTCCTTTGGGATCATCGCTGTAAACTGTGTTAATACGGTTGTGTACCAGATTATAATATCCTGTTACAGAAAAATTGTAACGGTTTTTTGTGTACTCGGCAGACAGGGAGAAGTTGTGGCTTGTTTCTGATTTAAGATCAGGATTTCCATAAATCATCATCATGTTTGCCATATTGAACACCATATACATTTCTTTTAAAGTCGGTGAGCGGAATCCTTGTGAATAAGAACCTCTCAATGAACAGTTACCAATCTTATACATCATTCCCAAATGCGGGGATAAATGACGAACATTGGAATCGGAGAAATAATCGAACCGTAATCCGGCGATTACATTTAGTCTTTCAGTCGGATTCCAGTCGAATTGTCCGAAAGCATCTGCTGTATGCATGATATAGTTAGCGTTATCAGTGAATTGGTAAGACATCAGATAATCGCGAAGGTAATCGGCTCCGACAGTCAACGTATGTTTTTCATTGAAAGTGTAATTATAAAGAGCGTGTACATTATGCTGCACATTGCTATAATCACGTACATCATTTTTATAGAGTACCTGGTAATCACTTTTGTCATATTGGTCGAAAGTGTAACCGACTTCAAGATTACTTAATCTGTTGAATGTATAATTTGCTTTTAGCCCACCGTTGAAATCCCGGTATCTGTCTTGAGTGTCTCCCGGTTTATTACGTTCACGGAAATAATACCCGGCTCTTGCGGTCAGTTTAAGTGTTTCCAATGGGTGATAGATCAGCCGTTCCTTGAAGTTCCATACTCGGCTTCCGAATACAGTTGAGAAATCTCCCGGATTATCTACGCCATACGTATCTACATTATTATATTGTACATTGGTCAGGCTGTTGAATTTACCTGCATTGAATCCCACAGTACCGCCATATCGATGGTCATTGTGCTCGGAGAAGCGTGAATTAAGATTTAAATTCCATGGGTCATCCGATTCGCGTGTAATGATGTTGATAACCCCTCCGATAGCGCTTGAACCGTAAAGGGTGGATGCTGCACCTTTCACAATCTCGATGCGTTCTACATTATCAAGGTTCAGACGGTCGTAGTCTACGTTATTTAGCGTTTCACCGGCCAAACGTTCCCCGTCTACAAGAAATAATACAGAGTTTCCGCCGAAGCCTTGCATATTGATAGAGGTTTGCTGGTCCATAGCAAAAGTGAATTCAATGCCGGGAAGTTCAGTCTTTAACAAGTCGGCTACATTATTGGCATTTACCTTTTTAATATCTTCCGAGGTAATCACCCGTGTAATGATAGGTGCATCTTTCAGCAGTTTGGGAGTACGGGTACCGGTAACTACTACCGTTCCTAAGTCAAATTGATCTTCGGATAGACGGAAACTTAGTTTTTGGTTTTCGTCCGTTGTGAATTTCTTTTCTGCTGTTTGATAACCTACGTAAGAGGCGGTAATGATATACACGCCAGTTCCGGGCAGTTGCAATGTGTATGTTCCGTCGGATGTGGTGACGGCTCCAGTTCCTTTTCCTTTTATAGAGATTGTGGCGCCGGGAAGGGGTTCCCCGTTTGTATCAGTTACACGTCCGCTGACATAATTACTGGATTGTTGTGCAAATGTGGAGCAAGTTGCTATAAAGGAAAATAGTAATATTATAAATGTAGGTTTCATTCTTTGTTATTGTTTTCTTAGTTATTTTCTTCGAAATCAAATGGATATAGGAAGTCGAAGTCGATGTATCCCTTTATACCTTTGGCATTGGTATAGTTGGTAAAACGAATGGCTGCATAGGTGTTGTCTTTCAGTCGTATCAGGTAGACCTGATTGGACATTGTGTAGATAGGTGGCATAGTCGAAGTATCTACATTCAGCCAGGTGGATAGGACACTGTTATAATAAGAGTCGGTATAGACAATGTTTCCTTCCATCATGCCGGACATATCAATAGCAATCTTGTCCGTTGTCCATTCATCTTTAACAAAGTCTTTGTCATCAGGCAATTTTCCGTTTGCTTTCAGGGCATCAAAACTTGTGTAGCTCGTTTGGTAAGCTGCCCCTTCATTCGTTTTTATATCATAGCGATGAATGGCGATATCCCAATTATCGGGTATTTCGCTTTCATATTCTTCCCCGATTTTGACTGTGGTAACTTTACGACCGGAAAAATCAATATATGCCCACTCTGTGTACTCAACAGTTTTGATTTGTGAGAAACTATTTTCTTTGATTTCCATTTCAGTTTCTGTGGGGGCGTCATAAATATTCTCAAATAATCCATTACAAGCTGAGAGCGACATAGCCGCTCCCAGTATCATTGTATATTTAAAAATAGTGTTATTGCTTCTTTTCATTTCTTTCATTTAGATTGTTTATTCTGCACTTGCTGTATCACTTCCTGTAAATACTGTGGAAATAGCTATCGGCATACTACCCGGCTTGAAGTCAGTGTTAATAGTAGCAGTACCGTCTGCTGCGATTGTACCGCTCAGGCTTTCTCCTGTGATAGCTTTTCCATTGCTGTCGGTAGATTCATATTCTCCCAGGCTGAGTGAATAGGTTCCGTTTGCTCCGGCTGTTACATTGACTCCACTGATAGTGAAATTACCTAAACTCATATGACCACCGGCACCTGACAAGTTAGCGAAACCGCTTAAAGTAATGTCTACCGTTGTGTCCGATACACGTTTGATAACAGCTTTACATTCATCAGTTGTGCCGTAGGATGTATCTCCAACACTGATAGACAATGAACTGTTATACTGATAGGTAGCAGCTATATTATAAGTTATCGGTGTTTCTCCTTGCATGAACACGATTTCCATTTCTCCCATGGGTGTCGGAATATCTACATTAGTCTTCAAGGTTAACACTTTGGATTCATTTACACTGCCTTCCAGTGTGTAGTTATAACTACTACCTGTGCCACTGCCCATGGACATCACCACTTCACCTGAACCACTGAAAGATTTCGAGGAAAGTTTTAAATTATTCAGGCGGAAATCACCTGAACCGGATTTATATACCAAATTAATGCTACCGTCTTCGTTACCGGTTATTGTTGCGCTGGATTGATCGCCCAACAAATAGTCTGAGAACATATCGCATTCACCGACTGAATATCCATTATAAGTGCCGGCAATTTCCTTTGCAAGATTTATATCGTTGTCGTCACCGCAAGAAACAAATGTTGTTGAAAATGATAGTGCCATAAGAGCAACTGTCCAAAAGTTTAAAATTTTCATACTTAATATTGATAGATAATGATTAATAAATTTTTCAGTTGCAAAGGTACGGGGAACTGAAATGTGGAAAAATACCCAAAAGAAATGAAAAAGAGTTGAGACGTTAATCATATGTAGGTATTATAAAAAGTTTGAACCAATTCTTTTCACTTTGGAATTTGAAAATGAGGAAATCACGGCTTTTTCATTTAAGCTTTGAATTAGTCGTTCGATTCTCCTACCCATGCCACTGCGGCATGAGGGGAAATCCCGTTATTGGTAATCACTAATTTACGAATATCTCAAATCTGAATTTTTCTCATTTTTGAGCTGGAAAATGCAACACGTCAGTGAAGCTTACTGATAGTCCCCTTATTATCTCAGCGTGCGTGAATAGTCTGCTTTTCTTCTGGAATACTTGACAAACGACTTTTTATTTTGTATCTTTGAAGAAATAAAAGTGATAAACAGCATGAGTAATATAAGAAAAATAGATACATAAATAGCATTCAGACTGATATGTTTTAGTATCAGGATAGATATGATATAGGGCAATAGTCTAACGATTATTGCCCTATTTTGTTTGTATTTTTGCGCAAAACATTTAATCCATTTCCGAAAAACGAAAAAAATAGTTTTTAATAAACTCTGATACCGTTTATAATAAACTATCCAAAAGTTTATTATAAACAGA
>ERZ791720.1023-NODE-1023-length-10864-cov-3.0445_pt1 | contig 10864 bp, 10 predicted proteins | sample MGYA00510048_ERZ791720 | MGnify/ENA primary metagenome ERZ791720 (study PRJEB30046, sample SAMN00715142) | human gut metagenome | study: EMG produced TPA metagenomics assembly of the A metagenome-wide association study of gut microbiota in type 2... | reverse complement strand
ACTAATGACCGCCGTTTCCTTTCCAAAGAGGCTGTGATCTGGGCATGTCAGATCCTTGGAAAAGAAGGGATCCATGTACAGTTTGTAAACCGCAGCGCACCAACGCCTCTGTTAATGTTTTATGTGATGAAACATGAACTGGACTATGGAATGATGGTCACAGCCAGCCATAATCCGGCGATCTACAATGGTATCAAGGTGTTTACATATGGCGGAAGGGATGCAGATGAGATCCAGACAAAGGACATTGAAAAATGGCTGTTGGAAGCAGAAAAACTGTATACACCATGTCATGAAGAGGATGGGCAGATGCCGCCGCCAAGTTATACAGAACTGGTAAAACAGGGCATTGTAGAAGAAATCAATCCAATGAATGAATATCTGGATAATATCTTATCTGTGATCAATGTAGATGCGATCAGAAAGAGAGATTTAAGGGTAGCAGTTGACCCCATGTATGGTGTCAGCCTGACGGCTTTAAGCACCATTCTGGCAGTTGCAAGATGCACGGTAGAAACCATTAATGCCCAGCATGATACGCTGTTTGGAGGCAAGATGCCGGCACCTGCGGAAGATACCCTTAAGAACCTGCAGAATTATGTGCTGGACCGCTACTGCGATATTGGTATTGCAACGGACGGTGACGCGGACCGGTTAGGTGTTATTGACGATAAGGGACATTATCTTCACGCCAACCAGATCTTAGTTATGCTGTATTATTATCTTCTGAAATATAAGGGTTGGCGGGGCGATGCAGTACGAAACCTGGCTACCACCCATATGTTGGACAAGGTGGCTGAAAGCTTTGGCCAGAAGTGTTATGAAGTGCCTGTAGGCTTTAAGTATATTTCTGCAAAGATGCAGGAGACAGATGCCATTATTGGCGGTGAGTCTTCCGGTGGCCTGACTGTAAAAGGTCATATCCATGGAAAAGACGGTATCTATGCAGCAAGCCTTCTGGTAGAAATGATCGCAGTGACCGGTAAGAGCCTTTCTGAGATCGTAAAGGATATTGAGGACCAGTACGGTGAGACTCATATGGAAGAGCGCAGCTACCGTTTTACAGCAGAGGAAAAGGCACGTATACAGAAAGTGCTGTTAGAAGAGCAGAAACTGCCGGAACTGCCATTTGAGGTATCCCGTGTTTCTTATCAGGACGGCTGCAAGGTCTACTTTAAAAATGGTGGCTGGGTAAGCGCCAGATTTTCCGGTACAGAGCCGTTACTTCGTATCTTCTGTGAAATGGAAAAAGAGGAAGATGCAGTCCGGGCCTGCGTAGTGTTTGAGAGGTTTTTGGGGCTGTAAAAGTGTGGAAATGGAACTGTTTTTCTGGTATACTGATGGAACGAACAAACCGTCCGCATTAGCGGACAGTAGAGCGCGTCAGCGCGTGTTTGCGAGTCTAAAAAATACAAGGGGCACCGCAGCATGTATACAGGAAAAGCAGACAGAAATGCAGTATATAAAACACATAAATTTTTCAACAGGGAATGCAAAAAAGGGCGTTCCCTGTTCTTTTTATCGGTCATATCTGCAGCTGCAATATTGGCTGGAACAGTTCTTACAGGCTGCAGCCGGGCTGACGATCTGGTGCAGGAACAGGCAGAACCGGAGAACTATGCCCTGACCGTATTTACTGCCCAGGAAAGGAAAGAATGGGAGCCGGTGATCAAGGAATTTGAGGAGCGTACCGGCTGGAATGTAAGGGTAGAAACAGGCTCTGCAAAGGAGATGCTTTCCCAGCTGGAAAAAGAAGAGGCAGACTGGGATGTGGCCTTTGGGGTCAGTGCGGACGCCTTAGAGGAAGGCAAAGAGTACTGGCAGACAGGCAAAGATGCCTGGACAGGGTATTCAGCGGTATCTTTTGTTATTTTATATAATACCAATGTAGTGACCTACAGAGAGTTGCCTACAGGATGGGACAGCTTATTAGAACCACGGTGGAAAGGCCGTGTGGCAGTGCCGGATCCCCTTAAATCGGATATGGCTGCTTCTGTTCTCACAGAGGCGGCAAAAAACAGTGAAAAAGAAGAATTTCTGGACCTCTTAGCGGAAAATATGCAGTATCAGATGCCGGAGACCTTTAAAGAGGTGGAACAGGGCATTTCTGACGGCCGCTATTCCATTGGCGTTACCTCAGAAGAGGCAGCGAAAGCGATGCTGGCTGCAGGTCAGGACGTAGATTACATTGATCCGGAAGAAGGAGAATGTTTCTTTGAAGACGGAACTGCGATCCGGAAAAGAACCCCAAATCTGGATGCTTCTGAAGCATTTGTAACCTACACTACCTGTGATGATACAAAATGGCTTTTACGGACCCAGCTTTTACGCCAACCGGCAGAAGATGTTTCTGCAGAGAATGACCGGTCAGATGAAGAGCTGAAACAGAGATATTCCAGACAGCAGGAAATTTTAAATATCTGGAAGCTTATTATGGAAGAAAAGACTGGTCCAGCCCATGAACAGGAACAGTAATAAAGAAGGCAGGGAAAAAGATGAAGATATTAAATAAGCTTTCATTTCATAAAAAGATCTTTCTTGCCTGTCTGCTGACAGCACTGGTGCCTTTATTGTGCTCCAGTGTGGTTATGATCCGGCTGTTTACGGCAGCACTTGACCGGCAGAATTTAGATGAGGGGCGGACTCAGATCACAAAGGCAGAGGCAAGACTGGAAGCAGTTTTTGAAAAATGCGAGGAAGCCTGCAAGACCATTGCCACGGATAAAAAGACGGCCCGGATCATGATCGAAAAAAGTGAAGCAGATCATCAGAGGGAAATGTACTTATCCTTATATCAGGCCACCCAGGAAACCTCAGGATATGCCCGGTTTTCTATTTATGATTCAGGAGGACATCTGCGCTATACGACGGATACAGAGGGGAAGGAAAAAGCCCTGCCTGTATTCTGGGGGCTTTTAAAAAAGGCTTCCAGAACGGATGATATTGTATATTACAGGACTGATCCGGATCTTTCTATTACGGACGGGGACATTCTGCTTCAGGGTGCAAGACCGCTGTATACAGAAGGCGGTGCAAAAACCGGCTATATTGTTTTTGATTTTACAAGGGAAAACCTGGATGATCTTTTAGGGGCAGAGGTGTCATCTGGGGATGTGCTGCTGCTTTTAGATACCCATAAACGGACGGTGTACTGCTCTGGACAGGACAAGAGCCAGGTTCAGACAGGTGACATGATCGAAAAGATACTGGAAAACAGGAAAATGTCCGATGCAGTCCATGACAGGGAACAGTATCTGGTAAGCCATGGAGGAAAAACTGGCTTTTATTTTCTCTTATGCCGCCAGGCGCCTATGAGCCAGCCGGCTGTGCAGACTATGTGGACCGTCAGCCTATGCCTGTCAGCGTTGGGATTATTCCTCTGCCTGGCTGTATCAGGCGTACTTACAGGCAGTATTGCCCGCCCGGTACAGACATTAGATGAAGCTATGGAAAAAGTGAAAAAGGGTGATCTTTCTATCCGTATCCATACCCAGTCCAATGATGAAATGGGACGTCTTACCCGCAGCTTTAACCAGATGACAGAAGATCTGGGCCGGTATCTGGAAGATAAGGTGCAGAGGCAAAAGGACCTGAATGAAACAACATTAAAATTATACCAGACCCAGTTAAATCCCCATTTTCTCTATAACACGCTGGACACCATCAAATGGGAAGCAAGGATCCGCCAGGTGCCACGGATCGCAGTGCTGGCGGAAAATCTGGCGATCATACTGCGAAAAAGCATTTCCAGTAAGCCGTTTATCCCGTTAAGAGAGGAACTGGAGACCATTGACAGCTATGTAGAAGTGCAGAAGATCCGCTTTACAGGCCGGTTCTTGTGTGAAAAGGAGATACCGGACCAGTTAGAGGAGTGCCTGGTGCCGAAAATGATCTTACAGCCGTTGGTTGAAAATGCTATTATTCATGGGCTGGAAGGCTGTGAAAATGGATATATCTGTATTTATGCAGGCCGTGAAGGAGATGTTTTAAATATTTCCATTACCGATGACGGCCGTGGCATGAGCCCGGAGATATTGGCCTGGATCAACAGTCCGGAACCGAAGAAGCGGGACGGACATCTGGGGCTTTATAATATTATGAGGATACTAAAATTATATTATGGAAATGAATATGGCCTGAAGGCAGAAGTGACAGAAGACGGGACAACTGTCACTTTGAGACTGCCGGATGTTCGCTCGGGATCTTTTGGTGCCGAAAGACCCTGAGAGGACATCTTAGGAAGGAGGGGGACGATGTATAAAGTAGTAGTGGTAGAAGATGAAGAGATTGCCAGAAAAGGCATTATATTTACCATTAACTGGGATGCATTAAACTGTATGATCGCCGGGGAAGCTGCCAATGGGGAAGAAGGGGCAGAGGTGATCCGCCGCCTTTCACCGGATATTATCGTTACAGACCTGAAAATGCCCCGTATGGACGGCGTGGAAATGATCGCAAAGCTGCGGGAACAGGGAAACAGGGCGAAATTTATTATCCTGACGGCTTATGGGGATTTTAAATATGCCCAGAGTGCGGTGAAGCTGGGAGTCAGCGATTATCTGTTAAAGCCATTAAAGGACGGTGATCTGGAGCAGGCAGTGACCCGGATCATCGACCAGTTAGAAGAAGGAGACCGGCTCCGGCAGAAAGAAGAGGAAGAAACGCCTATTTTCCGGTTTAATGCAGACAGAAAAGCAAAAAATAAGTATGTAGAGCAGGCGATCAAACAGATCCGTGAACATTATAAAGAAGATATCAATATCAGTACAGTGGCAGAGCAGCTGCAGATCAGCGAAGGCTATTTAAGCCGTGTGTTCAAAAAAGAGACAGATTATACATTTACCACCTATCTTTCTTATTACCGCATGAAAGTGGCAATGGAACTGTTAAAAGAGGGAAATTTAAAGGTATATGAAGTAGCAGATGCTGCGGGCTATTCAGATACAGCCTATTTCAGCGCCCAGTTTAAGAAAATAGTGGGGATCGCGCCTTCTGAGTATCAGGATCGGGTAAGAGAGCACTAGGCGGCTGGTCATGGAGCCTGTGAATGGTAATTGCACTGGAGATTTTTGCACCTGGAAAAAGTGTGTACAGGAAAAAGTAATTATGTTATCATAGTGATAAGATCGTGAGAGCACAAAGTGCAGAGCATCCGGTAACAAACAAGGTACTGGGGGAGGTGGCCACATGCTTGAATTTAAAGACATCTTAGGACATGAACAGATCAAAGAACATTTTCAGAATGCGGCAGCAACGGGGAAAGTTTCCCACGCTTATATTCTAAGCGGCGAAGAAGGAATGGGAAAAAAGACCCTTGCAAATGCCTTTGCCATGACTCTTCTCTGTGAAGAAGGAGGCAGAGAGCCCTGTATGCAGTGTCATGCCTGCAAGCAGGTCCTGTCAGGAAACCACCCGGATCTGATCTATGTAACACATGAAAAACCGGCCAGTATGGGTGTAGATGATATCCGTGAGCAGATCAATGATACCATTATGGTGCGTCCTTACAGTAGCCAGTATAAGATCTATATTGTAGATGAAGCGCAGAAAATGACGGTGCAGGCCCAGAATGCTCTTTTAAAGACCATAGAAGAGCCACCGGCCTATGCAGTGATCATGCTTTTGACTACAAACCAGGATGCATTTTTACAGACCATTCTTTCACGGTGTGTGCAGCTGAAACTGAAACCATTAAAAGACTCTGTTGTGAAGACTTATCTGGAAGAAAAGCTTCAGGTAAAGGACATTCAGGCAGAAATATACAGTGCATTTGCAAGAGGAAATCTGGGCAAAGCAATTCATCTGGCCCAGTCAGAGGACTTTAAGATGATGTATGAAGAGATTTTAAAGCTGTTAAAGGAAATCAAGGAAATGGATATTTCCCAGCTTTTGGATGTGATCCGCAAATTAAAAGATGACAATACGGATATTAAGGAATGTCTGGATTTTATGCAGATGTGGTACCGTGATATCCTGATGTATAAAACTACCAAAGATTTAAACCTTCTCATTTTCAAGGATGAGTTTTCCGCAGTGAAGAAGGCGGCGTCTTTAAGCAGTTATGAAGGGCTGGAACAGATCTTAGGGGCCATTGATAAGGCCAGAGTCCGTTTAGATGCCAATGTAAATATGGAACTGGTCATGGAGCTTTTACTTCTGACCATGAAAGAGAATTAATAGAATTGTATTTTAAGGGTGTTTTAGGAAAGGAAATTAAGTAAGAGAAATGTTAACAGTAATCGGAGTGCGTTTTAGGGCTGCCGGAAAGATCTACTATTTTGATCCTGCAGACCGTCAGATAAAAATTGGGGACCATGTGATCGTAGAAACTGCCAGAGGTATTGAATACGGTTACGTAGTTCTTGGAAACAGAGAAGTAGATGAGACAAAGGTAATACCGCCTCTTAAACCGGTGATCCGTATGGCAACGGATGAGGACCGTGCCATTGAGGCAAAGAACAAAGAGAAAGAAAAAGAAGCATTTAAGATCTGCCAGGAAAAGATCAAAAAGCACAACCTGGAAATGAAGCTGATCGATGCGGAATATACTTTTGACAATAATAAGGTGCTGTTTTACTTTACAGCAGACGGAAGAATTGACTTCAGAGAGCTGGTAAAGGACCTTGCAAGTGTATTTAAGACCCGTATTGAGCTGCGGCAGGTAGGTGTGAGAGACGAGACCAAGATCTTGGGTGGTATCGGCATCTGCGGAAGACCGCTGTGCTGCCATTCTTATCTGTCTGAGTTCATCCCGGTTTCTATTAAAATGGCAAAGGAGCAGAACCTGTCCTTAAATCCAACTAAGATTTCCGGCGTGTGCGGAAGACTGATGTGCTGCCTGAAAAATGAGGAAGAGACCTACGAGGTATTAAACAGCAAACTGCCGGGAATTGGTGATACAGTTACCACTGCAGACGGCCTGAGGGGAGAAGTACACAGTGTAAATGTGCTGCGCCAGACTGTAAAGGTGATCGTAGTAGTAGATAAAGACGAAAAAGAGATCCGTGAATACAAGGTAGACCAGTTAAAGTTTAAGCCCAGAAGAAAGAAGGGCAAAGGCGGCGAAAAGCAGGACGAAGCAGAGTTAAAGAAACTGGAAGCACTGGAAAAGAGGGAAGGAAAGTCAAGGTTGAATGATAAATAGTGAAATGGAACACAGCTGGAGACAGGAAGGAAATATCCTTTTAAGGGATGATGAGCGGATCGATGATCTTCAGAGAAATCATTACGGCATCATCCAGAGAAAAGGCACCTTCTGTTTTGGGATGGATGCGGTGCTGCTGTCCGGTTTTGCAGTGGTAAAGCCGGGAGAAAAGGCGCTGGATCTGGGAACAGGAACCGGTATTATCCCCATTCTTTTAGAAGCAAAAACAGAAGGAAGGCACTTTACCGGCCTTGAGATCCAGGAAGAGTCTGCGGATATGGCCAGGAGAAGTGTGAAATACAATCACCTGGAAGAAAAGGTGGAGATCGTAACAGGAGATATCAAGGAGGCCGGAAGCAGGTTTGCACTGGCTTCTTTTGATGTAGTCACCAGCAATCCACCTTATATGAATGATGCCCACGGCATTAAAAACCCGGGAGATGCCAAGGCCATTGCCCGTCATGAGGTGCTTTGCACCTTAGATGATGTGGTAAGAGAAGGCACAAGAGTGTTAAAACCAGGGGGCCGGTTTTATATGGTCCACCGCCCAAGAAGGCTGATCGAGATCTTACAGACTATGAAGCAGTATGGTTTAGAGCCTAAACGGATGAAATTTGTACATCCTTATAAGGACCGGAAAGCCAATATGGTGCTGATTGAGGCAGTAAGAGGCGGCGGAGCCCTGATGAAGGTAGAAGCGCCGGTTATTGTATTTGATGAGAACGGGGAGTATTCACAGGAGATACGGACTACTTACGGGTATTAAAAAGCGCTTGCGGAGGAAAGGTACATGACAGGAAAATTATATCTGTGTGCAACACCCATCGGTAATCTGGAAGACATTACCTACCGGGTGTTAAAAACATTAAAAGAGGCAGATCTGATCGCAGCGGAAGATACAAGACACAGTATCAAGCTGTTAAATCATTTTGACATAAAAACGCCTATGACCAGTTATCATGAGTATAATAAGGTGGAAAAGGCAAAATATCTGGTAGAAAAAATGGCAGAAGGCACCAACATTGCCCTGATCACCGATGCGGGAACACCGGGAATTTCCGATCCGGGAGAAGAACTGGTAAGACAATGCTATGAAGCAGGTATTCCGGTCACTTCACTTCCAGGACCTGCAGCCTGTATCACCGCCCTTACCATGTCCGGGCTTCCAACCAGAAGGTTCTGTTTTGAGGCATTTCTGCCTGCAGAAAAAAGTGATAAAAAAGAACGCCAGCGGATCCTGGAAGAACTGAAAAAAGAGACCAGGACCATGATCGTCTATGAAGCGCCTCATCATCTGGTGGCAACTTTAGAGGACCTGTACGGGGCACTGGGAAACCGGAAGATCACCATCTGCAGAGAACTTACCAAGAAGTTTGAAAGCGCCTTCCAGACTACTTTTGAAGAGGCGCTGGCGCATTATGAGACCGAAGAGCCAAAGGGCGAATGTGTTATCGTCATTGCCGGAAAGCCGGTAGAAGAGATCCGTGAAGAAGAGATACGCGCCTGGGAAGAGATGCCTATTGAAGAGCATATGGAGCATTATCTGTCACAGGGAATGGACAAAAAAGAAGCAATGAAAGCAGTTGCAAAGGACAGAGGAATATCCAAGAGAGATGTGTATCAGCAGCTGCTGTAATAAAATGTGCGTGATGCTGAAATATTCGCTCATGTTTTGTGGGATTGAGCCAGATATTCCCTCATGTTTTGTGTAATGAATTTAGAAGTAATAAAAAAAACTGCCGTAAGACCACGGATTTCATGGTCTTGCGGCAGTTTTAATTGTTTTTATGTAATTTACTCAGCTAACTTCAAACCAGCCAGCTTTGCCAGCGCCAGAATGGATGCCTTAGAAACTTTCTTTCCTTCATATTCAACCAGATCTTCTGTTCCCCCGGTGAAGATATCTGTGTTTGCTGCTTTTTTTAGGATGATGCAGTCATCCTGGACTGTGATCTCAAGGGCGTCTTTTACGTCCAGGTTCAGGCTTCTTCTCAGCTCGATAGGAAGGGTGATCCGTCCAAGCTCGTCCAGTTTTCTTATAACCCCTGTTGTTTTCATAATGAAATACCTCCTGTTTTGTTGTACTTTGCGAACCCCATACCGCTGCGATCCCTAACTTAAGGGACATCATGCATTGTTTACAATGTATAATTAAAAAGTAGCAAATTTTGGAAATTAAGTCAATGATAAAGGGGGGATTATAAAAGAATACAGGAAAATACTGAACAGAAACGAAAAAACAGTGGATTAAATATTAAAAAAATATTTCTTGACAAATAGTATCTCTTCCTGTAGTATTACTTTGAAGTTCAAAGTATTTCTGCGGAAAGGTAAGAAAAATGACTACAAAAATTATAGGAACTGGTTCCTATGTACCGGCTCAGATCGTAACAAATGATGACCTGTCAAAGATCGTCGAAACCAATGACCAGTGGATCCGCAGCCGCACGGGGATCGGAGAGAGAAGGATCGCAACAGACGACAGTACATCAGATATGGCGGCGAAAGCAGCTGCGAGAGCCATTGAGCAGGCGGGAATTGATCCGGAGGAGATCGACCTGATCATCCTGGCTACTTCATCACCGGATTACTGCTTCCCAAATGGAGCCTGCGAGGTACAGGCGAAAGTTGGCGCAGTGAATGCAGCCTGCTTTGATATCAGTTCTGCATGTACTGGTTTCGTGTTTGCCTTAAGCACTGCACATGCCTATATTTCTTCCGGTCTTTATAAAACAGCCCTTGTGATCGGCGCTGACCTGTTAAGCAAGTTAGTAGACTGGACAGACAGAAGCACCTGCGTTCTCTTTGGAGACGGAGCAGGAGCAGCAGTGGTAACAGCAGCTGAAAATGGTATCATCGGTCTGAACATGCATTCCAACGGAGCCAAAGGCGGGGTACTGACCTGTGGAAGCCGTTCTACGGGAAACTTCTTATTAGGAAAGAAACCGGAGCTTGGATACATGACCATGGAAGGACAGGAAGTGTTCAAATTTGCTGTAAAGCAGGTTCCAGAGTGTATCAAAGAAGTTTTGGAAGAAACCGGAAATACAGCAGAAGATATTGACCAGTTCATCATCCACCAGGCAAATTACCGCATCATTGAGTCCATTGCAAAACGCCTGAAAGTGGATCTGGAGAAATTCCCGGTGAACATGGAACACTATGGAAATACATCCGGCGCGTCCGTACCTATTTTACTGGACGAGTTAAACAGAGCCGGAAAGCTTAAAAACGGAGACAAGCTGGTGTTAGCCGGATTTGGCGCAGGTCTTACCTGGGGAGCTGTTTTACTGGAGTGGTAAACAGACAGTAATAAATAACGTAATATACACGCAGTGGCTTTGCCGCAGCGGATAAGTTAAATAAAAATATAAATTTTAATCAGAAAAAGGAGAACAATATCATGTTAGAGAAGATGAAAGAACTTATTGCAGATCAGTTAAGCGTAGATGCAGACAGCATCACAGAGGCTTCCTCTTTTAAGGACGATTTAGGAGCAGACTCCCTGGATCTGTTCGAGCTGGTTATGGCTTTAGAGGATGAGTATTCCGTAGAGATCCCTGCAGAGGACTTAGAGAACCTGGCAACTGTAGGCGATGTTATGAACTACTTAAAGAACAAAGGCGTTGAGGCTTAATTATAAGTAGACATGCTGCCAGGCGGCGGCAATGAAAGTCAGCTGCTCCGCGAAAAAGCGGAGTATACATCAATAGCAACACT
>ERZ791720.1021-NODE-1021-length-10880-cov-2.74365_pt1 | contig 10880 bp, 6 predicted proteins | sample MGYA00510048_ERZ791720 | MGnify/ENA primary metagenome ERZ791720 (study PRJEB30046, sample SAMN00715142) | human gut metagenome | study: EMG produced TPA metagenomics assembly of the A metagenome-wide association study of gut microbiota in type 2... | reverse complement strand
AAATTACCTGCGATACTGAAGGTATTTTGACCGGTCACTGAAGCCGCATTGTCCTCTAGGTAAAGCGTTCCGTCATTTTTCCAACTACCTACACCACTAATACCACGGGAATGTAAATAAGCATCTACGAATATTTCGGTAGAGCCGTTGTTGGCAATCGACCATAATGCAAATTCCCCATTCCTCACCTCAAGTTTGCCTTGACTGGTGGTTTCAAATTTATCTGCCCACCCTTTTCTCGGGGTATTAGCATACTGGCTCCCAAGAGAGAACACGGAACCCGATCCGTTGGCCTTCAGAATCCCGCCGCCGTTTGCATCCGGAAGAAGAGCTGCGTCGTCAGAGAAGAATGATGAATCCCGAGTTTGATGAATGTGCCCTAAATCTGCAGGAGACATTTCTTTCCCGGTAAGGACAAAACGCTTGCCCCCGGCAACTTCAACCAAGGACGCATTGAAAACATTGCTAAAACCAAACCCCGTGTTTGCGGTAATATAGTTCGTTCCACCTGCAGAGCCCTTAGTGCCAGTCAGAATGACTTTCTTATTTGTTGATCCTGAAGCATCCGTTTTGTTGTAAAGAGAAGTCTCAGAGAATACAACCGCATGGTTATATCGAGAATCGTTTTGGAATTGATTGGCATCATCGACCGTAAATTCGCCCTCGATCTCTCCGGAAAATTCGACTCCTACCCCGTTCGTCAGTTTGGATGGCGACGTGTGTAAACGATTGGTAGCGGCGATGGCAGCTTCTTTTAAAACCAACTCGTCATTGAAAACGAGCCATCCGGAATTACCGTCAATACCTGAAGCTATCTCTGTTTTGATATTACCGACATCCGCTATTCCGTACTTAACATTCTCGACGGATGTTTCATTAAGCTGGATAACCGGCCTGTACCCTAAGGAGCTAAAAAACTGATCCATTGAGGTCGAAAGCAAACCCCCGTTCATATGGATTTTGGCGGCAGAGCCCGACAAGGACAATTCCCTAGCTTTCAGGATTCCGCCCTGCTTGAGCGTGATATCCGAAGCTGAGGTCACCTCCTGAGCTTCCAACAATGTGTATTTTGAGTCCCAACCGGACGCAAGAGGAAGGTGAGGATTTGCTCCTTGCGAGGTAAAACTTGAATTTGCTCCTTCGACAACGTATGTGTTGTTCCCGAGATCATTAGTAACAGACCCCGATGAATCGCGAATATTAGAACTTAACAGGCGTCCCCCTCTAAGGTTTATCCTAGAATTCTGGAACCATCCCTCAGAAGCAATTATTTCATCTGCCGTTTGGATAAAATTTGCGTCTGACGCATTCAATTTTCCAACCTCGGTTTTCTTATTTATTTCCAGAGTGGAATTCGGTTTTAGGCTCACAGTCGAAATCGTATTTTTTTCGCTGCCAGACCCTAATTTGAGTTTAGAGTTTCCGAAAACTGTCGCGCTGCCGACCAACGTAATGTTGTTGGCCGCCAAAGAAGAATTGGTATCCTCTGAACCCACCTCAAGTGCAACATTTGTTTGAGAAGTAGGTGATGAAATATTTCTGACAGAATAATTACCTTGAAGACTTTTAATGGATCCGCTGTTAGAACGGATGTCTTGCAGTGTTTGCGCTGCAGTACCAGAATTTTTAAGTTCCAAGGTAGTAGTCGGCGTCAGAGAAACACTGACCGTTCCTGAACTTTCTCCAATACTCAATTTTGAATTAGAACCAGAAAAAGTTGAAACGGAGCCTGTGCCTTGGAGGCTGTCTATACGATATGATCCTTTTACAACGGAAAGAGATCCAACTAGGTTTAAGGAGTCAAGCCTACCGCCATATTCTTCTGCTTTCCCATATTTAACGTCTGAGAAACTATACGGCAAACCCAAAGTCAGGGTTCCGGCAACAGAAGCGCTCCCTGGAATACTTCCGTTTCGAATAAGATAGTCATCGGGGTTGCTCCTTGTGCCAAAAAGACGCAGTTCTGATCCGCTGTTAACCGTAACACCAGTTGTGTATTCAATTGCTTTAAAGCCGAAACCACTCTTTAAACTGGAACTCCCTGTTCCCACGACTATCGCTTTAGGGCCTGAAACAATATCCGAAATAGCCGTATTCGTTGAACTTAACTGCTGTTCTCTTCCATCTAAAGAATGAGAAAGGAAAGACGTTGCTCCTATTTCATTTGCAACCTTGACAGTCAAACGATCCTTTATTTCATTAACGTCGGACTTTGATTCCGTAAAGCTGAGTGTACCCTCCGCAAGATTTGATTTTTGACCCCAAGCCTTTTGAAGTTCCAAAACCTGTCGTTTGTTAAGCGATGATGCACCCGAAACTTGGACTTTTCCTCCTGACAAAACCTGCAGGTTGTTTAAGGTTGAATCAGATGTGAGCTTACTTTCGTTCCAGTCTGCAAATGCTGCATTGGTCTTTCCCGTTGAGGCCTTGGCACCATCTACAACATCATATGCTATTGGTTGGTAGGCTCCAGGAGTAAAAAATTTTCCAGCATTTGAATAAGTTAAATTAAGATTTGCCCCGCCCTTAACTGAAACAGTTTCACCAGCCGTAAAACTAGAGCTTGTAATGGAAACACTGCCACCTGAATAAATGTTCGTTTCCCCAAGCAATGTCGTTATGCCACCTTTGAAATTAGCTTGACCGTAGACATCAATGCTTCCGGAAGAGGAAAAGTTGCTGCCTATATTCAAACTAGAATCCGCTGATGCATTTGTTCCTACCCTGATATTTCCGGCCGTCTCATTTATTAAAGTACCTGAGACATCAAATGTTCCTTTATTGAACTGGAGATAACCTTTATTAGTTATGTTAGTGCGAGATGAAAGATTTCCTCCATTGTTAAAAGCAAACACGCCGTTTTCGTTGTTAGCAATTGAACTACGACTCGCAAGCACCAGCTGCCCAGCGACCGCGGCTTTCCCGTTATTAACAAACTCAGCATCTCCTCCGAGTTTTAGACCAGTTGTTATGGTTAGGGCATCGTCCCGCTGCGATATCCTTACTTGACTTTGATCTGTCAAAGATAAGGTCCCTTGAATTTTGAACTTTCCATTATTTATCAGCTCATAATCATTACTCAGGCTAATGTTTCTATGAAACATCACCAAATCTGTCGCGACAGTATTTACCTCCATAGTTCCGCCGGATAAGATGACGTCACCCGTCACCTGGAACTGCACGTCTCCAGGGGTTAAACCTTCTATAGAGGATGGGATGGCAGAGGGAAGAGTCGCGGGAAGACCAATATAAATTTTGCCGCCTGTTTGCGTTAGTCCGCCGCCGGTCGTTTCTCCGTTATTTCTGATCAGATTGTTAGCATCTGGAAAAGAGTTATTTCGGGTAACAATTAGCGTACCGCCGGGCAAGAGCTTAACTCCTCCATTTGTTTCTATTCGACTCCCCCTAAGGATCAAATTATTACCAACAGCGATGTTGTTGGCTGATTCTTCTGACCCTATCAAAAGTTGTGTTCCTGTAGACAAGCGCCCAACAACATTACTTCCCGATGCTCCGATGTACATAGAATCAGAAACGTAGGCGGTCCGTGTAAACTTCCTTTCGGTTTCGGCGTACTCATCAGAGTTATTGAATCTTCCTTCAATATCTATAATTTTCGTCCGCAATATTCCAATTTGATTCCCAGAGTGCTCAACAGTTGAACTACTATTCTTGTCCGTCAGATGTAAAGATTTGAATAATGAATCAGGACCGATGTAGAGGCGATTTCCTACTTCCAACAGACCTGTGCCTTTTGCAGGACCATTTACAAGAACGACTGTTCCTTTCTTTAAATCGAGGTTATTTTTTATAGTTATAGTCCCAGTCGTTCCTGTGGCCGAATAAGCTTGGGTTGGGATTAAAAATGAGCCTTCTGCATTTATGACAATGCTATTGGCATTAATTGAGCCGCTCCCTGTTGACTTATTCTCCGTGCTGTATACTGCGTAGAGTCTTGCATCTTTTTTATCAAGAACAAATTGTCCAATTGTCAGGGCTGCCCCCGAATACCCATAAGCTGCGGAAAAAAAGTAGGGGTTATGATTTGCAGAAGGATTGAACCCCCAAACTCCTAACCATGTAGTAGCCTCCGCGTTTCTTAAATAATCAAGATAAGCTTCTACACGTCCGTCATCTCTTGTTAAAGCAACTGAACTATCTTCCCTTCGTTTGGTCACAGTTGGGTCTGTAGTAAAGGATGGCCCTAAGGCAAAAGCATCTGTAAAAAGAACAAAAGAAAGAAGGCTGATAACTCCAGCCGAACCAAACCCGTGACCATACTGAAGTTGACAAATTTCGCTTACTGCCACATAAGCTTGCCGGGCTTTATTCCAAATCGTCTTGAATACTTTATTCATGATGCCCTCCTCTCATTCCCTCGAGAAGACCTGAGTCGTTTGCAATGAGCAATTCGCCTCGATAAAAGTTCTCTTTATGTATATGCGTGACTCGTTTACTTCTAAGCAATAAAGACAGCAATAAAGCTCACAAACGATCCTTGAAATAAACCTTCTGAGGAAAAAAAGAAGTTGAGATTGTTTCCTTCGTATCCGAAGAAAATCATTAACAATCCCAGCAGAAATGAGGTCAGAGAAACCGGCTGGGAATAAATTAAACAATGCAGCAAATCTAAAGTAATAAAGATCTTTGGACAATAGATTGATATGCTGCCGAAAAAATTCTATAACTTCGGACGAGATAACAGAGAAACTCTGAAGAGCAAGAATAAAGGAATGACGACCCCGCTAAAAGATATTGAGAGAAAGACCTAAATTGCTTATACGGGGGGGGTGTTTTGTTTATTTAATAATTCGTCATTAAGGTCTATGATTTGTTTTTCTATAGGCCTTCTTTTTAAATGAAATATTTCTTTGTACAGCGAGTTAATCATTATATTTAATCTCCACTGCAGCAGTTACTTCAGTTAAAGATAAATCCATCTCGGGTTATAGATATACCTAATGTTATTGTAGGAATTTTTTAAACCATTGAATAGGCAGATAGGTTAGTAGAATTACTAAATTGTCCGAACAATTAATTGAGGATTGCCTTCTTAAATAAAATAATATTTTATTTAAGAAACAGTAAGTTATAAATCCATATAGCGATATATAAATATCTTTATGAACATGTGCTAGCGCCCTTATGCATTTTCTTTAAAAAGTTGTTTATTGATAGACTCGTAATTATTCTGACCATTTGTCCGAGCAAATTAAAATCAAAATTAAATAACAATCAATAAAAAAATTCTTTTAAATTTATTAGGCTAGACAACCTAAATAATCATTTTCCTATTGAAAAGATTAATTATTTATTTTGACTTTTACATTTGAAAGTGGTAATAATAAAAAGGTAAAAAGATATTATTTCCTGCCTTTATTGAAAGGAAGGTAGTTATCATGAAAAAAATAGTACTTATATCTCTATTCTTATGCTCTTTGCCTGCAATGGCTCAGACTGCATATAGCGTTAATGGACAAGTTATTACACCCCAATCTCAAAAAATGTTGATGGATCTCTTTGAAAAAAGAGGGGTCACATCTGCTGAGCAACGGCTAGAACTTGCAAAGCAGGTCTTAACCCAACAGGCAGTAATCAATCAACTTGCCGCGAAAAACCGTCTAGAGATAGATCCGGCAATTAAAGCTGAGTTGGAAGAAACAAAGAGTCAAATCTTTCTCAATGAGTTGCTGAGAAGGGAAGTTTTCGTTAACCCAATTACCGACTACGAGTTTAAGAAAGAATATGAGATGTTAAAAGAGAGTTACGATCCTAACGAAGTCAAGGTTAGCCACATCCTTGTAAAGACGAACTCAGAAGCAAAAGAAATTATTCGCAGGATTCGTGCTGGAGAAGATTTTACAAAACTTGCTAAGGAACTCTCCCTTGATCCGACTACAAAAGACAACGGCGGCCAAATGGATTTCACAAATGTCCGTCAGATTTCTATTAACGGTTTCGGGGAAGCCGCCATGGCTATGGAAAAGGGATCCCTCCTTCCAATACCGTTCAAGAGTGTGCATGGATACCACGTGGTCAAACTTCTTGACAAGCGAGAAGTCCCTTTCCCTTCATTTGAAGCCATCAAACCTCGATTGGAAAGAAGTATCGTTCAACAGAGGACTCAAGAGTTTATCAATCAAAAAATTGCAGAGGCGAAGATAGAAGACATCAAACCGGCACCTCGCCCGGCTGCGCGTCGACCCTATTAAGTAGTAATCCTCTGCCGATCTTCCTTACTAACCTCCTATCTAGTAATACAGGGGGTTTTCTTTTATTTTCTCATGCACAAAGAGAGGAACATATAACACCGATTTGTTCTAAAAAGATAAGAGTGTGTTTTAAGTCGTAACCTATTGGAAAGAAAGAACTATATAAATATAGCTAATGCGAGTAAACGAAAATTATAGGACGGCAGATTCAAACTTAACAATTAAATTCTTTATTTAGAAAAAAACATTAGTTACAAACTAACGAAGGTATCAAAAATATAAGTTTACCCTCCATTCTTAAAATCGTCTTATTGATTTCCTCTCTGAGAATTTAGAAAAATACAAATTTTGAATTATTCTCGAGCTGAGCTTCTTACTCGCAACTCTATCGAACTGAGTATTTTCCATCCAAAAGATTTTTTTCGTTGGCAAAAAAAAGAAAGGAGGTCCGTAAGGGGGACCTCCCGAGTTCTTTCTTCTTGCAAAGAAAGACTTTTCAGCAAATATTACTGAGCCTTGGCAAGAGCAGCATTAACACCGGCAAGGATGCCCTTGGAGGAGTTTGTTGCTCCGGCGATAGTTTCAACACCCTTAGTGCCGTTCTTCTTAATGATTTCAGGGATCATGTTGTCGATCGGAGCCTGAATGATCATGTCGGTTTCAGTGTGTTTGAGGACCTTAATATCGGCAATCTTGCCGCCTTTGATAACGACGGAAACATCGATCTTACCGTGGTTGCCATCGCCCTGACCTTCGTATGTGCCGTCTTTGTAGGCAGCAGAAGCGGCGGTCATCAAGCAGAAGCTGGCGAGCAAGAGTACGAGTTTTTTCATCGGATTTAACTCCATTAAAAATAAAATAATTTTTAAGTAGGCCGTCAAGAAAACTTGACGAACGTATTTATTCTATGGAAAAAGAAAGGCACTAAACGAAAAACAACGCTCATTTTGACGTTAACTTGCATTATTAGTGTTACTACGTATTAATTGAAATTCGGTTTGAAATTGCGCCCTGTTACGTTTGATAACAGGGCCTAAAAAGCTGCCTTTTTACCAAGCACCCATCCACGTAACTAACAGCGCATTGATCAGGTCGATGAGGAATGCGCCCACCAAACTAATGATGAGCCACGCCCTCGGGCTCGAACCGTATTTCTCGGCAATAGCCTGCATATTGGCTAAGCCGTTTGCCGTCGAACCCATGGAGAAACCGATGCCGCCGGCGCAAAGCATCACAGCGTCGTAGGTTTTTCCGAAGATAAAGAACATCGCCCAGGCAAACACCACCATGAGGATGGTTTGGCCGGCAAGAATGATCATGAGCGGAAGCGCAAGATTAAGAAGTTCATGCAGCTTTAATCCATTAATGGCCATCGTCACGAACAGCACCAAGCTGATTTCGGCGATAGCGTTCATTCCCTTGCCTTCGACCGTGTATTTGCCGGAGAAATCTCCGACGTTTCTGACGATTGCTGCCACGATCATGGATCCAATATATGCCGGAAGCGTGATGTACTGCCCCATGTACTGAGATAAAACGGCACCGAGACCCATACAGATGGCAACGATCGTTCCGGCCTTCAGCAGCTGCGGCGTATAAGTCGGATCTTTCTCTCCTTCAACAACTGTCGTTTCCAGATCTTCCGGAATATGCAGTTCCGGCTCCGGCGTATCAACTTCTTTCGGAGTAATGACTTTGTACTTACGAATGAGCCACTCGGCAAACGGTGCCCGGATGAGCAAAGCCCCTCCCATGCCGAAAGTGGCTGCCGTAATGGCCACTGCCGTTCCGCCCTGTACGCCGTAAGTCTGTTCAAAATACGGACCGAAAGCCGCAGACGTTCCTAGACCGCCCATCATTGAAACCGAACCGGCCAGCAGACCGTAATGGAAATCCAATCCCATCATTTCTGCCAGGCCCATACCCAAGAAGTTCTGCAGAACGCAAAGAATGGTAATGACAAATAAGAACGAGACTAAAAGCTTTCCGCCTTCCGTAACGATTTTCAGACTGGCCGACAGGCCGATTGTCGTAAAGAAAGCCAGCATTAAAAGCGTCTGCAATGAGGTGTCAAAGTTGACTTTCATGAAATGGAAATATTCCAGGCAGGAAAGTACCAGTGCAACTAACATACCCCCCACGACCGGACTCGGCACGGAGTACTTTTCTAAAAACGGAACTTTTTTGCGCAGCCAAGCTCCGAAATAATAGGTCACCGCTGCAATCGCTACTGCCTGGATTGCCGACACGTTGACAATCAACATCCCGTCTGAAGAGTTCATTGTTCATGTTTCCTTATTTTCAACTAGAAACAATTATCTTCATTCATGGCCCGTGTTTTGCTTGTCTTTGGATAAGGTTTCCCGTCTTGAGAACCTAAGAGGAGAAATTTTCCGGATATAGCCTCTTTTCTCTCTTATCAGACGGCAAAAAGAGGCGATTTCCGAGCTTCCCTTCCTCTGAAATGTCCATAAGAAATGAGCCTTGTCTCATCTGCGGATGAATCCAAGACTCTGATTCTGTCCAATTACGGATATTGATCGATTAAGCGGAAATTTTTTCTTTAGAACTCTCGACCGTTTTCCTTTTAGGCTGCGGTGCAACCTGCTCGATGATGTACTTCCAGGTCGCTTCTTTCGTCTCTTTATCTAAGGAGTCAAATCCCATCTTGTGCGTAAAGAAGAACCCTTCAAAGGCCATGATGGCAGTGAGCAGCTGAGGCGTCTTAATCGGAGAATCCTGAACCATCTTAAAAACCTTGGCGTACCAGTCATGGAAAGGTTTCAGCGCGTCGGGCTCGTGCAGAAGAAGCGCTAACAGCGCAACGCCCAGAACCGCAAAACCTCCATCATCTTTATCGAAGTCTTCATACCAAGAAGCATATCCGAGGATCAAAGGTTCCTCGGCATCTTGGTACTTGCTCATGTGAAAATTCATGCGCTCGTTTAAATGGTCGACGTACTCTTCTACCAATGCACAAAACAACGCCTTACGGTTCTTAAAGTGATAAAGAAAGGCACCTTTGCTCGTGCCGGATTCTTTAACGATCTTATCGATTGAGAGACGTCCTACCCCTTCCCGCACAATAAACGCACGAGTCGCATCCATAATTTTTGCGCGTGTATTTAACGCGCGCTCGCTCATTACTCTGGGTCTGTAGGTTGTCTCCGTCATTTTTTCTTGAGAATAAATCTCACCTTCTTTTATTCGACCTAATTTTAGCTTCCGCGAATAGGAAATAGCCTCCCGTATCATCGGCCAATCAGTGTAAAACCTGAGTCCGCAGGCTCTCTTACGCAGCTTTCTCTTTTGTATTCCGAAGCATTCAGCCAATCAAAAAAACGACCGGATATTCTGCCGCTTTGGCGAATGATCCGGTCGTTCAAATTAACTCAGCTCAATTGTCTTCTAATGATTAGGGCTGATAGTTCTTCAGGAGTTCGTCTCCGTTCTGGAGGTCGATCGTGTAGATACGGTCCTGATCAACGAACGGGCTGTTGACTCGATAAGCCTTGTAAAGTTTTTCTGTCGCAGGACTCATCTTGAAGTTCTTGTTCTGCATCTTTCTCAAGTCAGCTGCCTGAGTGTTGTGAAGCAGTTCCATGGAAAGAACCAGGAACGTGTTGTCTGTAGCGCGTTTCAGTCTCTGAGCGGCCCGCGGCAGATTCGAAGCAGAGTCTTCGATGTTGCCTTCAACCGGGAAGCTGTCCAGAGATACCGGGTTGGCTAAGTCGATGTTTTCAGCGTAGATAGAAACCAAAGTGTCTTCTGTTGCACCGAAGGCATGACCTAAATTGTCTTTAGCAGCCAGATAACGAGACAAGTCGGTAAAGGCCGGTTCATCCAAACGCATCGTTCTCTGAACGGCATTGTGTCCGACATGACCTAAAGCAACGGTTGCGCGCTGGACGGCGAGTGCGACAGGCAGAACTTCAAAGTTAGCCGTCGGGATAATGGCGCCTTCGGCTTTCGGTGTCTTAATGAAATACTGAGCGACCTGGTCGTACTGAGTATCAGCCTTGTCGGCATTAACCATCACGCCGGGGTTATCATCAGAAGAGTTGATCTGAACATCGATCACTTTGTTCAGGTCATTAAGTGCATTCTGTGCTTCAGACAATGTGTAAACCGTTGTGCGGAAGCTCAGAGGATCCTGCAGTCTTCTGCTCGGATCTTTCTTCCAGAGATAAGAACCGGCGAGCACTTCACGCAGTTCTTTAGCCTTTTCCTGCAGTCCGGGGAACGGATAGAAAGCTGTTGTCTGAGAAAGGAACGGGGCAACGTTGCCGTTCAAACCTTCCAGGCTGATGCCGTAGACAATCGGAGAAACTTTCAGAATCTGACCCATGGCCTTAGCTGCATCCATCGTAAGCGCCATAGCTACGGAGCTGTTGGACAAAATGCCTAAAGCATCTTTGCCTTCCGGAATCAGAGGTTTGATGTTTTTAGCTTTCAAAGCTTCAGCAGCGGGAACTTCTTTTCCGTCCACTAAAACTTTCCATTCGCCGATCATGGCGGACCGACGTGTGAAGCTAAAGTAATGTCAGCATCCCCTAAGCTGCCCTTTGTCGGGATAACCGGTGTGACACCTTTATTCAAGAATTCAGCATAAAGTTCTGCAACTCTCGGCTGGACGCCGGAACCGCCGTTCAGCAGTGTGTTCAAACG
>ERZ791720.1014-NODE-1014-length-10924-cov-71.2319_pt1 | contig 10924 bp, 4 predicted proteins | sample MGYA00510048_ERZ791720 | MGnify/ENA primary metagenome ERZ791720 (study PRJEB30046, sample SAMN00715142) | human gut metagenome | study: EMG produced TPA metagenomics assembly of the A metagenome-wide association study of gut microbiota in type 2... | reverse complement strand
CGGTTACGGAAGTTTTTCCTGCATCAATGTGAGCAAGAATTCCTAAATTTATAATATTCATTTGGATTAAGCAATAATATACTACAATAGATGCATTGTCGAAACGCACCTTTTAATACCTCCTCGTAGCATGTGAGAACTACAGGATTACTAACTCGTATTAATATGTATATTATTACTGCCGCATAACGATTGCAAAATTACACAAAAAAAATATATCTAACAAAAGTGGGAGGATTTTTTAACTTTTTACCATAGACATTTTATTAGGGAAGCGTAGGTTCAACTGGTAAGTACAAATAAGTAGAAATGTTTGAACAACAACGTTTTAGGAAGTTGAAAAAAATCAAGTTTCTCTCTCGGTATAACGTTTATTTTGGCCAATATCTTCTTTAGTTTGGCATTTGAGTATTTCCCATTCGTGTTCTATTTAGCTCCTTATTATGAGTATGTAGCAAGTTGCTTATCAAATTCAGCCTCTTTGAGGGTCAAATATGGTTTTGCAAATGGTGACTGACAAGACATAAACAAGGTCAGCAGGATTTTTTACATAAATGGACATGAATGTATATAACCTAAAATAAGAATAAATTTTAATAAGGGCTGCCCAAAAAGAAAAAAAATGCAGTTGCCATCCTACAGATACTTGCAGAAAGGATAAAATTTACTTTTAGACCTTTTGGGATAGCCCTTATTAATACTTCAGATAAAATTCCTAAGGTTATATTTTCAATCCTTTGGACCGGGTTTCCTCCTTGGCATACAGCCCCGGATGCCCAGTTATGGTGTGATTGGCGATAATACTTTCCGATGGATTGCGTATTTGCGGTGATGTATCTTCGGGATATTGCCTGATACCGTTTCGCACACCTTTCGCTTCCGGTTTGACCTGTTGCCCTTCATGCTCCTTTTCGGTGATTTCGGGTGTAGGCGGCGCAAGTTCCAGCTGTATCTTGCGGTCAAGGGCGGCAAGTTCGGACTTCAACTGTTTCAGTTCTTCCTCCTTCTTCCACACCTTGCCTGCTATCTCCTGCAACTGCGGTATCTCACGTTCCAAGACCTCATTCTTCGCTTTATACTGGTCGATGATGGAGGGGATTCTCTCAATCGCGTTGAGGAAGTTGCGGGCGGCGGCCAACGGGTCAGCCAGCGCCAGATGCCCGTTGTTGTAGGTGTACTTGTAGTTCCCCTCGACCACGAAGCGGTTGTCGGTAAACTCCAATCCCTCTTTGAGTATCCTTTCGCTGACCACCTTTATCGGGAAACCGTAAAACTCTCCAACCTGCGTGTACAACCCTCCGGTCGTGGCATTCTTGGCTATCTCCTGCAAACGCTTTCCGATGACCTTCTCATCGGCGGAATCCACTCCGTCCACCTTTATTATATTAAGGCGGTTGCCCTCCTTGTCGGTCTGCACCACCGACAGGAAGCGGTTCCAGTCCTCCGTCATGGCATCTATGAAAGCCGTGTTGTTGCGCAACTCGCCGGTCTTTGACTCCAGCTTGAACTCCGAATCACGCTTGCCCTTGTTGAACGACTTGCGTTCCCCTTCGAGCGATGCGATCCGCTTTTCCAGTTTCGCCTTGTCCAACAGGTCGGTATTGCCGGAGAGCAACGCCATGTATTCCGAGAAATTCATGCCCGATTTTTCGTCCATTGCCCCCTCGTCGATGGTACGCGCACCCATCGCACCGCTTTTGAGCTGGCTTATGAAAGTCTGCTTGCAGTGCAGGAGGTTGAACTTGTAGCTGTCCAGTGACTTCTCCACCGCGTAGATGATTACATCCACGTTGTTCCCGGCGAAATGTTTGGCAATCTCATTACCTGCCCTAACTCCGCGTCCGTCACGCTGTTGCAAGTCGGACGGTCGCCACGGCGTATCGAGATGATGGATAGCCACACACCGTTTCTGGGCGTTCACACCCGTTCCGAGCATAGAGGTAGAGCCGAACAGCACACGCACCGTCCCGGCGTTCATGGCGTCTATCACCGCCTTCCGCGCCTTGTCGGTCTTGCACTCCTGAATGAAGCGCACCTCGCTTGGCGGTATACCGTAGTCCTCCGTCAGTTTGCGCTTGATTTCCGAATAGACGTTCCACCCGTCGCCCGGCTGGTATGTCCCCAAATCAGAGAAAACGAACTGCGTGCCTTTCTGGGCGTCGTATTTTTGATAATACTCCGCGATCATCTTGGCACAGTGACTCGCTTTGTTGTCGGGATGATCTTCGTAATTCGGGTCTATCATGCGCATGTCGAGTGCCATTTTCCGGGCATAGTCCGTGGCGATGAGCATCTTCGCCTTTTCTTCCGTTTCCGAAAGCGGCAGCCTGCCCAACAAGGTGGCATCGCCCGTCTTGGCGAACTGCATCAGTTTCTGTATGAAGTCCTCCTGTTCCGGCGTGGGCGGTATATGGTGCAGTATCTCGTTCTTGGCAGGACGGTCAACGCCCACATCCTCCGCCGTGCGGTAGTCCGTGATTTCATTATAGAAGGCGGCAAGCTCCGGCACTTTGATGAAGTAGCGGAAACGCTCCTTCTGGACCACATTGTTCGTCACGTTAAATTCAAAATCCGTCGTCTTCTTGGCAAATATCGCCGCCCAAGCGTCGAAACACCTTATGTCCTGCCGTTCCAGCTCCTTCGGGCGCAGGTACTTGAACAGCAGGTACAATTCAGTCAGTGAGTTGCTGATAGTCGTGCCGGAGAGGAAGGTCGCACCCAAGTCTTTTCCTGTGCGCTCCTGTATGGTGCGTATGGCAAAGAGCATGTTAAGTGCCTTCTGGCTTCCCTCGCTGTTTCCCAATCCCGCCACACGGTCGTGGCGCGTGTTGAAAGTCAGATTCTTGAACTGGTGGCTCTCATCTATGAAGATGTGGTCGATGCCCATCTGCTTGAAATCCACCACGTCGTCCGTGCGTGACTTTATGGCGTGTTCCACCTTCTCCAGCTTCGCTTCAAGGTTGTGCTTGCGCTTCTCCAATCCTTTCAGCATCGCCCGCGACACGTTCTTTCCCTGCTGCCGTAGCACTTCGAGGTTTTCCTCCACCGTGTCAAGCTCTGCTTGCAGGATGCGCTGCTGCAATTCCGGCGACTGCGGTATCTTGCCGAACTGGTCGTGCGACATGATGACGCAATCGTAGTCGTTGTTCTTTATATTATTGAAGAAGCGCACACGGTTGGCGGTCGAAAAGTCCTTCTCCGAAGCGTACAGAATACGTGCGTTGGGATATGCCGCCTGATAGGTGGCTGCAATCTCCGCAACGTTGGCTTTCAGCCCGATAATCATCGGCTTGTGTGCCAAATTCAGACGCTTCATCTCATGCGCGGCGATGCACATTATCAGCGTCTTACCGGTTCCCACCTCGTGGTCGCAAATTCCGCCGCCGTTCTGTTTCAACATCCAGACGCAATCCATCTGTGAGGGATAGACGCTCTTGATACCCCGGCTTGCCAGCCCTTTCAGGTTGAGGTCGGGAAAGGTCTGATGGGAGCCGTCGTAGCGCGGGCGCACGAAACAGTTGAACTTGCGGTTATACATCGTCACAAGCCGCTCCTTGAACTGCGGCGACTGCTCTTCGAGCCATTCGGAGAAGCCGTTTCGTATCTCGTCAATCTTGGCGTTGGCGAGTTGTATTCCCTCGCTGTCGCGCATCTTGATGTCGTTGCCATGCTCGTCCTTGCCGATGGACTTCATCATGTCAGGGCAGGTGTTGTGCAGGGCGTGTTTTAGGAGGTGCATACCGTCATAGTTCCGGTAATACCCCTTCACCAGAAACTCGTCCGTGATTTTCATGGTGCGGTAGCCGCACACCACCGAAAACTCGTCCATGCTTGCGGAATAGGCGATTTTCACCTCCGTGTCGAACAGCCGGCTCATGTAGGCGGCATAGACACCCGTCGGAATCCAGCGTTCCCCGAAATTGAAGTCCAGATCCTCGAAGGCGATGCGCTGCGGCTCGGCATCTTTCAGAGCCTCCAACGCCTGCTTCACCTCCGGCATACGCTCATTTTCGGGATTGTCACCCATCCATGCCTCTATGCGTTCCGCTTTCTCTATGACATTTCCGGCGATGAAACGGTCTTTGATTTCGTAACCGGTCACGAGCGGATTGTAGTAGATGCGCCCTTGCAGGGCAGTGAGCAAATCCTCCGCCGTGCTGTCGGTTATCTCCCGCATATAGTCGAGATTGACCGTACCATATTTGTTGAGCGACGCAGACAGGGCTTCTTCGGGAGAGCCTACGTTGGCATGGCTCTCCACCGCGAAGGAAACAGGATGCTCGAAGATGTCCGCCTTGACGAACTTTCCGTTTTCCATCCGTTCCAGCGAAAGGATGTCGCGCCCGCCCGCATCCATCATCACTAACTTCACGTTCTGCTTGGCGTTGAGGTTGCCGTAGCGCATGACAAACTCATCGTAACAGGTATTCAGATGCTCTCGCCACGGAACATTTGCCTCGCGCCGGAGCGATTCATAACGGTACAGACGCTCGTAGGCGTCACGCAGCGACACATACAACAACGCCTTTTCCTTCTGGTATCCTTTCAGGTCGAGCGGCTGGAATGTCGCCCCGTATGGCGTGATGTCTTTCAGGTAGCCGATGTTATGACGCCCCCGGTCAGCCACCAGCGACCCTTCGCGCAGGTGCATCTCCGGCGTGCGGTGGTAGGCACGCGGAGAAAGGTCCACGACTTCCTCCTTCGGCTTTTCCGCTTCGATGTCGGGGAAAAGGAAAGTCCCCACCGCTTCCGATGGGGTATCTGTAACGGCAGGTGCGGCGACTGCCTCCGGCTGTGTTTCCTCCTGTCGTGGCTGCTCACGGGAAGTTTCCGGCACGGCTTTCACTTCCGTCTTTTCCGCCACTTGTTTCTCGTTATGCTGCCTTGCCAGTTCCCGAAGTTCTTTCCTACGCTCCGGCGTCAAACCCATCATCATTTCATAGAAACCGTTGATGGGAGGATTGGTATCCCAGTCCAGTGTGGCATAGATGTCGTCCGGGTCGGCAGGCTTGGCGGTGTTCTCCGCTTTCACCTCCTTATTCTCCATTGCGGGTTTTGCAGTTGGAGCTGTCGGTGTAACCGTGACTTTCGGTTTGGGCGGAGTGGACTTTGCCGTAACTGCCTTTTTCACCGTCTTTTTCTTTTTGGAGGTTTTCGGTTGGCTGACCTCTTCCGTCATCCCCCAGAGGTCAAGCAGGGTGAGCTGCACGCCTGCGGAATATTGCGGGCGCGGTTCTATCTCCGGCTTTTCATCTGCGGGTTGCGGCTTTTCTGTCGGAGTTTCCACCGTCTGCGCCGAGGATACTGTTTCCAATTTTATGGCAGGACGCTCTACTTTATTTTGAACGGCAACTTTTTCTTCCGTTCCTGCCTGCCGGATTGAACCCGAATACAAGCGCATGGCAAGCCTGTAATGGAAATCCTCGTCGAGCATACGGCGCAAATCCCCGGCGATGCCTGCTGCCTTGCCCTCGTGCAGATAAACCATAGCGGGCTTCCCGTAGGGGTCTGTGTCAAGTTTCGCCATCGTATGCACGATGCGTTCCGGGTGGTGGATGAAATAGGCGTTGTCGGTCAGGGCGGTTTTCGTGTCCGTCTGTATCACGGTCATCAGCCGCTCGTCCTGCGACATTTCCTTCTTGCTGAGGTTCTTTTGCAGGACAATCAGGTCACTGCCCACCTCCGTGCCCGCGTTGTCCGTGAACAGGTTGTTGGGCAGGCGTATCGCGGATACCAGATTGGCCTGACTGAACAGCTCGTTACGCACGGAGGTCTTGGTGCTATTCAATACCCCTTGCGAGGTGATGAACGCCACGATACCGCCGTCACGCACGGCATCCAGTCCTTTGAGAAAGAAATAGTTGTGGATGGTTTTCTGGGCGGAGCGTCTGCCGAAAGAGTCGCTCCGCTGAAACTCCGCGTCGAACACGGCAATGTCACCGAACGGAATGTTGGACACCGCCAAGTCGAAATAATTGTTGAACGGTCTTTCGATTTTCTCAAAACCGCAGGTGCGCATTTTCTGGTCGGGATAGAGATGCCTCAAGATTGTACCCGTGAGCAGATCCTTCTCGAAAGCCATCACATCCGCATTGGGGCTGTGCCGCAGCATGGAATCCACGAACACGCCGACACCTGCCGACGGTTCGAGCATACGGGCGGGGCGGACGCTGTAATCTGCCAGCACGTCCGCGATGGTGTCGGTTATCTCTTTGGGGGTGTAGAAAGCGGTCAGCACGGACGCTTTCAGCGAATCCACAAACCGCTTGTACTCTGTTTCGTCCTTGCTGTTCTCACGGATAAGCCTGTGCAGCTCCACCGTCGGGGCGAACAGTTCGAGGTCGGATTTCGCCCACCGGACGGCATCCGTCAGTTCCTTTGCAGGGTTGAGGATACATTTCAGACCGCCGAAACCGCAGTACCTTTGAAGTATGGCACGCTCTTCGGTTGTCGCTGTCCTATTTTCCCTGTCAAGGATGAATGCCGTCCGTATCGCCTCGATGTTGTCCCGCAGTTTCTGTTTGCGGTTAAACGCCATATTCGTCTAAGTAAAGGACGGTTGCTCCCGTCAGCTCCGTGTAGAGCAGGTCGTAATCGGAAGACAGGGCGAAATTGTCATCCGAGAGGTCATAGACGGAGAACACGTTGCCGACAAGCGGCAGCAGTTTCAGGACAAAGGCTTCACGCTTCTCTTCCGGCACTTCATCGGCAAACTCGTTTTCCACGACTTCGCGGAGGATGGCGTAACGGGAATAATGCAGCCCGCGCAGCAGCGTGTCCATCGCCAGTTCCTGCGCACCATCGGCGGGATAGCCTTCAAGCCGTGCCCTCTCATACGTTTCGGCGGCACGGTCGGCCCGTTCCCGTATGAAAGCGGTGTCGTCAGCCTGTTCAAACTTGTTCGTGCGGAGATAGTCCAGCAGGTACAGACCGTAATAGGAAAAGTCGGTCTGACCCTCGTTTTTCTTCTTGTTGTTCATTACTTTACTTTGGAATTTAGTGGATTGATAATAATTGGGATAATCGTCCAGAAAGGAGAAAGAAAAGGCACCCGGTATCCCTCCGAGTGCCACCACTAAATCCAAAGTATGAGTGTAATCCGGTATCGAAGAACAATTCATTACTCTGAACAAGTGGCAAAGTTAATACTATTTCTTCCGTCCTGAAAATTTCTTGTCCTTTTTAGCCTCCGGGAACACAAAAGTCGTGTTATATTCCCCGTCAAAGGCGACAACAGCATCGAAACTCTTGCCCTGTTTGCTCTTGAACCCTTTGAGCAGCTTGGTATGCCCTTCGGTGAGCAGGTCTTTGATTTCATCGTCGGACAGGGTGCGTCCCGCTTTCAGCCGGAACACGGGCAGTCCGCACTCCGTGTTGTCGCAGCGTACCACCTTGCCGTAGAACCGCATCCTGCCCGTGCCACACTTGGGACACGCGCAGCCGGAGTCACGGCTGCCGAAGAGCTTGTCGCACGAGATCAGTTCGGAGGTTATCTCACGTGTGTACGCCTCTATCTCCTTGCGGAAGGTGTCGTCGGACAGTTCCCCGCGCTCGATACGCGCCAGCTCCTTTTCCCATTCGCCCGTCATGGCAACATCGGCGATGCGCATCGTCTTGACGACGGAATTGAGGGCAAGTCCTTTTTCGGTGGGAACAAGCGACTTCTTGCAGCGTTCCATGTAACCGCGCTTGAAAAGCGTTTCGATGATGGAGGCGCGTGTGGCGGGAGTACCGATGCCACAGTCCTTCATCGCCTGCCGCAGTGCGTCGTCCTCAATTTCCTTGCCCGCCGTTTCCATTGCCGAGAGCAGGGTGGCTTCGGTATGCAGCGGCTTGGGTTTGGTCTTTCCTTCGGTAATGGACGAGCCTTTCGGTGTCAGCGTGTCGCCTTCCTGCCAGCCGGGGATGGTAATTTCCTCTTTTTCCTCGCCATAGACGGCACGCCATCCGGTTTGCTTCACGACGCTGCCTTTTACGGTAAACTCCACTCCGGCACATTCCGCCGTGACAGTGGTCACATCCTTGACGCATTTCTCAGAGAATGCCTCGACCATGCGCCCGGCAATCATCTGATAGATGGTATTGTCCTCTTTGGAGAGGAAGAGCGGTTTCTCACCCGTGACGAGCAGGGCATGGTGGTCTGTCACCTTGCCGTCGTCCACGCTGCGGCGTGTCGGGGCGGCTTTTGCCCGCACCTTGTCTTTCCATTCGGGCTGTGTGCCGATGAAAGCGAGCAGTTTGGGAATTTCGGCAAACACGTCTTCGGGGATGTAGCGGCTTCCCGTTCTCGGATAGGTTATCAACTTCTTCTCGTAGAGCTTCTGCGCGATTTCAAGCGTCTGTTCCGCCGTGAAGCCGTGCTTGGCGTTGGCTTCTTTCTGGAGCGTGGTCAGGTCGTAGAGCAAGGGAGTTTCCTCCGTCTTCTCCTTGCGCTCGGCTTTCGTGACAGTGGCGCAACCTGCCGCCTTTACCTTATTATATAGTTCCATCGCCGGTTCTTTCTCTTTCCATTTCTCGGAGGATGAGAATTTCACGACTTCGCCGTCGCAACCGTCCGTTGCGATATGGAGCTGCCAGAATGCTTCGGACGTAAAGCGGCGGTTCTCCCAGTAGCGTTCACATACCATAGCCAACGTTGGTGTCTGCACCCGCCCCACGGAATACGTGCCGTGTCCGGCGGCGATGGATAACGCCTGTGTGCCGTTGATGCCCACGAGCCAGTCGGATTCGCTCCGCGCTTTGGCGGCGAGGTAGAGGTTGTCGTATTTGCTGCCGTCTTCGAGTTTCCGCAGTCCCTCGCGGATAGCTTTGTCGGTGAGAGAGCTGATCCACAGGCGCACGAAAGGAGTGGTGCAACCCGTATAGTGGTAGAGGTAGCGGAAGATAAGCTCTCCCTCGCGTCCGGCATCGGTCGCCACGATGATATGTTCGCTTGTGTCGAACAGTCTTTTGATGACTTTTATCTGCGACACCACGCCGCTGTCGGGCTTGTAACCTTTCTCCGTCCTGACCTGACGGGGGACGAGCGTGAATGTGTCGGGAATAATCGGGAGGTTGTCACGGACAAATCCGCGCACGCCGTAGCCGTCGGGCATGGCAAGCTGAACGAGGTGTCCGAATGCCCATGTCACGGCATAACCGCCTCCCTCGAAATATCCTTCCTCTCTCTTTGTCGCGCCCACGATGCGGGCGATTTCACGTGCCACGGAGGGCTTTTCTGCAATGATTGTCTTCATGTCTTCTTCTTTTTTGTTGATACTTTGGATTTTATTTTGGATTCAGTGGCGGACACGGGATTACATTTTCATGCCCTTGCCCGTTTTCTTCTGCGGCTTCTCCTGCTGCTGTTGCTGGCGGGCGTCCTTCGGGTTGGTCTGACCTTTCTGCAACGGCTCTCTCAGATTCTTTGTAGCCTCGTTGGTCTTGCCATCGTTGTTCACCGCCACCTGCGTGCGGCTCTCGTTGGACGGAGCAACCTGCTGTGCATTGTCAGGGTTCGTGTCGTAGCGGTACGGGCGTCCCTTCTCCGGGTTGAACTTGATATACATCGTGGCATGGAAGCCCTGCTTGTCGGTCACGTTCTCCAGCTTCACGGCTTTACCCGCCACATAGTCGGCTTTCTGCTGGTCGGTGAAGCTCACGCCGCTCCATTTGCTGATGGGGCGGATGCTGCCGTCCTCGTTCGTCCACGTGTTGCGGCGTTGCTCCTTCTTGGTCTGTGCGGCATTTTCCCCGCCCTGCGCCTGACTTTTCGATGTGTCGCCTTTGGTTTCCTGTGTCTGTGCGGTACGGGGCGACTTGCCGGTTCCCGGCACGAACTCCACGCCGCGCTGCTCCACGTTCACTTGCAGGGTGGTGACGAACTTTCTGCCGTCGTTGCGCTCGATGAGCTTGTCGCGTACGGGCAGTCCGGCGCGGAGCATGTCCCGCTCCTGCGTGGTGATTTCCGTCTTGCCGATGCGCTCCGGGATGCGCACCCTGCTTGCCGGAATGTCCGTGATTTCATTCGTCTTGCGGTCGATGCTGATGTAGGAGGGGATGATCTCGCCCGTTTCCCTGTCCACAATGTCCACGACCCTACCGAGATTGCCCGTTTCGCGGAGGTTCTTCCGGTCATTGTCGGAGAATTTGTGTTCCTTGTACTCATCCAGCTTCTGCTCCTTGCGGATGAAGTGCGGCACGAGGCTGATGTTTCCCTCACCGTCCTTCTTGAAGGAGAGGCGGGCGTCCAGCTCGAATGATTCGCCGCCGAAGGTCGGTTTGACCTTTACCAAGTCGGACTTGCCATAGTTGAGCATCTTCGTAAGGTCGCCGGACTTTTCAAGGTTGTCCCGCTTTACGCCCCATCTGTCCTCCAGCTCCTGCCAGTTGATTTTACTCTCGTCGATGGGCTGGTAGCCACGTTTGCCCTGCATCTGTTCGGATTTGTCCTGTTGCTGTTCTTTCCGTTGTTCCATGTTCTCCTGTTTTTGAGGTTCTTGTTTCTCTGTCTGTTGTGCTGCCATCTCTTCCTGCACCTTCTTCTCATAGTCGGAGGTGTCCACCTTGTGAGGGGCGAGCAGCTCCTTGTTCGCTTCGGGGTCTTTCAGCAGTTGCTTCATCACCTCTAAGAGATTTTCAGCTTGGTCTGCCGCAATGCGGTAGAAACCGAAGCGGCTGGGTTCCTTGCACTGCCGGAAGAAGTTCTTGAAGAAGTTGTCCAGCACGTCGCCATGTCGGTCGAATTGCAGGAAACTCTGCGCGTTCTCCGCTTTTGCGGGGGTGCGCTTGGGTGTGCCGTCCGCGTTCAGCCCGGCTACCACGCTGATCTCGCCTGTCTTCTCGTCACGGACTACCAGCACGTCCTTTTCGTCTTTTTTCTTTGCCATCTGAAAAATGTTTTAATGGGTTATTTATGAAAGAAATTATGGATACGAGCCTTGTA
>ERZ791720.998-NODE-998-length-11078-cov-12.827_pt1 | contig 11078 bp, 7 predicted proteins | sample MGYA00510048_ERZ791720 | MGnify/ENA primary metagenome ERZ791720 (study PRJEB30046, sample SAMN00715142) | human gut metagenome | study: EMG produced TPA metagenomics assembly of the A metagenome-wide association study of gut microbiota in type 2... | reverse complement strand
TACACGACGGGATTCGTGACGTTCCGTACCAATAATTGCCAAACCGCCCGCAGCCTTCACTTCCGGACTTAACTTGATGTCGGTACCACGACCAGCCATATTGGTAGCAATGGTTACTGTTCCGCTTAAACCGGCGGTAGCAACGATGTCCGCTTCTTTCTGGTGCAGTTTGGCGTTCAATACCTTGTGCTCAATCTTACGCATGGTAAGCATCTTGCTCAACATTTCGGAGATTTCTACCGAAGTAGTACCCACCAATACCGGACGTCCTGCTTGAACCAATTTTTCGATTTCCTCGATAACAGCTTTATACTTTTCGCGTTTCGTCTTGTAAACGCGGTCGTTCATATCCTTTCTTGCAATCGGACGGTTGGTCGGGATCACGACTACGTCCAATTTGTAGATATCCCAAAGTTCGCCTGCTTCCGTTTCAGCAGTACCGGTCATACCGGACAGTTTGTGATACATACGGAAGTAGTTTTGCAAAGTAATTGTTGCAAAGGTCTGCGTAGCAGCTTCCACTTTCACACGTTCCTTGGCTTCGATAGCCTGGTGCAATCCGTCAGAGTAGCGGCGACCTTCCATGATACGGCCTGTCTGCTCGTCTACGATCTTCACCTGTCCGTCGATCACTACATATTCATCATCTTTCTCGAACATGGTGTAAGCCTTCAACAGCTGGTTGATGGTGTGTACACGTTCCGATTTGATGGCATAGTTTGTCAGAAGTTCATCTTTCTTTTCAAGCAGTTGTTCGTTGGTCAGATTCAGGTTTTCCAATTCCGAAAGTTGTCCGGCGATGTCCGGAAGCACGAATAATGTCGGGTCTTCAGAGTTACCGGTAATCAGGTCTACACCCTTATCTGTCAGGTCTACGCTATTCAGTTTTTCGTCAATTACGAAGTACAGCGGATCAGTCACTTCATGCATACGCTTGTTGTTCTGTTCCATGTAGATCTCTTCCGTCTTGAGCATACCTGCCTTGATACCCTGTTCACTAAGGAACTTAATCAAAGCCTTGTTTTTCGGCAATGCCTTGTGGCTGCGGTATAAAGCGAGGAATCCTTCTTCCACCTCTTTCTTATCGTTGGATGCGATCAGTTTTTTTGCTTCGGAAAGATATTTGGTAGCCAGTACCTTTTGTGCCTCTACCAGACGTTCCACTAGCGGACGGAGTTGCTCGAACAACTGGTCATCGCCTTTGGGTACAGGACCGGAGATAATCAACGGAGTACGTGCGTCGTCAATCAATACCGAGTCGACCTCATCGACGATGGCATAATTGTGCTGACGTTGTACAAGGTCTTTCGGGCTGATAGCCATGTTGTCACGCAGGTAGTCGAAACCGAATTCATTGTTTGTACCAAAAGTGATATCTGCCAGATATGCCTGACGACGTGCGTCGGAGTTCGGCTGATGACGGTCGATACAATCTACGCTCAAACCGTGGAACATATAAAGAGGACCCATCCATTCGGAGTCACGTTTGGCGAGGTAATCATTCACGGTAACCACGTGCACACCGTTTCCGGTTAGTGCGTTGAGGAATACCGGGAGTGTAGCCACCAATGTTTTACCTTCACCGGTTGCCATTTCCGCAATCTTACCTTTATGCAGAACGACACCACCAAAGAGCTGTACATCGTAGTGAACCATGTTCCACAATGTGTCGTTACCACCGGCTACCCAGTGATTCTGATAGATGGCCTTGTCGCCTTCGATGCGTACGAAATCTTTTGTAGCAGCCAGTTGACGGTCGAAGTCGGTAGCAGTTACAACGATTTCTTCATTTTCTGTAAAACGTTTGGCAGTAGCCTTTACGATAGAAAAAGCAACAGGCAGTACTTCGTCCAGTGCTTTTTCATATTTTTCCAGAATTTCTTTTTCTGTCTTATCGATTTGTGCGAAGACTTCTTCGCGGTCTTCCAGTTCGAGAGTTTCAATGCTTGCCTTCAACTCTTCCACCTTCGCACGTTCAGCAGTAGCCGATTCATGGATATATTTTTTGAGTTCTTCCGTTTTGGCACGGAGGGCGTCGTTGTCTAGTTTTTCAATCTCCGGGTAAGCAGCTTTGATCTTTTCCACCCAGGGCTTGATTTCTTTCATGTCTCGTGTGGATTTGTTTCCGAAAACCGAGCTTAAAAATTCATTAAATCCCATGTTATATTATTTAGTTTATTATTTATCTTTTTCTTATTGCAGGTCACATTCATCCGGATAGATTTTCTCATTCCTCACACAGATTCAAGAAAGAAATCTGTGTGAATCGATCGATTATGTGACGAATAATCTCCGCAAAGTTACATTAAAATGCTGATTTATTTATGTTTTGCTCCCTGTTTTTGTGAGTAAATTTTTACCGCAGGTCGGTAATAGGAGCAGAAGTACAGGCGTTGGGAGCCCGGATGCGCATAAAATGTGCCAGTGTAGGCGCAATATGGTCGATGGTTACAGGTGTCTGGATAATGGCCGGTTTCACGGAATGTCCCATGAAAATCAGCGGTGAGGGAATATAGGAATGACGTACCACCTTGTTGTCGCCGCCGTTTTCGTTGACGATAGTCCATCCGGGGAGGACATCGATTACGAGGTCACCCGAACGTTTGCGGTGGTAGCCGTTACGTATTTTGTAGATTTCCGGAGTCCATGAACCCAGCAATAGCCGGTTAGCCGAATAGGCTTCGTTCACTCCGCTGAACTGCATCAGGAATTCTGCTGACTTTTGTTGGATCTCTGCCAGATTCAGTTCTTTCTTTTCCAATAACTTATGATTCAGATAAATCTGCTGGTTATGGTGAGCTTCCACATACTTTCCTTCGCCATACGTAGCCATCAGGTACATATTCAATAGAGCCGCACAACGGTTGAGGTAAAACTCTCCGCCGGGCACTTTGTATAATCCCGAATCAGGCGATTCGCTGTCTATATATCCGGTGGAAGTGACGAAAATAAGTACATTTTGCAGTCCTACTTTCTTATCAAGAACTTCGAGCAGGTCGGCAATGCTGCGGTCAAGACGCACGTAGGTGTCTTGTATTTCCATAGCACATTCCTGTACGGATTTGTGCGCATAGTTTCCAGCATAATAAGTGAGTGCCAATAAGTCAGTAATGTCATCCATGCCGATGGAGCTTTTGTTCAATGCTTCTTCGGCAAGCGCATTCACTTCATCATTCACAAAAGGGCTGGCGATGAAGCGGCGGTATTTATTACTGCGGTCATCATCGAATTTATATTTGAAGAGCATATCCCGCCAATCTGGCAGGAAAGTGTACATGCCCCGGGGAAATATGGGTTCCCATGTCATACCGGCAATACGGAAATCGATCGCTTGACGGTCGTTATATTGGCTTGCCCACCACGGAAACTCTCCATAATAGGTGGTTCCACTCCATTTTCCGGTGTTGGGATTGAGCCAAAAAGCAGCGTTTCCGGCATGTCCGGCTGCAAAAAGTGCGGCATCGCAATCAGGTGCAATGGCATATACGAGTCCTTTGCCTTGTGTCGCTATTTTCAGCTCGTCGGCAATGGTTGAAGTCAGAAGTTTGGTGGGGGCGACAGTCTGGTCGGTGTAATACCCCATAAATGCCGTGTCGTCTGTGCTGTTGACGGGGCGAAGGGTAGAGGCATCCATCCAGCGTTGAGAAATAATTCCGTTCATGGAAGGCGTCGTACCGCTATAAATAGCCGCTATGGCAGAAGCGCGGTCTATACCGCAGAAGGTATATTCGGCATTATGGAACACTCTTCCCTCTTTCCAAAGACGTTTGAAGCCTTTCTCACCGTAGAGTGACGAAAAAGCTTCCAGATAGTCCGTACGTAATTGGTCAATCGTCAGCCCTACCACTAATTTAGGGGCGGCAGGTAGTGACTGGGCTTGTAGCCCGGTGAAAGTCAGTACGGTGATGAGGGAAGTTAGTAGTCCTTTCATTATTTCTTTTTAGATGTCACAATCAGATTGCTCGCTGAACGTATCAGCAAAACGAGTGCCAAAGGTACAACAGCAAAGTCAAATCTTTGCGGAATTACCGGAAAAAGCACTATAAAAAGTGTTAAAGCCGCCAGATTCAGGGTTAAATACCAACATTTCTTCCCTTTTCGGACACAATATATAATGTATGGCAAGAAAAGAAGTTGCCCCGGATGGAATACCAGTAATAGGAAATTAGAGTTGACTGCCGGGTGTTGGGAGAAGAGTGCGAGAAATGCAAGGACGCATCCCACAATACCTGCTATCCCAAAAAGGAAGAGGTCGATTCCCCATAATCCGGTTCTCCGGCGGATTCCATAGATTGTGGCGGCGGTTGTCAATATAAATAAGAGTAAGGTGCATTGAAGCGGAGTAGGCATCCAGCCGCTTTCATCCGGTTCGGGAGTGGCATCGACTACCAGCTCGTTGGCCGTTATGAGTGGACGCTGGATAGAATCGCTTTTAATTTGTGCACCGTCGAAAGCATCCATCAGGTAGAAAGGGGCAAACATCATCTGACGTTGTGTGATGGGCTGGTCGGCTTCACTTCCGATACAGAGATCAATGCCGAAACGTGCCCACGGATGTCCTTTGCAATACTGATGTACAATGTCGCGGAAAGTGAGGGAGCCATCCTGTGGTTCTGCGGGATAAATCACTTTTCCTGCAATGCTTTCTTCTATCTTGTCCCGGGGGCGGGTAGCACAATTGTCGTAAAAGAAATTATAACGGTATACCCGGTTTTCCGGACGATAGTTTTCTTGTAATAACCGGATCAGTTCAGTCTTTTCTTCATCGGTCAGATTGAGCGTTTGCTGCCATACGCTGCGTCCGAAAAATGCGTATTCAGCTGCAAAACGTTCATAATCCGTTGCTCCCAGTTGGTAGTCTGTTTCTCCGAGCGAGAAGCGGAAGATGAAGTTGGGAGTGTTGAAACTGAACAGTCCGTAGTTGAATACAACGTCAATCCCTTGTGAAGGATTTTCGTAACGGATGGCAGTGTGTCCGAATAGGGAATATATTTCCTCTCCGGGGGCACAAGTCAACAGACTCAAACGGATGGAGTCGTTGTTGTTGGCAGATGCTTGTCCGGTGGGCAGAAGCAACAGGAAGAAGGAGAGGATGATGTATGAGAAAAACCGTTTCATTAGCTGGTTCGTTTTATTTCGGTGGCAAATATAGAAAGAATAGTTGGATTCGGGAAAACGGAGCCTCTATTTTATCAGAATAAAGGCTCTATATGGCTTAAATAGAGGCGCTGTTTTCTTTAAATGGAGCCTCTGTTTGGGTGAAATAATGTTTCTGCTTGAACGGAAAATCGGTTACAAAATAGTGGAACACTTTTTGGAACGCTGTTTTTTTCTTGTAATCTGTTGCTTATTAGTTGTTTATGATGTAATAAAAAAAGACTGCCGAACGCAAAGTGGAATACATAATAAACAATAAAAGATAATTGATCTATTTAAAAATAGATAGTTCGATTTTTTTGTTTTTGGGGATTTCTAAAATGAAAAAAGAAGATAATTCCTCTTCTATGCTTCAACTTTTCTTTTTTTACTTTACCTTTGCGCCCGCTAAAGAACCAAAAGATTTGAATTTAATAATCGACATAGGAAATACAAAGGCAAAGATTGCTTTCTTCGACGGCGGAGAAATGGTGGATGTAGTAGCTGAATCCAATCAGTCGCTGGGTTGCTTGAAAGCTCTTTGTTCTCAATATCCGGTTGAACAGGGGATTGTGGCTACTGTCATTGATCTAAACGAAAAGGTTTTAGCTGATTTGGCCGCTTTGCCGTTTCCTTTGCTCTGGCTCAATCATCAGACTCCGCTTCCGGTTGTCAACCTGTACGAAACTCCCGAAACATTGGGGTATGATCGTATGGCTGCCGTAGTGGGTGCTAATGAGCAGTTTCCTCATCGGGATATATTGGTGATTGATGCGGGAACTTGCATTACTTACGAATTTATCGACTCAAAAGGCCAGTATCATGGCGGTAATATTTCTCCCGGTATGCAGATGCGTTTCAAGGCACTGCATCAGTTTACGGGACGTTTGCCTCTGGTAGACACCAACGGGCGCAAACTCCCGATGGGACGGGACACCGAAACGGCTATACGCGCCGGAGTGATGAAAGGGATGGAATACGAAATTTCAGGTTATATTGAGTCTATGAAGCATAAATATCCTGAACTTTTGGTTTTTTTAACGGGCGGAGATGATTTTTCTTTTGATAGCAGCGTAAAAAGTATCATCTTTGCAGATAGATTTTTAGTGTTGAAAGGATTAAATAGAATTTTAAACTATAATAATGGTAGGATTTAAACACACACTTTGTGCGCTTTTGCTCACGATGGTTACCGGAATGGCAATCGCTCAAAATAATACAAACTCTCCTTATACACGATATGGCTATGGCGACTTGTCCGATCAGAGTTTCGGTAACAGCAAGGCGATGGGGGGAATTGCTTTTGGACTTCGGGATGGAGCACAGATCAATCCGCTGAATCCTGCTTCGTATACAGCCATTGACTCATTGACATTCCTCTTTGAAGGAGGTGTCAGTCTGCAAAATATGAATATTAGCGGTAGCGGTGTGAAACTGAACGCTAAAAACTCCAGTTTTGACTATCTGGCTATGCAATTTCGTTTGCATCCGAGGATAGCGATGAGTATCGGATTATTGCCGTTCTCCAATGTGGGATATTCAGTGTCGGATACACAGGCTGCAACAGATCCTACTACCGGTAATACGGCTGATTATGCCAGAAGCTATACCGGAGATGGAGGTTTGCATCAATTATATGCCGGAGTGGGAGTGAAAGTGCTCAAAAACCTTTCGGTAGGTGTGAATGCTTCTTATTTCTGGGGAGATATTAATCGGACACGTGTCCTTTATTTCCCAAGTGTATCAGGTGCTTATAATTATAATCACCAGTCGGTTGCGTCAGTGTCGAGCTATAAACTTGATTTTGGAGCACAATATACATTCGATATTAATAAAAAACATTCAGTGACAATTGGAGCTATATATTCTCCGAAGTTGAAACTGGGTAATGACTATAGTGTAACGACACAAATGGTTTCAAATTCTACGGGTACAGCGGTTTCTACTACAACATTGAAACCGGATGCAACGTTTGAAGTTCCTAATACATTTGGCGCCGGATTTACATATAACTATGACAAACGCCTGACTGTTGGTCTGGATTATAGTTTGCAACAATGGTCAAAAACGAAATTTGACGTAAATACATCAGATGAAGCTGTACGTGAAGATTTCAATGAAACATACACGTATTGCAACCGTCATAAAGTATCAGTGGGTGCGGAATACATTCCTAATTTGATGGGACGTTCCTATTTATCCCATATTAAATACCGTCTGGGAGCTTATTATACGACTCCGTATTATAAGATCGGCGGCAAAGAGGCTACCCGTGAATATGGCGTAACTGCCGGTTTCGGTCTGCCTGTGCCTCGTTCCCGTTCCATTCTTAGCATCAGCGGACAATTTGTCCGTATCAGTGGACAGGAATCGGCTTTTGTAAATGAAAACATCTTCCGCGTGAGCATCGGATTGACGTTCAACGAACGTTGGTTCTTCAAACGCAGAGTGGAGTAATGAGATGAATGTAAGAAAGAATAGACGACTATATAATAACAACTAAAATTTAGATACAATGAAAATTAAAACGCTTGTGGCTATGTTGTTCCTTTCGGCAGGAGCAACCACTGTGGTAGCACAGGATGCGTCTAACTGTAACTCGAACAGTAGTATCTCGCATGAAGCTGTGCGTGCTGGTAATTTTAAAGATGCGTATACTCCTTGGAAAGCTGTGTTGGAAAACTGTCCGACGCTTCGTTTCTATACCTTTACTGACGGATATAAGATTCTGAAAGGCTTGATGGGACAAATCAAGGATCGGAATAATGCAGATTATCAGAAATATTTTAATGAACTGATGAATACGCATGACTTGCGTATTAAATACACAGATGAGTTTCTAGCTAAAGGTACAAAAGTGTCTTCTGCCGACGAAGCTCTGGGTATCAAAGCAGTAGATTATATCGCTTTTGCTCCGAAGATTGATGTGAACCAGGCTTATCAATGGTTGAGTCAGTCTGTAAATGCAGTGAAAGGCGAATCGGCAGGTGCGACTATCTTCTATTTCCTGCAAATGTCTTTGGATAAACTGAAAACGGATCCGAATCATAAAGAACAGTTCATTCAGGACTATCTGGCTGCTTCTGAATATGTAGACGCTGCTATTGCTGCTGAAGCCAGCGAAGCAAAGAAGAAACCTTTGCTGGGTATCAAGGATAACTTAGTGGCTTTGTTTGTAAACAGTGGAACAGCTGATTGCGAATCACTGCAAAACATCTATGGACCGAAAGTAGAAGCTAACCAGACTGACTTGGCTTACTTGAAGAAAGTTATCGACATCATGAAAATGATGAAATGTACTGAAAGCGAAGCTTATTTGCAAGCATCTTACTATGCTTACAAGATGGAACCGACAGCAGAAGCTGCTACCGGATGTGCTTATCAGGCATTTAAGAAAGGTGATATTGACGGTGCTGTGAAATTCTTTGACGAAGCAGTGAACCTGGAAACAGACAATGTGAAGAAAGCTGAAAAAGCATACGCTGCCGCAGCAGTATTGGCTTCTGCCAAAAAGCTGTCTCAAGCAAGAGCATATTGCCAGAAAGCAATTGGTTTTAACGAAAACTACGGTGCTCCATACATTCTGATTGCTAATCTTTATGCAATGAGTCCCAACTGGAGCGACGAACCTGCTTTGAACAAATGTACTTACTTTGCAGTGATTGACAAACTGCAACGTGCAAAACAAGTGGATCCGAGCGTAGCTGAAGAAGCTAACAAATTGATCGGTAGATATTCTGGTCATACTCCGCAAGCTAAAGACCTATTTATGTTAGGTTACAAGCAAGGCGACCGCATCACTATCGGCGGTTGGATAGGAGAGACTACAACGATTAGATAAATGTATGTTGCGAAAACGAAGAAACCGTTTATTGCATAAAAGCATGAGCATAACAATTACCTCCGGGGTGATTGTTATGCTTCTTTTATTATCTTCCTGTGGCGGAAAGAAGAAAACTATGGGTGAGGCTATCACGGAACGTGATTCCCTTCCGATGATGACAACATTGGGAGTCACCACCCTTATCTCCGATTCCGGAGTGACACGCTACAGAGTGAATACGGAAGAATGGTCGGTGTACGACCGTAAGAAACCATCCTATTGGGCCTTTGAGAAAGGCGTATATCTGGAACAGTTCGACTCTATCTTTCATATAGAAGCCAGTATCAAAGCGGATACTGCCTACTATTATGACAAAGAAAGGCTTTGGAAGCTGATAGGGAACGTAGATATACAGAACCGGAAAGGAGAGCGTTTTAATACGGAACTGCTGTACTGGAACGAAGCTACCCAAAAGGTATATTCCGACAAGTTTATACGTATTCAACAACCGGACAGAATTATTACAGGGCATGGATTCGACTCGAACCAGCAAATGACCATATATACCATCCATAATATCGAAGGTATTTTCTATGTGGATGAGGAAGCAGGTGGTCCGCCCCAACCGGAAACAAAAGCGCTGCCGGATTCAGTGCGAAAAGATTCTGTGAAATAAACTATGAATATTTATATCTCTCTAATTATCACCATGGTCTTCTCCGCCTTCTTTTCAGGAATGGAGATTGCCTTTGTGTCGGTAGACAAACTGCGTTTTGAGATGGAACGCAAGGGGGGAATTACATCCCGCATTCTTTCCATCTTCTTCAAGAACCCGAATGAATTTATCTCTACCATGTTGGTGGGGAATAATATCGCCCTGGTCATCTATGGTATCCTGATGGCACAGATTATCGGCGACAATCTGCTGGCGGGATTCATTGATAATCATTTTCTGATGGTGTTGGCGCAGACCGTTATTTCTACCCTTATTATTCTGGTGACCGGAGAGTTTCTGCCGAAAACAATCTTCAAAATCAATCCCAATCTGGTCTTGAATGTTTTTGCCATTCCACTGATTATTTGTTACGTCATTCTATATCCTATTTCTAAACTGGCTTCCGGTTTGTCTTGTTTATTCCTTCGTGTCTTTGGAATGAAGATTAACAAGGATGCATCCGACAGAGCGTTTGGAAAAGTCGACTTGGACTACTTCGTGCAAAGCAGTATTGATAATGCCGAGAATGAGGAGGAACTGGATACGGAAGTGAAAATCTTTCAGAATGCTTTGGATTTCTCGAACATAAAAATCCGCGACTGTATCGTTCCGCGTACCGAAGTGGTGGCTGTTGATCTGACAACTTCGCTGGACGAGTTGAAAAGCCGCTTCATCGAATCCGGAATTTCCAAGATCATTGTGTACGATGGAAATATCGACAATGTGGTGGGTTATATTCATTCGTCGGAAATGTTTCGTGCTCCGAAAAACTGGCATGAGAATGTGAAGCAGGTGCCGATTGTGCCCGAAACCATGTCCGCCAATAAACTGATGAAGCTCTTTATGCAGCAAAAGAAAACGATTGCCGTAGTGGTGGATGAGTTTGGCGGTACGTCCGGTATTGTATCTCTGGAAGATCTGGTAGAAGAAATATTTGGAGATATAGAAGATGAGCACGATAATACTTCCTATATCAGCAAGCAGATTGATGAACGCGAGTATGTGTTGTCCGCCCGCTTGGAGATAGAAAAAGTCAATGAGACGTTCGGACTCGATTTGCCCGAATCGGACGATTATCTGACGGTAGGAGGACTGATTCTGAACCAATATCAGAGTTTTCCGAAGCTGCATGAAGTGGTGCGGGTGGGACGTTATCAATTCAAGATAATTAAGGTCACAGCGACAAAAATAGAACTCGTGCGATTAAAAGTCTTGGAATAATGACGATAATCAAGAAATTTTTAGCCAATAAATAGATGCATATTAGCATTTTTTGTATCTTCGTGCGCTAAAACGACAAAAGAAAGAAATAATAATAAACATAAATCGTATTAATCAAAATGGCAACGTTACAAAACATTAGGTCGAAAGGACCTCTATTGGTGATTGTTATCGGCTTGGCGC